>Ga0210307_1189259_pt1 | contig 12186 bp, 10 predicted proteins | sample R1073metaT_FD_159690 | JGI IMG/M metagenome (GOLD analysis project Ga0210307, IMG submission 159690) | Metatranscriptome of estuarine water microbial communities from the Columbia River estuary, Oregon, United States - R1073 (Metagenome... | ecosystem: Environmental > Aquatic > Marine >...
CCGGGAAACAGCGATTTGGAAAAGCTGCCCACATAGATCACGCGGCCATCGGTATCGAGCGATTTGAGGGCGGGTGAAGGCGGGCGCAGAAATGACGTCTCGAACTCGTAATCGTCCTCGACGATGATGGCATCCATCTCGCGCGCACGGGCCAGCAATTCGCGGCGGCGGGCCATAGGCATGGTCGCGTTGGTGGGGCATTGGTGGCTAGGGGTGGTGAAAATCACATCCGTATCAGGCGGAATGGCCTCGGGGGGCAGGCCGTCCTGATCCACCCGCACAGGCGACACATGGCAGCGTGATTGCACCAGAATATCGCGCAGAGCGTGATAGCAGGGGTCCTCCAGGGCTGCGCGTCTGCGTTGTGTGAGCAGGACCTGTGCGGTCAGCCACAGCGCGTTCTGTGCGCCCATTGTGATCAGGATTTGTTCGGGGGCAGCGGTGATGCCGCGGCGCGGCAGAGTGTGGCGCGCAATAAACTCGATTAGCTGGGGATCATCCTGATCGTAGTAGTCGGAGGTCATCGAGGTGAAGTCACGCTGGCCCAGAGCCTGCAACGCACAAAGGCGCCAGTTGGCATGGTCAAACAGCGTTTGATCGGCCTGCCCATAGACGAAGGGATAGCGATATTGGGACCAGTCTTGTGGCTTGCGCGGGGTGACGCCGCCGCTGAACTTTTGACCGATGGCGCGGGTCCAGTCGACTGAGTCCAGAGTATCAGGGCTGGGCGTGAAAGAGGGTGGGCTGGGCGCATTCTCGGACACAAAATAGCCGGAGCGCCCTTTGGAGGCGAGGTAATCATTGGCCAGAAGTTCGGTATAGGCGATGGTCACGGTGATCCGGCTGACCCCGAGATGTAGCGCCAGTTTTCGGGTGGAGGGCAGCTTTTCCCCGCGTTGGAAACGGCCCGACAAAATGCCCTGCGCGATCATCTGCTGGATCTGCGACTGCAAGGTGCCCTGAGCATCGGGCTGAAGGAAAAACGTCTCTACCGGAAGGGCCATGAGGCATCTTGTATATTGGACCTAATTGGAAATCAATCTGGACCTAGTGAGGGGTGAAATGAGGTTTCACAGGACATTTAGCATAGGGAATTCTGAAGATAGTGCAATTAATAATTGAGACTAAGGGTTTCAAAAGTGATGCCAGTTCGTGAGTTGGATGCCGGTGCCATCGGTACACCCCCTGTACACCGTGCGGTGTCTTTTGAGAGTTTTAGCTTTGGGGTTTCATGCTTGGGCCGGAAATTGAGGGAGAAGGCAAATGAACCGTAAAGACGCACATAGCCAGATGATCCACGAACTGGAGCGGTTGCAGGAGGAGATGTCGGCGCAGTGGCTCGACAAGAGCCTGCCAGATGATTGGAGCGGGCTGGATTTCTGGGACGAGGTGAAGCGCAAGAAAATGCGGGTCACGATCCGGCTGGATGCCGATATGGTCGCGTGGTTCCGCAAAATGGGCCCCAACTATGGCCCGCGCATCAACAAGGTTCTGCGGATCTATTACGCGGGTGTCGTATCGGGGAATGTGTCTGCCTACCCCAATGACCGGGTGGTGCCGCGTTTGCAGTTGGCGGCGCAGAGAGAGATGGACAAGCTGCGGGCTGATTTGAAGAGGTGAGGGACGTGTGGCAAGGCCTTTGGCTGTTGGGGTGATATCGGCAGAATACGGTGAGCGGCAGGTTTGAGCTTAGTTCGCCGAATTCTGCGTGATGCATGGATGTCTTTTGTCAAGAGAGAGCCAAAAACCTTCCACAACTGGTTAGGTTTTGAACGGGGTTTGTGGCGGCGCGGATTTGGGTGGTTTTGGGCACTTCCAAAAAGGAGCGTTTTTGGAAGAGCCAGAAGTGTCACCGATGCAGGCGTTCTTCGCAATCGAACTGTGGCGGCTTTCCCAGACCTAATTCCTCACTTACACATTGGCCTTTAGAAGACATCTAGACTGCGGAGGTGAATTTTGGCGCAAGGAAATAACTCGAAGAACCATCACTGGTGGCCAGTTGGTTTGCAAAAATATTGGACTGACAGGCGTGGAGATCTTTCGTGGATTGAACCAAACGGCGCAACAAAAAAAAAGAGGTCAGCGAACAAGAAAATTGGTTATAAACGTTATGGTCATACGATGCTCAAGGGTAGTGTCTGGGAAAGTAATTTTGAGAGTAAATTTGATGTTGATAACGAGGTTCATCACATAATCAGTGGTATTTGTGACCTAAAACCTTTCGGACGAACGCCTTCAGAATTCTTTACCATGCTCAGACTCACCCGAAAGAAGGACCGCACACTTCGGGATATGTGCAAGTTCTATCATCTAGACATCTAGACGAAAAACTTCACCGCAATTTACTTTTGCTTCTACACTCGCTCCTTATCAGAAGCCCTTCTAATAGATCCCGATACGAAGGTACTCCGAGATTGATCTGACTGCCTCCCAATGAAGACGTTGGAAAAGCCAACATGATTCAGAACTACAGTATCGCAAAGAAGCTTTGTCAGAATGGGTTTATCTCAAATCAGTATTTCGTACTTTTACATTCACCTCTGAAAAAGTTTGTCTTCGGTGATGGAAGCCTCGACTGGTTGACCAGTGGTTTGATCGCAAATCGTATCAACGGGCGCGCCCTTCTACCGCTTACACCCCACATCTGCGTGTATTTCTGTACGCCAATGTCGATGCGGACAACGCCAAACTGTGCGTCTCTAAGTGCAGCCCCATGGATGGTGGATTGGGTAAACCAGATTACTCAGACCTACTCCAAGGATCAGCTCTTCTTTCTTGGGAAACCTCCCAAACTGATCGACGCTTTTCATCAGCAGAAATTCCTTGAACACAAAGAAAAAACTGACGCTTTAATCGGCATGCTAGATGAGGTCGCAGGCATCTGAAGGCGGCATGGTTCGTTATTTATGGGCTTTAGCAAACTTTAGTTACATGCGCTGTATCCATAATCATGGATGTGAAACGGCGATGTATGACCTTCCAAAAACGACCGTTTGTTGAACGGTGCGCCGAAGCAGACTTTGGCGCATGTTGAATTATGGTCCGAAAAGTCCCGCACAGCGGGCCAGCGGGTAGGGTCGTCCCGTATTAAGGGGCAGTCAAACAATTGCGCCCATGTCTGAACAGAAAAAAGGCCCCGCGTTTCCGCGAGGCCTTTTGTTTGTCGGTGTGGGGCGGTTTAGCCCAGAACGCGGCCCAATGCGGCGTCGACGGCGCCGACGATTTGGTTGATATCGTCTTTGGTGCAGATCAGTGCGGGCGAGAAGCACAGGGTGTTGTTTTTACCCGGCAGCGAGCGGTTGGTGGCGCCGATGATCACGCCTTGCTGCATGCAGTCTGCGACGACGGCACCGACCAGTTTTTCGGGCAGGGGTTCTTTGGTGGCGCGGTCTGTGACCAGCTCGGCGCCAAGGAACAGGCCTTTGCCGCGCACTTGGCCGATGGACGGATGCTTGTCTGTCAGTGCGTTCAGCTGGTCCAGCATGTAGTGGCCCATGGCTGTGCAGTTGTCCAACAGGCCTTCACGCTCGATGATCTTCATGTTCTCGATGCCCGCAGCGGGGCCTGCGGTGCAGCCGCCAAAGGTCGAGATATCGCGGAAGTAGCTGAGATGATCGGTTGGATCGTCCTTGAACATATCGAACACGGCTTCGGTTGTGACGCAGCACGAGATTGCCGCGTAGCCGGAGGCGACACCTTTGGCCATGGTCACGATATCCGGCTTGATGCCGTAGTGCTGGTAGCCGAACCAAGTGCCTGTACGGCCTACACCGCAGACAACTTCGTCGATGTGCAGAAGGATTTGGTACTGGTCGCAAATCTCGCGGATACGCTCCCAATAGCCGTCGGGGGGCGTGATCACGCCGCCGCCTGCTGTCACTGGCTCAAGGCACAGCGATCCTACGGTGTCCGGGCCTTCGCGCAGGATGACTTTTTCGATCTCGTTGGCAGCCCAGACGCCGTAGTTCTCTTCGGGGGCGCCGTCCTGCTCGTGCTTGCGGTACTCAAGGCAGTGAGGGACGCGGATAAAACCATCGGGGAAGGGGCCGTATTGTGCGTTCCGCTCGTCCTGACCGCCTGCGGCCATCGTGCCGATGGTGCCGCCGTGGTAGTCGCGCTCGCGGTAGAGGATTTTGTGCTTCTTGCCGCCATAGCGCTTGTGCGCGATCTGGCGGACCATCTTGAAACCCTTCTCGTTCGCCTCGGAACCGGAGGAGGCGTAGTAGACGCGGCTCATGCCCGGCATCTTGTCGATCAGCATTTCGGAGAAGATGGAGCCGGGGATGGAGCCCGCTGTGCCGCCGAAGAAGTTCAGCTTTACCAGCTGGTCGCGCACCGCGTTGGCGATTGATTCGCGGCCGTAGCCTACGTTTACGGTCCAGACACCGCCGGCGACGGCGTCGATGTGTTCCTTGCCGTGCTGGTCCCAGACGCGCAGGCCCTTGCCTTCGACGATGATGCGCGGGTCGTTTGTTTCATACTGTTTATGCTGGCTTAGATGGTGCCAAACGTGGGCGCGGTCCGCCTCCACGATGCGGGAGATGTCATTTTCGTTGAATGTACCGTCCATGATGGCGACCTTTCGAATCAGCGAGAAATAGGGAAATCAGCGGCATGCCGCGTGACTGATACCATACTAGACGGAGAATATGGGCAAAAAAATAGGGCCAGCACCGGGCGATGAATAAGGCCACTTTGCGCTGGCTTTGGAAAACACCTTGTTTTTGATGTTTTTGTGTCGCCACCATCGGGCCACGGATGGTGCGGGATGCCCCTGTGCGGAAAACTTGGGAGCGGGTTGTGACGGAGCAGGGCATCTTTTGGCAGCAGACGGCGGGTGCGGCACAGGACGCCCAGCGGTTGGGGGGCGATGCCAGCTATGATGTGGCTGTTGTGGGCGCAGGGTTTACGGGGCTGAATGCGGCGCTGCATCTGGCCGAGGCAGGTGTGAGGGTTGCCGTGTCCGAGGCGGGCGCGGTGTTGCAATGAGCCATGTCGTCGGGCGGGAAATGGCGCGTATGGCGCTGGGAGTTGCGCGGTCCGAAATCCCGATTCCCGTCACCGCAATGCCCCGGCACCGCTTTCGTGTTCCGCAGGTTTTGGGGGCAGGTCTGGCGATGGCTGCCTTGCGTTGGAAGGATGAACGAGAGGCGCGTGCGACTGGACTCATCGCGGCTGACGAACTGGACATTTGAATTTCGTTGGTAACGGAGAGAGTGGCTGTCACGGTAAAGGGAGGGATGTAGTGCCGAAATTTTGTGCACACCGGCGTGTTGATTTCTTATAGAAAGAGAGCGGGTTTCTAGCGCTAACACTTTGCGCTGTATCAGAGACCAAATCGCATGCTCTAGCTGCACTATTGGTGAATTTCTGGCCAAAATGGATATGCTCGTTCCGATCCCGCGTGAAACCTTGTTGCAAGTGGCAGGGGTATAGATAGGGTACCCACGCTAGGTGTAATCAACGCGAGATACGACACCAACCAATCCCGAGTTCTGATCAAGGGGCCGGGTAATAAACAACTGGGAGACTATAAGAATGATGAAGAAAACAGTAAGCGCATTTGTCGCTGCCGCCGTGATGTCCATTGCTGGCACATCCGCATTTGCCGAAGGTGAAATCACCGTTGGTTACTTCCTGGAATGGCCAATGCCGTTCATGATTGCCAAAAACGCAGGCACATATGACGAAGCGCTGGGCATGAAGGTAAACTGGGTTTCCTTCGAGACTGGTACAGCCATGTCCGCTGCAATGGCGTCCGGCGATGTACAGCTGTCCGTGTCCCAAGGCATTCCACCTTTTGTGGTTGCAGCCTCCGGCGGTCAGGACATCCAAGTTCTCGACGTAGCGGTATCCTATTCCGAGAATGACAACTGCGTGATCGCGGCTGGTCTGGAAATCACCAAAGAAACAGCCGGCGAGCTGGCAGGCAAGAAAGTGGCTGTGCCACTGGGTACCGCTGCGCACTACGGCTTCCTGCGCCAGATGGACCATTTCGGCATCGATGTAGGCACCTTGCAGGTTGTCGACATGGCGCCACCGGAAGGTGCAGCAGCGCTGGGTCAGGGCGCGGTTGATTTCGCCTGCGGTTATGGTGGTGGCCTGTCGCGCATGCGCGAATTCGGCAACTCTCTGCTGACAGGTGCCGAAAAAGAAGAGCTGGGCATTCTGGTGTTTGACGTAACATCCGGCCCTGCCGGTTATGTTGCTGAAAACAGCGATACAGTTGCCAAGTTCCTGAAAGTGACTGCTGACGCAAACGCCGAGTGGGCTGCAAACCCGTCGGACGAGCATCTGGCGGTGATCGCAAAAGAATCTGGCATGGATCTGGAAGGCGCGCGTGCGTCTATTGCAACGATGAAGTTCCCGACCGTTGACGAGCAACTGTCCCAGAAATGGTTGGGTGGTAATGCCGCGACCTTCATGAAGGGTGTGGCGGATGTATTCGTTTCCGCAGGTTCCATCGATGCGGCGCTGGATGACTACTCTGGTGCGGTAAACGTTGGCCCGTTGACTGCTGCGAACGGCATGTAATCCTTTAGCGGATTAAGCGGGTCCGGCGTGCACACTGTGCGCCGGACCCTTTTCTACCGAAAACGAGGCGGGGCCAACCCCGTCCTACCGGCTGTGGATTTCAGCCAGAAAGCAGGGACATGTCCGGACTTTCCATTGATAAACTCTCCATGCGATTTGATCTGCCCGGTGGCGGATCGGTGCAGGCGCTCAAAGACGTATCGCTGGACCTGAAGGCGGGCGAGTTGCTGAGCGTGCTTGGGCCGTCCGGTTGTGGCAAGACAACGCTGTTGAATATTGTTGCGGGCTTTCTGGCGCCGACCGAAGGTGTGATGACGCTGAACGGTCACAAGATCACAGGCCCCGACGCCGAACGCGGTATGGTGTTCCAGCAAGGTGCGCTGTTCGAGTGGATGAGCGTGCGGGACAACGTTGGTTTTGGTCCTTCGATGAAGGGCATGCCAAAGAATAACAAAGCCGAGATTGTGAACCATCTTCTGGATGTTGTCGGTCTGCAGGACTTTAAGGAAAAGGCGGTTTACGAGCTGTCTGGCGGTATGCAGCAGCGTGTGGCACTGGCCCGCTGTCTGGCAAATGACCCCGATGTGATCCTGATGGACGAGCCGCTGGGTGCGCTGGATGCGCTGACCCGTGAGAAGATGCAGTCGCTTGTGCTGAAGCTCTGGAAAGAAACGGGTAAGACGATCATCCTGATCACCCACTCGGTAGATGAGGCATTGCTGCTGGGCGAGCGCGTGATTGTCATGGCACCGCGTCCGGGGCGTATTCACAAAGAGTACCGCCTGCCGTTTGCTGAAATGGGCGTGAACGCGGACCTGCGGGATGTTAAAAAACACCCCGATTTCGCGCCAAAGCGTGAAGAGATCCTCGCTATGATTTGGGCGATGGAGGAAGAAATTATGGGCCGCACGGAGGAAAAAGCATGACCGGTTTTATCGTACTGGCTGTTTATGTCGGCATCTTTGTTGGCTCGATGATGCTGTTTACCCGCATTGGAGCGGGCATTCGGGATTATACATCGCTCAAAACCGTTACATTTGGCGATGAAAGTGCTGTGCGTCCCAATCGCGCGGCGGGCATCATCTCGATCCTGACGCTGTTTTTGCTGTGGGGGATGTTCACGGGCTCGTCTTTGATCCCCGGTTTTCTGCACGCGCCTGGTCCTTTTGCGGGACAGACATCGTTTGAATATACGGTTGAGGCAAATGGCAAGACCGATACGGCGACGGTGACCGTTCTGGTGCACGACCGTGAGGAGAATCCGGACCCGATCCGTGTTGAAGAGGGGGACGGCATTGCCAAGAACGACAGCATCACGGTGGCGCAATACCGCAGCCAGCTGGTGTCTTTTGACAAGAACGACGATGTGAAAAAGAAGGACGGTGCGACAATCGTTGCGATCAACGGGAAGAAGGTACGTCCGGGGGACCGCGTCGAGATTGAGGGCGGGTCGGTAACGGTTTCCGACAAAGGGACGCCAAACTTCTCCCCCGAGAACGGGTTGCAGATGGAGCCGCTCTATCTGCCATCGCCCGAGGCGGTGTTTGACCGGACGCTCAAGGTTCTCGATGAAGGTTTCCGCGGTACGTCGCTGTTAGGCCACCTTGGATGGTCGCTGTTCCGTGTGATTGCGGGCTTTGTCTGTGGCGCCGTAGTGGGTATCCCGCTGGGTTATGCGATGGGTCTGAGCAACTGGTTCCGTGGCTGGTTTGATCCGATTGTAGAATTTATGCGCCCTGTGCCGCCGCTGGCCCTGATCCCGCTGGTGATTATCTGGGCGGGGATTGGCGAGACGGGCAAGATCATCCTGCTGTTCCTTGCGGCGCTCTGGATTATGGCGATTGCCGCGCGTTCGGGGGTGTCGGGTGTGAACATCGCCAAGGTGCATGCGGCCTATTCGCTGGGGGCCAGTAAATGGCAGATCATGCGGTATGTCATCATTCCGAACTCGCTGCCCGAGATCTTCACGGGTGCGCGTGTGGCGATGGGTGTGTGTTGGGGCACTGTTGTTGCGGCCGAACTGGTTGCAGCAGAGAAAGGGGCGGGCATGATGATCATGGTCGCGTCCAAGTTCCAGAACACGGATATTGTTATTCTGGGTATCATCCTGATTGGTGTGATCGGTTTCGGCATTGATATGCTGATGCGCGGCGCCGAGCGGATTTTGGTGCCTTGGAAGGGCAAAGCCTGAGCCAGAGATTGGTTTGACCTGATGAAGTGAAAAGGCCGGAGCAGATGCTCCGGCCTTTTTCGTTGGTCTGACAGTGCGGTGGGAACCGATTTTTTGAAAAAATCGTGCCGGAATTTTTCACAAATTCCGCTCCACGTAGCGCGTGTCTTACTTCTTCGGGCCTCTGGGGCCTGTAGGCTTTTTGCCTTTGCCCGGAGGGGTGAACCGCTTGGACGCATCTGCCGCGCGGTTGTAGCCGCCTTCGGGTTTTGCATCACGGGATGGCGCGCCTTCCTTGGCGGGTTTTTTCCAGACTGCTTTTGCGCCTGATTTCGCTTTGGCGGCGCTGTTGTCGCTTGCGGCACCTGCCGGCTTGTCACCCGCCTTCATCGGTGTCCGCTTGGTCTTGTGGGACTTTGGCGGGCGGGCTGCATCGCGTTTCGGCTTGGCCGGTGCGGCCCCGCGTGGTTTGTCGCTGGCGGGACGTGGTTTGTATTCCGCTGCTGGCGCCTCATCACGGGAGGGGCGTGGCTTGGAGTAGGCGGGCTTTGGTGCATCCGGATCATAGGCAGGTTTGCCGCGGTGTGCGGGTTTCTTGTCGTATGCCGGTTTTGGGCCACGGTCTGGACGATCCCCGCGATCGGGGCGGGGGCCACGCTCAGGGCGGTCGCCACTGCCTTTGTTTTCCGGGCGGCCTGTGCGTGGGCCAAAATCTGGTACACCGTCAAGACGTGTCAGGGTAACGCCGTCTTCTGCTTTCATATCGGCACCCAGTGCATTGACCAGTTTCGGTACAGCACCTTCGGCGACTTCTACATAGGAATGGCGGGGCTGCACGCGGATGGCACCAATGTCATCGCGGGTCAGGTCCGCGACGCGGCAGAGCATCGGCAGAATTGTGCGCGGCTCTGCGCCATCGTTGCGGCCGGTGGAAATGGTGAACCAGATGGATTTACCGAACTCCATACGGGGCGCGTTTTCTTTGCCGTCACCAGGATTTGACAGCTCTTCCGGCGCTGAGCCGCGCGAGCGGTGCAGGTTTACGAAAGCGGTTGCAAGCTGCTCGGGTGTGTAGCGCTCTACCAGAGTGCCAACGAACTCGACGGCATCGTCTGGCGTTGGTGTTGTCCATGCATCATCGTTCAGCAGGCGTTCCTGATCTGCGGCATTCACTTCCGAAGCGGAAGGGGGCAGCGCCCATTCGACAGACAGTTTGGCCCAGCCCAAAAGGCGTGTGGCCTTCGAGCGCATCTTTGGCGGTACGATCAGTGCCGAGACACCTTTGCGGCCTGCGCGGCCCGTCCGGCCGGATCGGTGTAGCAGCGTGTCTGCGTTGGTGGGCAGATCGGCGTGGATCACCAGCTCAAGATTGGGAAGGTCGATGCCGCGTGCGGCAACATCGGTGGCCACACAGACGCGGGCGCGGCCATCACGCAATGATTGCAACGCGTTTGTACGTTCCTGTTGGGACAGTTCGCCCGACAGGGCCACAACCGAGAAGTTGCGGTTTGTCAGACGTGTGGTCAGGCGGGCGACGGCAGCGCGGGTGTTGCAGAACACAATTGCGTTCTTGGCTTCATAAAAGCGCAGGATGTTGAGGATCGCATTTTCTGTATCACGCGGGTTCACGGTGAGTGCGCGATATTCGATATCCGAGTGTTGTTTGCCATCGGAGACAACAGAAACCCGCTGCGCATTGCGCTGATAGCCTTTTGCCAGCTGGGCGATAGCCGCCGGAACAGTGGCCGAGAACATCAGCGTGCGGCGTGTGTCAGGGGATTCGCCGAGGATAAACTCGAGGTCCTCGCGGAAGCCCAGATCCAGCATCTCATCTGCTTCGTCCAGCACCACGGCGCGGATGTCGGTCAGGTCGATGTTGTTGCGTTTGATGTGGTCGCACAGGCGGCCGGGAGTGGCGACAACGACGTGCGCGCCACGGTCCAGCGCGCGGCGTTCCGTGCGGGTGTCCATGCCGCCGACGCAGGTGGTCACAATTGCGCCTGCCTTGCTGTAAAGCCATGTCAACTCACGACTAACTTGCATCGCCAGCTCACGCGTGGGGGCAATTACAAGGGCCAGAGGTGCGGCGGCGCGGCCAAATGTTGTTTGGTCGCCCAGCAGTGTGGGGGCGATGGCCATGCCGAATGCTACGGTTTTACCGGAGCCGGTTTGTGCGGAAACCAGAAGGTCTGCGCCGTCGAGTTCCGGGGCAATTACGGCCTCCTGAACGGGTGTCATTGTCTCATAGCCTTGGGCGGCCAGTGCGTCTGCGATCGTTTGAATCAAGGGGTATTCCTGAGCGGATAAAGGTGGAGTTCGCCCGCCCCTAAAGGGTTGTGGCGCATTTGTATACGGGCGATTTCGCGTAGGCGGCTTTGCGTTGTGCGCAGATCGGCGGTGTATTGCCCTTTGTGGGGGGTAAAATCGATGCTGTCAAATTGGGGTATTTCATGTAGAACAAAAAGTGAACAAAATGGAGGGATGGATGATGGGCGATTCTTCATATGGACAATTGGTGCAGCTGGATGCGGCGCGTGGTGTGGTGGATGTGCCTACGCCCGATGTGTCGCAAGGGGTGCTCAAGGATGCATTGTCAGCCAAACCGTTCGATGCGGCGGTGACGGCGTTTGTGCTGGCTTGTCTGCCGCGCACGGCGGCACCTGTGCTCTGGGTGCAGGACCGCGCTTCGCGGTTGGAGAACGGGCGGGTCTATGGGCCTGCATTGAGGGGGGTGACCCTGTTACGCGTAGACGTCAGCAATGCGCGCGACGTTCTGTGGGCGATGGAGGAAGGGGCCGCGTGCAGTGGTCTGGCGGCTGTGGTGGGCGAGGTGCACGGCGCCCCGCCGGTGCTGGATTTCACTGCGACCAAACGGCTGGCGCTGCGGGCAGAGACATCGGGTGTGCCTGTCTGGCTGATCCGGTCTGGCGCTGTGGAGGGGTTGAGTGCGGCGCGCGAGCGTTGGCGCATCGGCGCGCTGCCGTCGCAGAGGCATCCGCACAATGGGGCAGCTCCGGGTGCGCCTGTTTGGGAGGCCGAGCTGTTTCGCGCACGCGGGCGCAGTCCCGGTGTCTGGGCGGTGCAGTATGACGGAGGCAAGAGTAGTCTCCGTTTTCTGCCCCGATCTGGCGATGGACCGCTGGAAGCGGATCACAGCCGCGCAACGCACGCTGCCGGATGAGGCACTGCCGGTGGTGTTGGCTGCGGCGGGGCGCCACGGGCCGGTGGTGCATGCGGTGAATGCGGCTGGCATGGCGCGCGGAATTATGGCTGGCGCACGGGTGGTTGATGTACAGGCGATCCACCCTGATCTGCATGTCGAGCAGGCGGATATCGAGGGCGACCGCGCACTGTTGGAGCGGTTGGCGCTTTGGGCGCGGCGCTGGTGCCCTTGGACGGTGGCGGAAGCGGACGGGATACTGATGGACGTGCGCGGTGCGGCGCACCTGTTTGGCGGCGAGGCGCAGATGCTGCGCGACATC
>Ga0210307_1147763_pt1 | contig 12172 bp, 13 predicted proteins | sample R1073metaT_FD_159690 | JGI IMG/M metagenome (GOLD analysis project Ga0210307, IMG submission 159690) | Metatranscriptome of estuarine water microbial communities from the Columbia River estuary, Oregon, United States - R1073 (Metagenome... | ecosystem: Environmental > Aquatic > Marine >...
CCTGCTTTGAACAAGGTGCCGCTGGTCAAATGGGACAGTAAATACGTCTACGTCAGCTCTACCCACATGTTGCTGCCGCGCGGTCTTAATCAGGTCTACGATGAATGGGGCGGCGAGAAAGCCAGCGGCGTGCTGTTGCACGCAAAGTTCATTGATACCTTCGGCGCCAAAGCGGCTGAGGAACTGGAGCGTGGCCAGCACTATGCCGGATCAGTCGAATATAAGGCCTATGCAGAACGGGTGCGGGAAAACCCGCAACTGTGGTGCAAGTGGAGCGAGCGGTATATTAATTGGCGCCAGCTGGAAATTCTGGGCCTCATGTCCAAGGGGAACTGGGCATGACCGCGTCAATTGGTGTGGTGATGCTGGTGCACACAGCACTGGGCAGGGCCGAGCAGGTCGCGCGCCATTGGGCGTCTGCCAAGGTGCCCGTGGTGATTCACGTTGACCGGAAAGTGCCCAAAAAGACCTATGATAGTTTTACAGACGCATTAGCCGACGTGCCGAATGTTCTGTTCAGCAAGCGGTTTCGCTGCGAGTGGGGAACATGGGGCATTGTCGCTGCATTGCAGGCCACGTCCGAGTTGATGCTGGCAAGCTTTCCTGACGTCCGGCACGTCTATCTGGCATCGGGATCGTGTTTGCCACTGCGCCCCGTGCAGGAGCTGATTGATTATCTTGCGGACAGACCGCGCACAGATTTTATCGAAAGTGCTACGACAGCAGATGTGCCTTGGACGGTGCGCGGGCTGGACGAGGAGCGCTTTACCATGCGGTTCCCGTTTTCCTGGAAGCGGAACCGCTATATGTTTGACAAGGCGGTCGCATTCCAACGGATGATCAAGTTGAAGCGGCGGATGCCGCACGCGATTGTGCCGCATATGGGATCGCAGTGGTGGTGCCTGACGCGTCAGACTCTTTCGGCTATTTTGCAAGACCCGGACCGTCCTAAATATGACAGGTATTTCCAGCATGTCTGGATCCCTGACGAGAGCTATTTCCAGACGCTATCGCGGCTCTACTCGACCAATATCGAGAGCCGTTCGTTGACTCTTTCGAAGTTCGATTTTCAGGGTAAACCTCATATTTTCTGCGACGATCACCTTCAGTTGCTCCGGCGGTCTGATTGCTTTGTTGCGCGCAAAATCTGGCCCTATGCCGACCGCCTTTATGAGGCGTTTTTGACGGATGCGGCTGGCGCGATGAAAAAGACGGAACCAAATCCCGGCAAGATTGATCGCATTTTCGCCAAAGCGGTTGAACGTCGTACACGGGGCCGCTCGGGTCTCTATATGCAGAGCCGGTTTCCGAATGAGGATTGGGAGAACGGCTTGACGGCTGCGGAATATTCAATGTTCCAAGGTTTCTCCGAACTGTTTGAGAATTTCGGCCCGTGGTTGCACAATGCCACGGGCGCGCGGGTGCATGGCCATTTGTTTGCGCCGGACCGTGTGAATTTCAGTGATGGTCAAACCACGCTGAATGGCGCGTTAAGCGACAGTGCGTTGCAGCGTGATTATAATGCCAAAGCATTTCTGACCAACCTGATCTGGAACACCCGTGGGGAACGGCAATGTATCCAGTTTGGCCCGTTGGACAATCAGGACATAAACTGGCGGATTGCGCGTGACCCTAATGCGCAAATCTCGGTGATTACGGGCGCATGGGCGGTGCCGCTGTTCCGGTCGAACATGGATTTTGCAGATATCGGGCGGATCGCGGCAAAGATGCAGAAAATCGAGAGCGAGCATATGGATGTTCTGCGCTCGCCTTTTGCAAAGGCGCGTGTGCGTATCTGGACAATGGCGGAGTTTATTGAGGCGCCAATGGAGCCGCTACAGGGTATTCTGGACGAAATCGGGCAGGCCCGCATCCGCAGGCTTTCCGAGGCCCCCAAAATGGTGGATTTGCACGGTTTCGGGCAGTTCCTTCAGAACCTCAAAAATCAGGGCATGCACCCGTATTTGATGGGCGATTTTCCGGTTGAACGTGGGCCGAATTCAAACCTTGAAGAGCCCCGTAAACCCTATCTGGTGAAGTGAAATGACAGCACGTTTTGACAGCTTTGTAGTGTTCGCAGAAATGCGCACCGGCTCCAACTTTTTGGAGGCAAATCTGAACGCTTTTGCGGGCATCAAGTGCCACGGCGAGGCGTTTAACCCGCATTTCATTGGCTATCCGAACACGACCCAGATTTTGGGTGTGGATCAGGCTGCGCGCGATAGCGATCCCGGTGCACTGCTCCGGGCCATCAAATATGAACCGGCTGTTATGGGTGGGTTCCGTTACTTCCATGACCATGATCCACGCGTTCTGGATGCAGTGTTGAACGATCCGAAATGTGCAAAAATTATCCTGACGCGCAATCCGGTGGAAAGCTATGTCAGCTGGAAAATCGCGCAGGCAACTGGTCAGTGGAAGCTGACTGATATGAAGGCGCGCAAGGACGGACAAGCAGAGTTTATTCCTGATGAGTTCGAGGCCTATCTGGAGGCGCTTCAATCCTTTCAGTTGCTGTTGATGAACCGGCTACAAACCAGCGGGCAGACGGCGTTTTATGTCGCCTATGAAGACCTGCAGAGCTTCGATGTGATGAACGGGATCGCAACTTATCTGGGTGTCGACGAGATGCTGGAAGAGTTGGACAATAACCTCAAAAAGCAAAACCCGAGCCCGCTGTCCGAGAAGGTCAGCAATTATGCACGGATGGTGCAGGCATTGGGGCGGTTGGACTGGTTTGATTTGACTCGCACCCCGAATTTTGAACCACGCCGCGGACCGAATGTGCCGGCCTATGTGACAGGCGTTGTAGCTCCCTTGCTGTTTATGCAAGTTGCGGGCGCACCCTATCAGGAGGTGCGGCGCTGGCTGGCTGCTTTGGACGGTGAGAAGCAGAACAAACTGGGCATGAAGATGAACCAGAAAGAGCTGCGGGAATGGAAGCGCCGGAACAAGGGGCACCGGAGCTTTACAGTGCTGCGACACCCGATTTTGCGGGCTCACGATGTGTTCTGTCACCGTATTCTGAATTCCGGTCAGGGCAGCTTTTTACAGCTGCGTCGTACACTGGTACGCCGCTACAAACTGCCGCTGCCAGAAGAGGGGCAGGAAGCGCATATTGATGTGGTCACTCACCGTGCGGCCTTTATGGCGTTTCTTGAGTTCCTGAAAGGCAATCTGGCTGGACAAACGGCGGTTCGGGTTGATGCGGCCTGGTGTACGCAGGCTCAGGCTGTTCAGGGCTTTGGGGAGTTTACCTTGCCGGATGTGATCCTGCGCGAAGAGGAATTGCCCCAAGCGTTGACCGGACTGGCTGCTTCTGTGGGCTATCAAGATGCAGCACAAATTGAGGCATCATCGTTCCACGGTGCGTTTGCGCTGGAAGACATCTATGATGATGAAGTGGAAGCACTGGGTGCTGATGTGTATCAGCGCGACTATGTGATGTTCGGCTTCGATCGCTGGCGTTAGGCGGCTTTGGCGCCTTCGGTTTCTGTCAGGATCGTGTAGAGCGTTTCCGCACTGGGGTTTGACCGTAATTTGGTGCAGATGCTGGCATCGCGCAGGGTCCGGGAGACAAGGGCCAGCGCCTTAAGATGTTCTACACCAGCGTTTTCAGGTGCGAACAGGGCGAATGCGATGTCTACCGGCTGCCTGTCGACCGACCCAAAATCCACGGGCTTTTCCAACAATACAAACAGACCAGTCACCACATCAATGCCTTCAAGGCGGGCATGCGGCAGGGCTACGCCATGACCCACACCTGTGGGCCCCAATGCTTCGCGGGCAAGCAGTGCCTCCACAACGGTGGCCGCATTCAGGCCATGTGCAGTTTCTGCCAGTTCTGCCAGCTCCGTGAGGAGCCTTTTTTTGCTGGTGGTAGAGGACAATACCTTTACCGCTTGCGGCGTCAGAAGTTTCGCAAAATTCATGGTCTAGCGTATCCCTGTAAGCGCGCGCCTTAGCGCGCGCCATAGCTCAGTCTCTATGCTGGGTCAATCCAGCCGATATTGCCGTCTTCACGGCGGTATACGACGTTAACCCCGTCTTTACCTTCTTTCCTGAACACCAAAACTGGTGCGCCAGACAGCTCCATATGCATCACCGCTTCTCCGACAGAGAGGGTGGATATTTTTGTTTGCATCTCCGCGATGATCATCGGGTGCGCCGTGTCCGGCTCGTCCCCGTCAGTATCCGGTTCTGAAGCGAGGATATACGAGGAAGCCCCCAAAAGTTCAACCGGTTCCGAGCGCTCGCGGTGATGATCCTTCAAGCGGCGTTTGTAGCGACGCAGCTGCTTTTCCATTTTCTCGGCACAGGCGTCAAATGCCGCATAAATCTCGGTCGCGTGTGCCTTGGCGGTTGCGGTCAGTCCGGTGGACAGGTGCACTGTGGCTTCGCATACAAATTCATGAGCGGATTTGGAAAAAATGACCAAAGCATCCGTGGGCCGCTCTGCATACTTTTTCACTACGACACCCAATTCGGTTTTTACATGCGTCTGCAGTGCTTCGCCGATGTCGATTTGTTTTCCGCTGATTTGGTACCGCATAGTGTCTCCTTCAATATTGTTTCCAATCCAAAAGGCTCCGCCCGGAAGGGGCGCGAACAGATGGGATCAGACAAGGGAAATGACGGCAGGCGTTCGAAAAAAGATGCCATTCCACCCGCAGGTGGCGCACCCTTGTCATACATGAACAGCCTGTTCGCCATACCTGATTAGACGGGCAGAGCTTGTGCAAAGTCAATCATTTAAGAAGAGCGCGCGCGATTTCTGGCCGTGATATGGTTCAAGAAATCTTAAAATTGTCGCCAAGATATACGCGGCGTACGTCACCGTCCTGCACAACTTCGTCGGGTGTGCCGGACATCAAAACACGACCTTCGTGCAGGATATAGGCACGGTCAACAATCTCCAGCGTTTCACGGACGTTATGGTCGGTAATCAGCACACCGATGCCCCGCTTTTTCAGATCCGCCACCAGATGTCGGATATCCCCGACCGAGATCGGGTCAACGCCGGCAAACGGTTCGTCCAGCAGCAGGTATTTTGGGTTCGCGGCCAGACAGCGGGCAATCTCGACACGCCGCCGCTCGCCTCCGGATAGGGCCAATGCAGGTGCGCGCCGCAGGTGTTCGATAGAAAATTCGCTTAGCAACTCATCAAGGCGTACCAGTTTTTTGCGGCGGTCGGGCTCGACGATATCCAGCACGGCCAGGATATTCTCCTGCACTGATAGTCCGCGAAAAATGCTCATTTCCTGCGGCAGATAGCCGATCCCCAGTTGGGCGCGGCGGTACATCGGCAAGGTGGTGATGTCTTTGCCGTCGATGGTGACGGATCCGCTTTCGGGTGTCACAAGGCCAGCGATGGAATAGAACGTTGTCGTCTTACCAGAGCCGTTTGGCCCTAACAGAGCCACAACTTCGCCCCGCATCAACTCCATCGAAAAGTCGCGGATCACGATTTTCTTGCGGTAGAATTTCCGCAGATGAGAGATGCGCAGCCCCGCATCACCCTCTTGAACTGTCAGGCTCATCAGTTTTTGCCACCGGTTTGCAGGCGGGTACGGACGTTACCGGACATGCGCGCAGTGCCGTCTTTCAGGCGGATTGTCATCGTATCGGCGCTGAGCGCACTGGCACCTTGGGCCAGCAACACATTGCCGCGCATCACGATGGTGCCATCATCAATATCATAGTCGGCACGCTGGGATTCGGCGGCATCCGCACCAGAGACAAGCGTCACGCCGCCTGTTGCCTCCATCTTGGCAATTCCGTCTTGGGTGGCACGGTACACGACCATCACGCGTTGGGCGGACAGGCGCATGTCACCCTGCCCAATCACGACGTTACCTGTAAAAACGGCCGTGCCTGTCTGCTGATCTACAGACAATTCATCCGAGCTGACCTCGACGGGCAAGCTGGTATCTTGTGCGATGGTACCAAAGGCAACACTGGCACCTTGTGCCATAGCCGAAGTCGACACGAGCACAGCGAAAAGCGCTGACAGCAACAAACGAAGGCTCATAGTTGATCGTACTTTCTTGCTTGGTTAAGGGGTATATACCAGTTTCACGCCATCACTGAAAAGCATTTGCGTAGAAACTGCTTCATTTGTTGTGAACACGCGCATTTTTCCCGCCGTCAGCTCACCCAGCGGCCCGGTTGCCTGTACGCCGTTTGCCGCAGTCACATCCAGTTTCGAGATCAGCGTGATAATCTGATCCGAGGTAACGCGGTAGCCGGTTGAGGTGGTCATCGAGACTTTGCCGCGCAGCTCAGCCGCATCGCCAGAAATATCCAGTTCAGCCACATCTGCCTGCAAATGGAAGGTAGCGCCCTGCGCTGTCTCAAGCGTGGCGGATACCTCTTCGGCGCGGTTTGCCCCGACACGGCCTTGCAGCGTCACCAGCTTTTTCGCAGAAAACGACATCTGGTCGCCTCCTGTTGTCGTGCCAGAAAAGAACGGGCCGGTGATCTGCTGATCGCGCAGGCGTTCTTCGATTTCTTTTTGGGCAAAGGGGATGGCGGTATCCGTATCCATCGCTTGCGAGATCAGGAAGAGCGTCGATAGCAATGCAAGTGCAGCCAACGGGAACGCCACCTTAAGTAGCGCTACCGTTCTGGAATAGCGGTCCCGCGCTATCAAGGTTGAATCATGCGTGCGCAAAAATATCCGTTTCAGGCCAGCCTGCCAGATCCAGTTGCGCGCGTGTGGGCAGGAAATCAAAGCACGACTGGGCCAACTCCATACGGCCTTCCCGCTCCAGCATGCCGTTCAGGATATGGCGGAGCTGATGAAGGTAAAGGACGTCCGAGGCGGCATAATCCACCTGTGCTTTTGTCAGCTCAGGCGCGCCCCAGTCGCTGGACTGCTGTTGTTTGGAGATGTCGACGTTCAGCAACTCTTGCAGCAGTTTGGCCAGCCCGTGGCGGTCCGTGTAGGTTCGGATCAGACGGCTGGCGATTTTGGTGCAATAGACTGGCGCCGTCACTGCGCCAAACGCGTTCAGCATGGCGGCAATATCAAAGCGGCCAAAGTGAAAGAGTTTGAGTACTTTTGGATCTTCCAGCAGGCGGCACAGATTGGGTGCTTCGGTCTGGCCGCGCGCGATCTGGATCAAATGTGCATGGCCGTCGCCGCCGGACAGCTGCACAACGCACAGCCGGTCACGGTGGGGGTGCAGCCCCATCGTTTCGCAATCAATGGCGACCATTGGCCCCAAGTCGAGGCCATCGGGCAAGTCGTTCTGGTATACTGTGTTTGTCATAGAGCGTCCTATACAGGCATGAAAGGGAAGGGGGAAGCGACGGCTATTCACGTCGGCGGCATATGGATCAAAGGCGGTCTGGGGAAACGCACGAGGAGTGAGTTCACCAAGGTATGGCATTTGTGACCTGCCCAGTTATCGGGCAGCAGGGCAGGTGGTAGCGTGGGGTGACGCAGCACGATGCGTCGCCAGTTATGTACGATAAGACACCGCAAAATCGCGGTTTGCAACGGGTCGAGCATGCCGCGCGCCAAGGACTGCTCTGCCATTTGCAAATGAGGCAGCAGCGCCTTGTACTCAGCCTCCAGCATTTGCGGGGCGATCTGTTGGCGCAGCCAGGCAGGCGCCTCGCCGCCGCTAAGGGTCAATGCCCCATCGGGCGGGCGCGCCGAAGTGCTGCCCAAGTAGACGCGGGGCTGCAAAAGCGCAAAGCCGTGTTTGGTCATGTCCTCTCGCGTGACATCTGCTGGGTCTTCCAGCAGCGCCAGCTGCCAGGCCGCATCATGTGCCGTAGGATTGGCATAGATACGCGCGCTGGCTTTCAAGGTCTCAAGTCGGCTGCTAGTGGTCAGGGAATGTCGCCGCGTCCGACCAAACTTTGTCGACACGATCCACCCGTCATTGCGCAAACGGTGTAGTGCGACGCGGACGGCTTCGGGACGGATGTCCATTCCGGTCATAATGTCTGACAGGACAGGGCCGTCGATTGCACTTCCTTCTGCGTGGACCAGATCACCAAACAAGGTCACCATAAGCGACCAAACCCGCTGCCCGCCGAGAGCCAGCAGAGCTGCTTTGGTCTGGTCGAAGGCGTCAATGGGCATCTGGATGTTCCGTTGGGGCTATTACTCTGCTTTATAAACGAATTAGGCTATAGTGCCAGTGGCACAGTCTCTGGCAAATAGTGATGTTGAGGTTGGCCCCAATCAAGTTCTATCACGCGATTTGGCTGTTCATTATGCTAGGAATAGCACAGCCGGAACCCTGTATGGCTGAGCGTTGTATCGGGTGTGTTAAAACTCCGCGCAGCGATGCGGTAACGATAACAATAGCTTTTGTGACACAGGAAAGATCCACCTTTCACTACACGCCCGCCCGTTTGCGTAGCCTCTGCATTGATCAGTTTGGCGGACTTGGACAGGGAGCGAATGCGGTAGGCATCCGCGTTCCATTCCCATGTATTGCCAACCATGTTGTAGAGGCCAAAAGGGTTCGGGTCATAGCTGCGTACGGGGGCTGTGCCGATATGGCCGTCAGCGCCTGTGTTGTTATGCGGAAAACGGCCCTGCCAGATGTTGCAGGGCAGGAATGTGGTGTCGTCCGGCTCGGCATCTCCCCATGGATAACGGGCCTGTTTCTGGCCCGCTTGTGCTGCGAACTCCCATTCGGCCTCGGTGGGTAAACGCCCGCCTGCCCAAGACGCAAAAGCGGTTGCGTCATTCCACGAGATTTGTGTGACGGGGTGATCCATTCTGTCTTGCACATCGCTTCCCGGCCCTTCGGGGCGGTCCCAGCGGGCACCCTCCACGCGCCGCCACCATTCCAGACCTGCCAAGCGTTCGTGGGCGTCAGGTCTGGCAAGCAGACTAAAGAAGACAAAGCTCCAGCCGTAGTTTTCGGCATCGGTGATATATCCGGTTTCACTGATAAACTTGGCAAAGCGGATGTTGGTCACGGCGCAGGCGTCAATTTTGAACGGCCGGATTTTCACTGCGCGTGCAGGGTATTCGCCATCTTCCGGCATGACCCGCTCTCTCGCGCCCATGAGGAATTTGCCCCCCGCCAGTTCGACAACCTCCGAGAGGTCTGATCCGGCAGCGGGAAAGCTGGTCTGTTTGCGTGCCGAAGCTGTGCGGTCAGAGGGGGGGCAACATGTCATGGCGCGTTTCTAACGGTTTGTCCCTCGCAATCCTAGGCAATCTGTGTGGCAATCAAGCTGACAAAATCACCGATTTTGACAAGGCCCGGAACGTGACGCGCCGTCAGAACACCGTCCCGCAAGGCGCAGCATTCAACAGGGGCGACACCGGTGCGGTCACTTGGCCAAATGCGCGCGATAGGCTGGCCAAGGGTGACTGTATCACCCAGCTCTGCCAAATACTCGATCAGTCCCGCCTGTTCCGAGAACAGGAAACAACTGGCGTCGGGCATATCCAGCTGAACGGTTGGCGCGACCTCCAACTCACCCTTGCAAATGCCTACATGTATCAACAGATTTTGTATGCCCTTGCGCGCGACGGCAACGGTATGCGCGCTGGAAGTTCCTGCGCCGCCCAGCTCTGTTGTCACAAAAACCTTGCCCTGGTTTTCAACTTCGGTGTCGAACATACCGACGTTGTCGATTTCCAGCATACGGACGGAATAGGGTGCGTTAAAGGCCTGCATCGCGGCCATACAAGCGGCCTCTTGGGCCTTGTCCTCAAGGATGTGCGCGGCGGCGAAGGGCAGAAAATCCAGCGTGCTACCGCCCGAGTGGAAATCAAGCACGATGTCGGCTTGTGGGACTAGATGTGTGGCGATGTAGTGGCACAGCTTTTGCGTCACGGTGCCATCCGCGCGGCCCGGAAAGCTGCGGTTCATGTTTGCCCCGTCGATGGGAGAGCATCGCGCGCCAGCGGCAAAGGCGGGCATGTTCATCATCGGCAGGATGATCACCCGCCCTTTGATATCCCCGGGCTTTAGCGTGATGGCCAGTTCTTGCAAGGCAATCGGGCCTTCGTATTCATCACCGTGATTTGCGCCTGTCATCAGGGCGGTTGGCCCCGCGCCGTTTGCAATGACGGTGATAGGGACCATCACGGACCCCCATGCACTGTCATTGCGGCTGTAGGGCAGTTTGAGAAATCCGTGATGCACGCCGTCAGCATCAAGCGGAATGGTCGGTACAATTGCGCTATCGCTCATGCTTTCACCGACAGTTCGCGGGGCGTGTTGCACAGGCATTCATATCCGGTGTCGGTGATCAGGATCGGCTCGGTGATCTCCAGCCCGCCATCGTCCAGCCATAGGGCCGGCATAAAGTGGAATGTCATCCCCGGTTGCAGGATCGTTGTGTCACCGCGGCGGAAGGAGATGGTGCGCTCGCCCCAGTCAGGCGGATAGCTGATGCCGATGGCATAGCCACAGCGGCTGTCTTTCTGGAAGCCGGCAGCGTTGAGCGTGGCGTTGAAAGCATTGGCAATGTCTTGCGCCTGATTGCCGGGTTTGGCCTGCTCCAGTCCCGCCTCAATCGCGTCCAGCACGGCCTTTTCCGCTTCACGGAATTTCTGCGGGACCTTGCCGAAGAACAGCGTACGCGATTGCGGACATTGATAGCGGCGGTGCGCGCCTGCAATCTCGAAGAACGTCGCCTCGCCCGCCTGCATCGGGCGGTCGTCCCATGTGAGGTGGGGGGCAGTGGCATCAAGGCCGGAAGGCGCCATTGGTACAATTGCGGGGTAGTCACCCCAATGGCCATCCGCACCGCGGATGCCTGTGGCATAAATCTCGGCGATGAGATCATTCTTGCGCATGCCGGGTTCGGCCACTTCCAGCACACGGGCGTGCATTGCCTCGACGATCCGCGCAGCGCGGCGCATGTACTCAATCTCGCGCTCGGACTTTACGGCGCGTTGCCAGTTCACCAGTCCTGTGGCGTCTTGCAGGTCAGCCTTGGGCAGACCTTTGACCAGTGCCATATGGGCAGCGGCGGAGTAGTAATAGTTGTCCATCTCCACACCGATGCGCGCGGTATCCAGCCCCATTTCAGCCAGCAGTTTGGCCAGTTCCTGCATCGGATGTTTCAGGGGGTTTTGGACAAACGTGTCGTCATAGCCGCAGATGCTGTCACTGCTTTCCATGAACACCGTGCGCGCAGCGCCCAGCGCGTCCATCGCACGACCCCACCAGACCGGATCACCCTCCAGCGTCAGGATCACACCCTGATAAACGTAGAACGACCAGCCGTCATAGCCGGTGAGCCATGACATGTTGGACGGGTCACAGACCACAATCGCGTCCAGCCCTGCGGCGGTCATTGCGGCGCGCGTTTTGGCGAGCCGGATCTGGTATTCGCCTGTGGTGAAGTTCTTCTCGAAGGTGGTCATTGCCGCTCCCTTGTCCATCGCATGATGCATTGCCAAGAGGTTTGACCGATTTGCGATAATTGACAAGCGTGCAAATGCACCTGAAAGGATGGCGGCTATGAACCACCGTCTTGATAAAATCGATCTGACGATCCTGTCGATCCTTGCGCGCAACGGGCGTCTGTCAAAGACGCAAGTGGCCGCGCGTGCAGGTCTTGGCACGACGTCGTGTTGGGAGCGCATGCAACGGCTGGAGGAAGCAGGTGTGATCACCGGCTACCGCGCCGAGTTTTCGTTGCGCGCGCTTGGCCCCTCCGTGACCGTCTTTGTGATGGTGGAGTTGAGCGAACACCGTGTGCAAAACTTTGACCGCTTCGAGCGTGAAGTGGCCCGCCATGACGAGATCACAGGCTGTTGGGCGCTGGGCGGCGGGTTCGATTACCTGATGCAGGTCGTGACGCGCGACATCGACAGCTACCAGCGCCTGATGGATACCGTACTGGCGGAAGGTGCGGATGTGGCGCGCTATTTTAGCTATATCGTGACGAAACCTGTCAAGGATGCGCCGCTGCCGTTTGAGGCCCTGTTCCAGCGATAGTTTTTCGCCACTGCCTGCCATTTAGAGAGAATTTATCGGGGCAAAGGATGCTAGGGTGAGCGCAACAAATCTAACGCAGCCCGAGGACATTCCGATGAATAAACCCCTGACAAATGATGTGTTGACCCAATGGGACCACGATCACTTCTTCCATCCCTCTACACATCTGGGTCAGTTCGCCCGCCGCGAAATGGGCAACCGGATCATCAAGACAGCCAGCGGTGTACACATTACCG
>Ga0210307_1388132_pt1 | contig 12163 bp, 6 predicted proteins | sample R1073metaT_FD_159690 | JGI IMG/M metagenome (GOLD analysis project Ga0210307, IMG submission 159690) | Metatranscriptome of estuarine water microbial communities from the Columbia River estuary, Oregon, United States - R1073 (Metagenome... | ecosystem: Environmental > Aquatic > Marine >...
GCACCATATTTTGTGTAGTTCAAAACGAAAACCTCAGAGTCTTTCAGTTCTTCTCTGGAGCGATTCGAAGCCGTGAGCTGCGCATCAGTTGCCTTCCCAATCATTCGCCTGAACGTGCGATCAAAGGATCCCACCCGTCTGTCATCACATACCAAGTCGTGCAGTGTTACGTATGCTTTTGTTACATCTTCGTCTGGAAGGAGTTTCATCAAGATGTGAGTATTGACCGCTGCAAGCGACACAATAGGATCATCTGTAGTGACGCCACATAGTTCCACTGACAGCTCTTGGATGCTAAAGTTGATGTACATTCGCTTGATCACGTCTACATTTTCGACGCCAGCGTGGCTCATACTCTTCAGAATTGCGTCTACCGATTTCCCTTTTCTTGTTTTATCTTCGATCTGAGAAGCACGTTTCGGTTGGAGGCTTTGCTCTCCCCGAAGAAAGTTATTTTGCTCACTTATGTTGTACTCTAGGGTTCTCATTATCTGCGCATAATGACACCTAGCAATCAGTATCCTAATTCGGGAAGTGGACAGATCCACTCGTGTGGCTAGTTCTTCCTCCGTCCCTCTGGCGAATGGCGGCTTCGTTCGTACTGTAACAGAGAGATTCACCGGTGTTGAAACCATTTTCATATTTCTCCCACAACGCATTGATACATCCTTCAAAGAGATTCGAGCTTCAGACCCTATATCATTCTCAAAAGCTCGATAGTGTGCCTGGAAATTCCCAGCGTGGAACAGGAAGTAATCCTCTGAGTATGCGGCTTGAGGGAGAACGAAATCAAAGCCGGACGCAACAATGTAAAAGAGTTTTTGACCACTTTCAGAGCTTTTCGCCACCTCCATTGCAGCTGCCGCCGCTGTTGATGCCACACTCGCAGTGATTGCTCCAAAGAAGCCTTCAGTGACATAATCAATCAAAGTGAACACCTGAGAGTGCACATGAACGAATCGCATCGGTGATAGTGCTATCTCAGCACATGCTTCACATTTCTGTTTATCTGCGCCTCCCACGTTGCATGAACGGACTGCATTTTCCCCCTTACAATACCTTACAGTGAGCAAACTTGTAGCGACACTCGGTGCTAAACCAAGAAGAACTCGATAAGGCTCAAGAGTGTTGCTATAATCAGGGGTGACCATCCGAAAATCTCCGAGGGTGAAAGTCATTTCTGAATTGTTGTCATCTCCCTCAATGCTGTGATGATTTACCTTCGAACCGGACATTATCAGCGTGAACAAAGGTAGGTCGTCTTTTGCCGAGTTCAAAGATATTTCAAACATCTCCATTCGTGCAAGTATGAACACAGAGTTCACTGTTTCAACTTTTGATATAGTAGGTAACTTTACGTCCGTTTTGTAGCCGTCCTGCTGTTGCAACATCGACATCCGCCCATAAGTTGTCATGGTCTCTTCCTTGAACCCAATCAAATCATTCTTGGCTACAAGAAGAGTTTTGATTGCTTGCGGATTCAATTGATGAAAAGACTGGTGAACTTAGCATTCACGATAGTAACCTTATCAACTTCGAGTATAGATCGAATGTAATCACGAGAAAAATCTTTCACTTGATCATGGTAGGATCTTGCTTTGTTCTCTGGAAGTTTGACAATATGAATATCCGCAAGTTCTGCTGATCCCGAGTAATATGATTCGAATACGCCCTGATTGGTAAGATCATCCATAATGGCCGAGTATTTGTTATTTTTGGCGTAATCAAGAGCTGATCGCGGAAGATTGGAATGGCAGAGCAAACGCTGTCGCCTTGGAAGTTTGAGCTCGGAATCAAGCTGATCAAGAATCCAAAACCAACCCATGGCTAATTTTGTTGACGAGGTACCATCTGTTGAAAGTGATGACGAAGCCATTACAGACACCAAATGAGCTTCGAGTCCGTCTCCGTTCTCTGTATAGACATTGATTGACAATCTCAGCAGAGAAACGGATACGTGCATGAACTCAATACCAGTAGATGATGAGTCGGTACTTTGCCTTGAGAGGATCAGAGACTCCAAACGATCCTTCTTTGATAATAATGATTCGGTTCTCATAGCACCGCTCTCTCCGTCCTCATCATCCTGATCTAAAATAGAAATGCCAGATCCACTGGACAAGATCTCAATATCTGGGTCTTCATCAATCAGTTCCTCTGGGACGTTGGAAAGCGTAGGTTGACCTGGATCATTAGGGACGTCACCTCGTAATTTGTGCAAGTTGGAAGACCAAATAGCAGCCACGGAAAGCATTTTTGTTATTTGTGACGGAGCCAAACGCAATATGATGGCGGGGAGGACGCCAATAACACAAGTACGTGGAGTTTCATCAGCTGCCGATATTGTGTGTTCCAGTCCAACATCTAGCGTGAAGGATATGGGTTGTATGACACTAGAAGACACGTCAGTATTAGTCACATCAAGGCCATCCTTGGCGACGACACCTACAGAGCTTATTGTAAAGAACAGATCATTCATTTCCAACTTGAGATGATCAATCTCAGAATCCATCTTGTGCGGTCGCTGTCGAGCATTGAACCATTGAGGTACAGAGGGCGAGAGTGCCTCTGTGCCATACCCGAATTTGAATCGACCAAAGTTACAAATGAATACCGTTGCCCCAGGATCTGTACAGTTCTCGGGAAGGATGAGGATGGGTGCTGAAATATCAAAATCCATTGTCCACTTTTGCCGGTTTTTATTTTTTCCATTCCAAGCATCCATGATGGCAGATGATACCTTATCGGAAACTCCTCCGTCTTTCAATGCAACTGTATTTGTCGAGAAGTCGAATTGAGGCTTGGGCGTGGTATTTCTTGACAATGACGGGGGCTTAATAATGGTAGATTCTCCACCTTTGGCATCAAAGAACAAATCTTCATCTCCACTGCTACTTTGATAAAAGTATGGATTAATTGCGCTATCATTTCCATTGTACTTTGCAGTGAGCGCAGGCAACTTGAAGAACTCTTTGACCGCAAACAGCAGCATCGGTGAAGCGACGATTTCGCATGCCACCATCTTCAAAACCAATTCCTGGTCTCCAACCTTACTCTTCTTCAATTGGAACTGAAATGCGTGAGATGCATTCGAATGCGCTTCCTTTTGCAAGCTTCGGCACACCGTGGGATAAAACGAAGAAGGTGTAACTCCATCCAACACTTCCAAACTCAGCACTGTTAACCCCGACGTGAATGAACCATCGGCATTAGCCTTGAATGACGCCGAGACCATACCCATTTCCAACGAGGTGAGTGGTTGACTTGGTCCCGTGACAAGGTTTACATGGAACGAACCTAGAGTAAAGTTGACATCGCAAAACATGGAGTCCTTTGATAGGGTGGAATCGATATTCGTGATTGCCAAACTATTCTCAAGTTCTTTCATTTCTGCTGCGGTTAATGTGATAGGGGCGTCATAGTCATCTTCATCATCAACATTATTACCATCATCAGTCATTTCCTGGTATAATTCATTCGTTCCCAGAGAATCTTGCTGTGATAACGACGAGGACCCCCTCTTGGGTGCAGGGCTCCCAAACATTGACGAAGTTTTGGCAAACGAAGATGACTTTCTCGACTTTTTCCCCGCATTCGATGATGGACCGCCCACGGCAGCAATACGACGATGCTTTTCCCTCTCCTTGACAAACTGACCATCCGCAATATTTCTCCAATGCATCAACCCCAAAATGGATATAGATCGATCTTTCTCAATATTTTCCAATGCGACACGTTCCTCAACCCTTAATTTTGATAACCATGGTGATGATATTACCACCCCCTTCTTATCCCTCCGTTCTGCATAGACACTACGTTTGTACAATTCCAAATACCTTTTCCGTTTCTGAAATGCCAAGTAGAATTCAATCCAAGAGCGATGACGATTTAATCTTCCGATGCATCGGACAGCGTACTTCCACCATTTGCTAGCATTCCCTTTCACTGGGACTAGTGGTCGGTATTCTGGGAATAATGGTCGGAATTCAGTGGCAGAGATACTGGGTTGGGAGGCAACTACTGCCATGGCAAGTTGATGTCCTAACTCAAGTTGCTTTCGCGAGATCGTAATGGATAATGATGATAATTTGGAATGTATGAGATACTTCGGAAAGTCGATACATGTATCTAAATCGGATTGACGTAATTTGGCTTGGAAGGAGAGTGGTTCAAGGACGTATTCCGTGTTGGTGGATACTCGCGCCAATCGTTGTTTTAGCGTGTCGTTGCTGTCTCTGGTGTAATTTCCATTGTTGATGTTCCTGTCATCCTGATCACGTTGCAGATATATTCCAAACCCAGAAATCAACAATTCCTTGTACAGAAAAGAAGATGTCACTTGCTCATGATGATTCATGGCCGATGCAGCAGAAGAAGAGGATGCAGATCGATCCACAAATGTTTTATTCCCCTTGGCATCAGTTGTACTCAATGATAATGACCCGAGTACTATCCCAGCGGCAGTTTGACACCCTCTAACGGCGATGTGCACATCTTGTATTTCTACTTGTAAGTTCTCAATGATTCTTCTGACCAAACGTGTAGTGAATGTATTGCTGCTGCTACTGCTTGCAGAATTGGTGTCCGTATCTTCTGATTCATCATTATCATCATCATCAAGTCCCCCTGCTCCTCCCAAAGCGAAATTCCTCACGGCACTCATCCGTCTCCGTCCCTCCTCTGCCGTGGCAATTGAATTTATCCGTTCCTCTACCACCTCCTGCCCCCCATCTTCACTTTTTACTCGCTGCTGTAGAGTGCTGCAGCTGCTCTTTCTCGATTTCAGTTTCGTTCCATATCGATTTGCATGATGATTATTCCCACCATCATTCCTCGCCTCGGCAAGAAAGTCATGCGGCTCGACATACACCCACAACCCACTCGCTCGAAATACCACCGGTCGACTCGTCAATCGCGCCCAAGGCACATCCAACTGGACCTTATCAAACTTCCCCTCAATAACCTTGAACGGACATGCCAAATTCGGTGACAATTGTGCTCGTCGCGATAATTCGGAATTGACCGCGTGTATGTCCAGTTGGAGAGACTGGAGCTCGATTTTACCGGACCATACTGCCACATTGAGGGATTCGGAGTCAAGGTTCAGAACGTATCGGCCTATGGTGCTTTCGAGGACTTCGAGAATGGCTTTTTTGGCCATGGTTGGTGCGATTTCTCTCTCTCTCTGTGTGTTTTTTAAGCAATTGGAAACGTCAACGGTTTTGTTGCTGTCGAAAGGAAGAGAGGATAAAAATAATGACTATCTGCTATCTACCTGCTGAGAGAAGAAGGAGAGACCGATGCGCAGGCTAGATGTCTTGCCAACTCTAAATTGCTTTACTATTGTAGGAAACCACAACAGCGGTTCATTCAACCATGGTGGAGAGTGGAGACGTCCACAGTCAACGATAATTTCGGTGCGTGATCGATGAGTAAATTCGTGGGCAGGTGGAGGCGAGGGCATCCCCCCACCAGTATTTGCCACGAGTATCTACTATGGAAACGACCAAATAATAAATTTACTTGAAATGAAAGTGAAGACTAAAAACCAAGAAATTAGATCGGCTTGAGTAGCTTTATTTACAATATGCTCAAAACGAAGACAAAACTAAGATATTTCCTCCAAAGCGCCTCTCTCCTTAGAAGGAGAAAATATTCCCTTCCTTGTGGTTGAGTGCCTTCAAGTTAGGCGTGCAACCTCTCTCAAGCATAATCGGTGGTCCGCACATGAGGTTGTAACAGTTATCACCAGCGGGGTAAAGCACCTTCTCAAAAAGTTCCTTGCCCACAAAGCCAGTGGAATGACCACATTCTTCCCATCCCTCGGGAGCCGCGTCAGAAAGGATGTAGTGAGCCTTAAATCGGTCGGCATGCTTTTCACGCCACTCATCGAGGGTGGTGCGGAGGAGGAGGTCTTCCTCGATACGAGCCCCAAACACCAGGGAGATTTTGGTTTGGTCATCAGGATTTCGCAAGATTTCGGAGGCAATTTGCATGACGGGGGTGATACCAGTTCCACCAGCAATCATGTTAAAATGGGTGGCAAAGCACTCCTCATGTTCCTTGAGGAAATGCCCATTTCCGTGGTAGTCAAACTCTCCAACAGGTCCTCGCATATCTATAGTGTCACCAACTTTGAGCGAGTCGAGATGTTGAGAGAACTTTCCTCCGAGTGGGAACCTCTCGCATGGTGGGTAAGCCTTGATGACAAACTTCACGCAACCAATATCGTGGTCAGAAGTGATGGGAGTGTAACGACGCATGACCATCTCACCCTTGACTTCACCTGAGAGGAAGATGTGCTTTCCAGTAGGAAGACCAAGCACATGCTCAGGAGATTGCAAAGCAAAGTCGAGCTCGAAAGAGTCCCGGGACAAGACGGTCTTTTTCTGAAGCTTGAACGCCTGCTTTTGCTTAGGATCTAATGCAACCTTCCTTCCGGTCTTCTCACAGATACGCTCCTTCACTTCATCCTCCTCGGCAACAGATGTTGTGTCTAAGTCACCGACGTAAAACTTGTCCAACATCTTGGTAGCCTTAGTAGAGTGAATTGCGACGAAATCTTCAGTAGCATCCTCTCCAGCATTGATGAGGATGGAATCGGCTCCACCAGGGTGTAAATCGAGGTACTCAGTACAATCATACACCTTGTTATTGACAATGATCCAAACATCCTCCTCCTTGTTGTGCTTACGCACCTCAGCAGCACTAATAAGCTTACTTACACTCTTGGCTGCGGGGGCAGCAGCAGGAGCAGCCTCTTCCTTAACAGTTTGACCCTGCTCAAGAAGACGTCCGAATCCAGCGGAATCGGGTTTTTCAGAAAGCTTGGTCATCCATCCACCCTCTTGTTGTCCGGGTTGAGTAGGATGCTCGAATTGGAAGACATGCTTGCCGTTAACATCCTTGTTCAGGTGAACCTTAACACGGAAGACTTGGTTGTTACCCATACCCATCAGGTTCCAGGTGGGGTCATTTGGTTGACAGTTGTTTGCCTCGTCCCATGCACGGCACCAAATCTCCTTGCAACCAACCAAATCAGCAACCTTCAAGTCATAGTTCCACCAAATCCAGCACCAATACATACCATAATCGGTAGGCTTCTCAATCTGATTAATCTTGCAGACCTCCCAATGCTTTCCTCCATCGGTAGTAATCTCGACACGAGAGATACGACGTCCACCTCCAGTGTAGGCATATCCTCCCACATTGTACGTATTGGCGATGTTGGATGCAAGATCGATAGTCTCATTGTGATCAGGTGCCGTCATGGCAGAGTTGATATTAAGCTCGTTAAAGATGTATTCGGGCTTGTACCACCATCCACCAGTTAGAGACTCCTCAGCAGTAACGTGTGGAGGCAAGATGCGATTGTCATGATAATGGTAGTGATTCTTTGTCTCGTGTTCGATGACATTAATGTCAGTAAGCCACTTGATCATCCGTCCACCAATGTATCCAGGGATGATAAGACGGACGGGATATCCGTGATCGGGTTGGAGCTGCTCTCCGTTGGCCTCGTAGGCGATGAGGATGTCGTAGGCGGGGTTCATGGCGCGGGCAAGTGGGACGGAGGTTCCGTATTTGACAAGCTGTGTGTGGAATAATTAGAGGTTGCGAATGGAGATAAATGGTGAGTATGTTATGGAAAAACAATGAACAAACAACAAATCATAACACGACAGAAAAGCCGCACATACGCTCGACATGCAAACAACAACTTACCTTGCCCCAAGGCTCATCCTTAAACGGACCCGGTCCAACTTTATTCGGCAAATCCTCATGACCGATAAACTCTACATGCTTCCCAGCCATATTCTTCTCACTCACACCAGCCTTCAATAACAAATCTCTCAACAACACCCCCTTCCAAACATTTGTACTCACACCACCCGCTCCCCAATTGAATCCAATAGTTTGCCGAATCATATTTTGCTCCTTACGGCGATTTCCGGCACAGACGAGTGTTACCGGCAATTCACGTGGTTCCATGGCTGCGATTTCATCCATGCTCAAATCTAGTGGGGTGGCGACACATGGTCCGCCAACACGAACGCGATGCTCTTCCCATTTGAGATTGGGACATGCTCCGTGATTGCGAACGTAGTGCAAACACGTAGGTGTGATGAACTTGTACTTTTGATGCACGCTGAGGGGAGGCTCAACGTTGAAGGGGTGACGTCCTGTGAGACGAACTAACTTTCCGTCACGAGGGATCCATTCATCTGGTGTGCCGACATCACGATGATCGGGATAATCCTTCACATCCCACATGGTCGTCGCCTTGGAGATGACATAGGGAGAGGGCGTGCGTCCATCCTTGTGAATCATTGGCACGGGTATGGAGGAAGGATATGGGCCGTACAGTTCCTCGCAGGTTTGGTTGGCGGCATCTTTATCGACGGTTCCGAAGTTGGAGAGGGAGGTGGAGGGTTTGATAAGGGTGGTTAGATCGACGCAGGAGTCGGAGGCTACTGATGATCGCATAAGAACAGGTGCCATATTGCCAGTTGTTGGGTTGTACGACGAGGAGCAATAAGAGGTTGAATTGAATTGTGAGAGGGCCTTCGTTTCGATGTGTTTGGTACCACGGTAGTTAGCATGTTGCATCCTCTTCCTTTGATTCGAGAGTTGTTGTTTAGCTCCGGCCTCATCGAGAGCGGTGAAGAAGCAGATGTGCCGGGCAATTTGCCTCACTGACACGCTGCGACAAATAATGAACAGAGGAATCAATACAAGGATTTACATTCCCTCTCTTCTCGGAACAAGTTCCTTCAGCTTCCGGACCCAAAGTCGAGTCAAACTTAACTTAATTCTGGCTCACACGTACTTTAGCATGGTATTACTCTCTCTCTAGAGGTACTAAAAATGTTATGTAGATACAAACTTTTGCCAATGGATCTTCCGGCGTTCTTTTTGGGGAGGGCTCTCACTACGTCCATACATACACATCTGTCCTTCTCTACGAGGACGGACGACCCATGCTTAAGTCTTCACCATCAATTTCTATCGACGACACCCTTTTCCCAACAAACGCCTGTACAGACACCGAGGCTTTTCGCCGCCTAAGCGAAGAGGCCTTACGAACCCAGACAACCGCGACGAATGCAGGAATTGCAAACGGCCTCGCATTACCACGTAGTTGTGTGTAGTTAAATAAAATAAGTGTACCCTATTCCTACAAATTTTGACATTCACACGAGAGTAGAGAGAGAGAGGATAAAATGAAGTTCCTCTCTCTGTAACTAAAGCCTCCGGCTAGAGATTTGATGCGTAACATTAGCAAGAGGATAGTGCATAGCTGTCAACAACTTCATCATGACTTACTACTTATTACTTCAACTACATGGCAACAACACTCGAAAACAACAGCCGCTACCTGACTGGATTCAACTAATGGCTCATGGCCCCTACATACCTAACTAACTTGCTAATTTGCATGTTGATGATGTTTTACTGCAGTCACCACCTCATCATCGCCCCTGTCGCTACTAGATCTTCCTTTCTCTTCATCTTCAACAAATGCAGTCTCCTCCTCCATAGATGATGATCTCAACTCCTCCTCCTCAACATTCATGTTTGATGAGGCATAGTACTTAATTGAAGAATTCCATGTTCCATTACCGTTCACTTTACGGAAGGCATTCTTGATAGCTAATCCATTGTACATAACCAAGGAGTCATCCTCATATGCGGCCCGCAAAGAACCGGTATTGGTACTCATCATCATCAAGCCATTTTTGCTGAAGACAAAGAGTGAAACTCGCCCCCCAGCAGGAATAACTACGTCCTTATCGAACTTGCCAATGTTTGTGGCAATATTCTTTTGTAGAGAGACTGAATGATCAAACACAATTTCCCAGGCTCCTTGGTTGAACTCATATCCCTCGTAGTCACCTTGACGAACATACACAGTCACTTGACTATCACCGCCTTTGTTGCTTTCAACATCCAACGAGGTCAAGGTGACAAGTTCTTTAGCATCGAGTGAGAACATAAGCCCAGTTGTCTTGGCGTTGCTCTTCCCATTGTTCGGTTTGAAATCCACAACGACGCAGTCGTCGGGGCAGTCTTGAAATGTCTCGTTCAAGTCACAAATACCATCCCCACAAACTGGAGGCGTAGGAGTAGGTTGAGGAGTGGTTGGAACTCCTGCGGTAGGTTTTGCTGTGGGAAGACTTGTAGGTACAAATGTCGGCTCGTCGCCAAACACAATCTTCACGCGAGCGTATCCTGGCACAACGCCGACGTTGATCTCCAAGACTGTGATAGTCAAATCATGTTGAGTACCTCTCCATTTTGAGAAAGTGTAGCTCTGTCCTTCAGCAAGGTATGCATTGAGATAAGAATAGGAGTATGCCATACCATTATTTCCCATTTCATAAATAGTCACGAGATCGGAAGCCAATACATTTTGGAGCGTTGGACCGGTTTTTCGATTGAAGCCGACGAAGTAGTCTAGATCTTGTCCTGTCTCGAGCTTGATTACAACGGGGTTATTGTCTGTAATCTTGTCGAACTCCGCAATCCCGACCATCTTGGTATCCAAAACTGCTCCACCGTTTACACCAGAATCCCAAGTAACGATCTCTCCTCGTCCGTTGTTGTACCATGCACTACTTCCTACAGCAAGCTGGAAGTTCTTTGCTGCATTGAAACACATCTTACCTAAGTCATCAGCCCATAAGGGGTTCCCCATGAGGCAGGAATGGTCACTGTACGTCCTTCGGTCTAATCCTCCACTATGTGCGAAGCCAAGGTTGTGGCCAATTTCATGAACGACTACAGCAGGTTTGATGTAGTTATCTCCCTTGTACAGTGATAGCCAACCACGGATGTGGGCGTAAGCAGCCCATCCGCAGCTATCGACATAGCAGCCCTCTGTTAGAAACATGACTTGTTGAAAGGGCTGTAGAAGGAGGACAATAGAAATGTCGTCAGAGATGGACTGTGAAGCAATAGGGGAAAAAACTCATTTTTCACACTTACTCCTGGTAGACTTAAGCCCAACTTTTTCTCCACTGCTAGTTGTGCATACGACCGAATGTCCGATTGAGAACTCGACTTCAACGAAATGGGAATAGTCACTTCCAAAACTCCACGAGCCGAAAGCTTGTCATCGATATTGACCGAGTACTCATAGGTGAGCTCAAACTTGCCAAAGGAACAATCCTTAAAGCCTGAAGCAGCAGTGATTTTATCTGTGCCTGTGCCAAATACTTTATCCGAGATGTAATTTGCATCACCACTGACGGCCAAGCCATCCTTATCTGTAATCTTCACCACTAGTACAGGACTCTTGCCTTCGTACTGAACATTGTAACCCGCATTGAGTCTTCTCCCATCGGAAGAATTGATAACATTCACATCTCCTGGTGGGAGGGACTCAGATCCTTGTAGCAACGATAAGAGTGCAGGTGGCTGTTCTCCATCTTCACCAACCATCGCCTCAACCAATTCAACTTCCTGGAGTACCTCAAGGGTCGACTCATAACTAATCAAAGTACCATCGCGCAACAAAGCCCTCATCTGACTAATCTGCTCCTCCGTCCCCTGGATGGGCAGCGTAACTCCATGTTCAAGCTCACAAAGAAAATCTTCATCGCTTTCCTCTCCGCCGTCACTCATCACGTCGGAAATACTGTCGATTGCGATGACAGTCTTACATTGACTTGATTGTAGCTTCCTCGGAAGATGTTTTGTTTGTTGAGTCTTTCTTCTTCGATGGATTAAGAGCCTGCTGTTGCCTGAGACGATAGAGGAGGTATCTTCTCCGTCCACTTGTTGATTCTGTTCATTCAATGCAGTTGAGCGTTGGAGTTGCTGGGCGCCGACTGAGATGGATGGTGCAAGTAGCAGACCCAACCCCGCCGCGGTTAAGAAGGTAGTAGACAGCCGTAGAATCATGTTGGAATATAAAAAAATGAAGCTGATGAGGAAAATGACAGAACTCACATCTTTTATGCATATGATTGTCAAGAAATTTCAACAATTGAACGGATGAACCAAGCTCGCAATGTGACGACAAAAATGGTGAGCAAAAATATTCGAGAGGAGGAACGGAAATACCGTACCGCCCGTCCTCTCTAGAATAGAGAGAGAAACGTACCTAAAAGTCTCCTCCTACCTAAGACGCACCCATTTTACCTGTACAAACGTGTAC
>Ga0210307_1201503_pt1 | contig 12138 bp, 12 predicted proteins | sample R1073metaT_FD_159690 | JGI IMG/M metagenome (GOLD analysis project Ga0210307, IMG submission 159690) | Metatranscriptome of estuarine water microbial communities from the Columbia River estuary, Oregon, United States - R1073 (Metagenome... | ecosystem: Environmental > Aquatic > Marine >...
ATCGGGCAAACGCTCGGCGCGGTGGATCATGTGCAACAGGCCCCTGGGGGCCAGCCGCTTGGCAGCAACTTCGACCCAGAGCGCCAGAGGCGTTTCCTCACCCAGCGCCGCTTCGCGCACAGGCACAGACGCCGCAACCGAGGAATCACGACGCCAATAAGGCGGGTTGGCAAGCACATGGTCAAATTGCCGCTGCCGCAACGTCAGGGGAAGGGCTGCAATGTCCGCGTGCACAACGTCCAATCGCCCCTCACCGTTACGGTCGGCCAGTTCGGCATAGCTGCGCTCGCGCTCCACTCCCACCAGCTCCAGCCCCGCAACCCTCGCGCCCAGACACAGGACAGCCGCCCCGACACCGCAGCCCAACTCCAGCACCCGCTGCCCTGAAACCGCAGGTATAGTGGCTGCAAGCAGAACGGGATCGACACCCGCGCGATAACCACTGCGCGGTTGCCACAGGTGCACAAGACCGCCCAAGAAAGCGTCGCGGGTCAGCTCGGTATCGTTCACAGGCCCAGCGGAATTTCGTTGTCGCGCATCACGCGGACCGCTGCATCATGGTCGTCATCGCGCACCATCAACCGGCGCGGGAATATTCCGATGCCGCCTTCGAGGATGCTCATATTTACGTCCATCTGAAAGCACGCTATATCCTCGCCCTGCAACAGGGCGGAAGCAAAGGCGATGATCGTAGGGTCGGAGCTGCGCAAAAGTTCTTTCATAGCAATGATGTAATCCGGGGCACACGCCCTTGTCGAGCGCTAGGATGCGGTAAATATGAGTACTGATACAAGTCAGAAACCCCATGAGCGACTCGCAATTGCGTTGGCAGAGGATATGGCCGCTGTCAGCGCCCTGATCCGCGAGCGTATGGCGTCCGAGCACGCCCCCCGCATCCCCGAAGTCACAGCGCATTTGGTTGAGGCAGGCGGCAAGCGTCTGCGCCCGATGCTGACCCTCGCGGCGGCCCGCCTGTGCGGTTACACGGGGCCCTATCACATCCACCTAGCCGCGACGGTAGAGTTTATTCATACGGCCACGCTGCTGCATGATGATGTAGTGGATGAAAGCCGCCAGCGTCGCGGTCGGCCTACTGCAAACCTGCTGTGGGACAATCAATCGTCGGTTTTGGTCGGGGATTATCTGTTTGCGCGCAGTTTCCAGCTGATGACCGAACCCGGTTCCATGCCGGTAATGCGCATCCTGTCGAACGCCGCTGCGACGATTGCCGAAGGCGAAGTACTCCAGCTGACTGCTGCGCAGAATCTTGCCACCACCGAAGCGATTTATCTGCAAGTTGTGCGTGGCAAAACTGCTGCTCTGTTCTCCGCTGCCACCGAAGTAGGCGGCGTCATCGCCAATGCCCCCGAGGACCAAGTGCGCGCGCTGTTCAACTATGGCGATGCTTTGGGCATTGCCTTCCAGATTGTGGATGACCTGCTGGATTATCAGGGCGAGGCAACAACAACCGGCAAGAACATCGGTGATGATTTCCGCGAGCGCAAATTAACGTTGCCCGTGATCAAGGCCGTGGCCTTGGCAGATGACGCCGAGCACGCGTTTTGGACCCGCACCATTGCCAAAGGCAAACAGGAAGAGGCCGATCTGGAGCAGGCGCTGGCACTGCTGCACAAACACGGCACCTTAAAAGCCACAGAGATTGATGCGCTGGAATGGGCGGAAAAGGCGAAGGCAGCACTTGCCCCCCTGCCCGCACATGAGATCAAGGACATGCTGATCGACATCGCGGACTACGTTGTCAGCAGGCTTAGCTAAGCACACGACCCGCCCGCACCCACCAGTCGGGATGCGTTTGTGCGATACGCCGGGCCGCCTGCGCCGCCCCGCTCTCATAGAGACCAAAGCAGGTCGCACCTGATCCTGACATGCGCGCCAACAGTGCGCCTTCCAATGCGGCCAGCGCTTTGTCTACTTGGGGCGCATGAACACGGGCGGGTGCCTCCAGATCATTGCGCTGCGCGCCCAGCCAGTGCACGAAACCGGCAGCGTCTGCAAAGGCGGGTATCGTGTCTGCCATGGGTGAATTGGTCTTGGAGGCCAGACCATTAAAGACCGGAGCAGTCGGCACCGCAACGCGCGGGTTCACCAGTACAATCTCAAGGTCGGGCAGTGGTGCGATTGGGTCCAATATCTCACCGATTCCGCGCATCCGCTGAGGTGCATGCGCCAGACAGACCGGCACATCAGCCCCTAATTGCAGCGCATCTGCCGTCCCTCCAAAGGCCCGCAATACAGCTGCCGCGTCGGATGAACCGCCCCCGATTCCTGCCCCATGCGGCAGGTTCTTTTCCAACGTGATATGTCCCGTCCAACCGGCAAGCACGGCCGCCTGCCAAACCAGATTGCGCTGATCAACAGGCACGCCCTCGGCAAACGGACCTGTCACCGATATCCGCATCTGCGGGCCTGCATCAAACCACAGGCGGTCACCGATATCGGCAAACACCACCAGACTGTCCAGCAGGTGATACCCGTCTGCCCGCTGTCCCGTCACATGAAGGGTCAGATTGACCTTGGCGGGTGCAAAACCCTCACTTGTCATTCGCAACCTTCAAGGGGTCTGCACCTTCTTCTTGCAGCACCGTATCCAGCCCCACCTCCAATTTGCTGCGAATACGGTCCAGATCCGCTTCTGTCTCGGTGTCCTTGAACTGGATAAACGACAGGGCACGGCTCCACTGGAACCGCGCCTCACGCTGGCGGCCTACCGCCCAGTACACATCGCCAAGGTGGTCATTCACCACCGGATCGACGGCTTCCAGCTCGACAGCGCGCTCCATCTGGATCACAGCCTCGTCATAGCGGCCAAGGCGGTAGTAGACCCAACCAAGGCTATCGACAATGTACCCGCTGTTCGGGCTGGCCGCGACGGCACGCTCGATCATATCCAGCGCCTCGTCCAGCTTGCGATTTTCTTCGACCAGCGAATAACCAAGGTAGTTCAAAACCTGTGGCTGTTCCGGGTTGACGGTGAGGGCCGCACGGAAGTCTTCTTCAGCCGCGACACTGTCTTTATCCTGCGAATAGGCAATCCCGCGCGAGAAGTGCAGGAACCAAGCACGTTTATCGCCCTCATCAGTCAGCTCAAGCGCTTTGGTATAAGCCAAGATCGCTGCCTGATCTTCATCCTGCGCCCGCAGGATGTCACCCAATGTCGAGTGTACAACCGCCAAATCGCCGTGGCTCCGCGTGAGTTGCTCCAGCACTTCAATGGCCTGATCCACCTTATCCAGACGGAGCAAGGCGGCGGCACGGCCCAGTTCGGCCAGATGATAGGCCGGATCATCAGCCGCAACGCCACGGTATTCGGCGATGGCCAGTTCATACTGCCCGAGCCCTTCCAGAAGGTCCGCAGTCAGCAACAGCGCATCGATATGATCGGGGCGCAAATAGCGCGCGATACGCGCATAAAGCAGCGTGTAATAATCTCCCGCCTGCTCTGCGCGCAAAAGCGCCGCGAAGGTGTAGAACACTTCTGCCAGTCCTGCCCACGCTGTGGGGGCTTGGGTAAAGGGCAATTTATCGCCCGCCTCAAGCTTGGCAATCATGGTGTCCAGTTCAGGGTCGGTGGAGCCGTTGAAAGTCAGCGCGATTACTTGCACCGCATCCGCATTCCGGTCCAGTTGCGACAGTATCTCGACCCGCGCAATAACACCGCGACGGGTACGGGCGGCAGCACCCGGTGCGTCCTGATCGAACAGCGCCTCGGCGGCCGCGTAGTTGCCGACCGTCGCATAGGCCAGCGCCTTATGATAGGCGACGATGCCCTTCATCCCTGCATCATCGGAAATGGCATCAAACTGCGCCATGGCAGCATCCACATCATCCGCACCAATCAGCGCCCAAGCCCTGACCAGCCCATCCACCCAAGGGCTGATACCGTCTGTCTGGATTTCCTGCGCCGCCAATTCAGTGTATTTGCCCTCTTCGACAAGGCCCGCTGTTACAAGCATCCGTGCGGCTTGCGAGGTTTGGCCACCTGCGACAATCCCCTTACCCAGAGGTATACCCCGCTCGATATCGCCCAGCGCCAGGTAGGCAAGTGCCGCACTGTCCATCATCTCGATGTTTTCGGGATCATGCGACAAGGCAGTGGCGAAATACTGCGCAGCGATTTCAAAATCATTGCTAACGGCAGCACTGCGCCCAGCAAGATAGGAGCCCGCCAGCGACTCCGCAGAGACAGTGGCAGGGGTGGCCATGGCAAGGCCCAGCGAAAGGGCTGCGACGCTCACGGATGTCAGGAATTTTTGCATATGCTCGGCCTCATTATTTTGAGAACCAAGCTAGCATGTTTGCGCGCCCGCGCAATGGCGGCCCCCCACCCGTTTGGGCGGGAAGCCGCGAAATTGATCACATGTTCGGGTAGTTCGGCCCGTCGCCGCCCTGCGGCGTGGTCCAGACGATATTCTGGCTCGGATCTTTGATGTCACAAGTCTTGCAATGCACGCAGTTCTGGAAGTTGATGACAAAACGCGGGTCTTTGCCCGCCTCTTCCACAAACTCATACACACCGGCAGGGCAATAACGCGCGGAAGGTCCTGCGTATTTCGGAAGGTTCACACCCACGGGCACGCTTGCGTCCAACAACTTCAGGTGCGCGGGCTGGCTTTCCTCGTGGTTGGTGAAGGCAAATGCCACATTGGTCAGACGGTCAAAGCTTAGCTTGCCATCGGGTTTCGGATAGTCGATGACCTTGTGGTTCGCAGCAGGCTCTGTCGCATCGGCGTCAGATTTACCATGCCCCAGTGTACCCATGACAGAGCCGCCAAACAGCGTGTTACACCACATGTCAAAGCCGCCGATAGCCAGCGATGCCACAAGACCGAACTTGGACCACAACGGTTTGACGTTGCGCACCTTGTAGAGGTCTTTGCCGATCGCGCCTTCGCGGACTTCGGTTTCGTACTCTGGCAGCTCGTCACCCGAACGGCCTGCCTGAATGGCTGCATGTGCAGCCTCGGCGGCTGCTTTACCGGACAACATCGCGTTGTGATTGCCTTTGATGCGCGGCACGTTGACCATCCCAACGGAACAGCCCAACAACGCCACACCGGGGGCTACCATCTTGGGCATGGACTGGTATCCGCCCTCGGTAATCGCGCGCGCACCGTAAGCCACGCGTTTGCCGCCTTTCAGCAGCTCTGCAACCATCGGGTGGTGCTTGAACTGCTGGAATTCCATGTAAGGGAATACATGCGGGTTTTTATAGCCCAAGTGGACCACAAAGCCGACATAAACCTGATTGTTCTCGAGGTGGTAGATGAAAGAGCCACCACCGGCCTTGGACCCGAGAGGCCAGCCCATCGTGTGCGTGACGGAACCTTCCTTGTGCTTGGCGGGATCAATCTCCCAAATCTCTTTCATGCCGAGACCATATTTCTGAGCCTCTTTGCCCTTGGCCAGATCGTATTTCGCGATCACCTGCTTTGACAGCGACCCGCGCACGCCTTCAGAGAGGAAAACATACTTGCCGTGCAATTCCATACCCGGCTCATAGTTGGGGCCGGGTGTACCATCGGCACCCAGACCCATTTCGCCTGCGACCACACCTTTGACTTCACCTTTGTCGCCATAAACAATCTCGGAACACGCCATGCCCGGGAAAATCTCGACGCCCATTTCTTCGGCTTGCTCTGCCATCCACCGGCAAACGTTCCCCATGGAAACGATATAGTTTCCGTGGTTGTTCATCAGCGGTGGCATCGGCGCGTTTGGAATACGGATCTGGCCCGCTTCACCCAAGGCGTAGAACTTGTCCTCGATCACAGGCACATTCAACGGCGCGCCTTTGGCTTTCCAGTCAGGGATCAGGGCATCAAGGCCGCAGGGATCCAACACCGCACCCGACAGGATATGCGCGCCCACTTCCGAGCCTTTTTCCAGCACAACAACCGAACAATCGGCATTCAGCTGTTTGAGACGGATCGCAGCAGACAGACCCGCAGGCCCCGCCCCTACGATTACAACATCATACTCCATCGCTTCGCGTTCAATCTCGGCCATAGCAGGCACTCCCTATATGCGTCAAAAACGGTTTTATCCGAGGTACCGTTTGCAAACAGCCTTTGCAATCACGACGAGACGTCAAAATCGTCACAGACAGCGGTTTTGAGGCAAACTGCACGGATCGTGGCCTAATCAGGGGTGTCACCCATCAGATAACGCGGTCCCTCGCCGCGCGCCGCGGCCTTGTCTTGCGGGTTATACAGGGCGCAAGCCTCAAGGCTCAGACAGCCACAGCCGATGCACCCGTCCAGATTATCGCGCAGCTTGGTCAACGTCTGGATGCGGGCGTCCAGAGCGTCGCGAAACCCGATGCTGATCGCACTCCAATCCGCTTTGGTGGGGGTGCGCCCGTTTGGCAACCCGTCAAGCTGGGCGCGAATATGCGGCAAGGTAAACCCGAACTGCTGGGCAATCATGACAAAGCTCAAACGCCGCAGGTCGGCGCGCGCAAACCGCCGCTGCCCCCCTGCATTGCGCCAAGGCTGTATCAGCCCCTGCGTCTCGTAATACCTGATTGCCGATACCGCGAGGCCGGTGCGCTTGGCCAATGCGCCAATTGTCAGCCCTTCATTTAGCGCCATAATTCCTCCAGAATTACCTTGACCTAAAGTTAGGTTTAGCGATTACAACCAAGGGTGTCACCCCATCATGCCCTGAAAGGAACGCCAAATGACCGCACAACTGGAACACGCAAATTACACCGTATCCGACCCCGCAGCCACCGCTGCGTGGATGCAGATCGTGTTTGGCTGGCACATCCGCTGGCAAGGAGACGCCATTTCAGGTGGTCATACCGTACATGTCGGCACCCAAAATCACTACCTTGCACTCTACAAACCCGACACCGCCCTCAGCCCTAAGGCAAACAACTACTCCCAACTGGCAGGGCTGAACCACATCGCTGTGGTGGTGGATGATCTGGACACAACCGAGGCGGCAATACTTGCCCATGGCTTCAAAACAGGAAGCCATGCAGATTATGAACCGGGCCGCAGGTTCTACTTTCACGACGAAGACGGCATCGAATACGAAGTTGTCCAATACGACTAAGCGCCCCCTTTCGGCGAAACCGCGCCGGCCCGAAGGCCTAATCCGCATGCATTTCACATCCGGATTGGGTCAGGTAACTGCAACTCAAACACGCGCTCCGAATTCGCTTCGGGGCGCGCCCTAGTATTACGGACACGAGCACTATGGAAAAGATCCCAATGACGCGCGCAGGGCACACCGCCCTCGAGAAGGAACTCAAGCACCTGAAAACCGTTGAGCGCCCCGCGATCATCAAGGCGATTGCCGAAGCGCGCGAGCATGGCGATTTATCCGAAAATGCCGAGTACCACTCTGCCAAGGAAAAGCAGTCCTTTATCGAAGGACGTGTGAAAGAGCTGGAAGGTGTGATCTCGCTTGCCGAAGTGATTGATCCGGCAAAGCTGTCCGGCACCATCAAGTTTGGTGCGCGTGTGACCTTGGTGGACGAAGACACCGAAGAAGAGAAAACCTACCAGATTGTTGGAGAATACGAGGCCAATATCGAAAACGGTTTGCTGAATATCAAATCCCCCATCGCACGCGCGCTGATCGGCAAGGACGAAGGCGACAGCGTCGAAGTGCGGACACCCGGGGGGCTGAAATCCTATGAGGTCATCAAGATCGTATATGCCTGAGCGGAGCAGAAATCATGACTGACGCGCCAGCACCCGAGACGACACGCGGCCCTTCTGCGGGCGCACGCGCTACGGCGGGCAAAACAACGTCGTCGCGCCCCACCCCGCTTGGCATTTATGACAAGAACCGCGTCGAGACGATTACCGGCATCGAGATTACCGCCATTGCACTATCGGTGATCTGGCTGCTGGGCTGTCTGGTGTTCTTCGTCTTTATGACACAACCGCCCGCGGTTGAAGGTCAGGGCGGTTTGCGGTTTCTGATGACCATGCTCGCCGTGTTTATGCCGGTAGCCATGATCTGGGTGGCAGCCACAGCCGCACGCGCCAGCCGCGTCATGCGCGAAGAAAGCCAGCGCTTGCAGGCTGCCATTGATGCCATCCGCCATGCCTATATCGCACAACAGCAGGGCGGCCGGCTCAGCAATGAGCCCTCGGTCAGCCGAAAGCTGCATGAAATCGCAGCCGCAACCCGCAAGACGGAAACAGCGCTGGCCACCTTCTCGACCCGCCGCGAAGAACCGCAGCGTGCGGCAAAGCCTGCCCCGGAGGCGCCAAGCGCCGATCAGGCAACGCTGGCCCTTGGCACACAAAGTGCCGATATGACCCCGCCGATTGAAGGCGATGACCTGATCCGCGCGCTCAACTTCCCAGAAACCGCCGAGGACGAGGCCGGTTTTGCTGCCCTGCGCCGCGCGATGAAAGACCGCAATGCCGCCCAGTTGATTCAAGCGGCCCAAGATGTCCTGACCCTGCTCAGCCAGGACGGCATCTATATGGACGATCTGCGCCCCGATCGCGCGCGCACAGAAACATGGCGGATGTTCGGACAGGGCGCACGCGGCAAATCGGTCGCTGCACTGGGCGGAATACGGGACCGCTCCTCGCTTGCGCTTACAGCAGGCCGGATGAAGCAAGACCCGATTTTCCGCGACGCCGCACACCATTTCATGCGCCGTTTTGACAAACTCTTTGCCGACTTTGAAAAAGTGGCCACTGATGCCGAAGTTGCAGCAATGGCTGACACCCGCACTGCGCGGGCGTTTATGCTGCTGGGCCGTGTTGCCGGCACCTTTGACTAGGGGCAGACCTGCGCGCGGTTCTTGGCATCAAACACTGCTGTGAACACTTCACCGCCAGCCGTTTCAAACATCGCGGTAGCGCCTGCCATCTCGCCACCTGTGACACGGATTTGCCCCAGATCGGATGCGTCAAGACGGTCATCGACATCAATCGAAAACGCCGCCTTGCCGCCCGCGCGGGCGTCGCGCAATCCAACTGTGATGACCTGCGCGCCATCCGCAACATCACCAGCATCCGCACCACCCTCATCACGCAGCGGCTGGAACACTTCCACACCGGTGCCGCCCGCAGCCGTATCAAAAATCAACCGCCCCGCAGAGCCGCGCAAATCCAGCGTAACGGCCCGCAGATCCCGCGTGCCGACTGTCAGCTCAAACCGGTCACGCGGCGCGCTTTCAACAAAGTGCAGCGATGCACCGCTACAGTCCGCTGCCTGTGCCGCACCGGACAAAACCACCCACGCCATTGCATATTTCCACATAGTGCTGCTCCTAAAGCCCAAAACTGCCAAAAGGAATAAACCGCACCATATCTCCTGCACGGATGTCCCGTGCATCTTCAGATAGCTCGACAAGTCCCTCTGCCCAACTGAGACCGCTAATTCGCCCTGATCCTTCGGAGGCAAATACTTCCGCGCGCCCGTCACGCATACGCGCGCGCAGATATTCACGGCGGCCTGCCTTCTTGTGTTTCTCGAAGGCGGCGGGCACATTAAATCCCTGCGGTATGCTCCATTCCGCTCCGGCCAATTGCGCCAGTGCGGGCCGCGCAAAGACCAGTGCACAAACCAATGCAGCCACCGGATTTCCGGGCAAACCAAACACAGGAACGCCGTGCCACATCCCCAGCGCCAGTGGCCGTCCGGGCTTCATTGCAATTCGCCAAAGCGCCATTGCCCCTGCCTGCTCCAACAAGGCCGAGACGTGATCTTCGTCACCCGCTGATGCGCCGCCGCTGGTGATGATAGCATCCACTTGCCCCACAGCGCGATCCAGACAGGCACGCAAAGCCGCGCGGTTATCGGGAGCGCGGCCCAAATCAACCGCTTCGTGATGAAGCCGCGCCAGCAGGGCCAGCAGCATGGGCCGGTTGGCATCATAAATCTGGCCCTCGGTGGTCTGCTCGCCCACATCGGCCAGTTCGTCCCCCGTTGACAGCACACCTACACGCAACGGCCTGCGCACCGCAACTTCAGGCACACCGGTAGCGGCCATCAGCGCCAGATCGGCAGGGGTAATCACCCGCCCTCCCCTCAGGATACCGTTACCGGCATGAACATCTTCCCCCGCCTTGCGGGTATTGCTGCCCTTTTTGAGAGGACCCTGCAAAATGATTTCGCCACCGTCAATTGTGATGTCTTCTTGCAAGATGACCGTGTCCACGCCATTGGGCAGGGCCGCCCCTGTCAGCACACGGATCGCCATACCTGCTGGCACCTCAGTAGGCGCATCACCCGCAGCGGCACGCCCTGTAACCAAAGGCATGCGGTGCACGCCCTCGGGCCGCCCCCCCGCAAAGCCGTAACCATCAACAGCCGTATTGGGCAAAGGCGGGTTGGCACGGGCAGCGATAACATCCACCGCCGCAACACGGCCCGCCGCCTGTGCCAATGGCACAGTTTCACTGGCAGTGACTGGCGACAGCCGCACACGCAACATCTCCAACGCCTCATCAACGGGAGTCCAATGCACCCCTTGCGGCAGGGCAAAACAATCGTTCCGGAGCTGTGGTATACCCAATGCCAAGGCATCCAATTCGTCGGAGTGACCAGTGCCCAAAATCCACGCTTCCTCCGCCGCGATTGCAGGAACATCCGCCATGACAGCCGCAAGACGCGCGGTCGGCATCCGCGCAAGTGCATCCGCAAGCAGGCGCACCTGAACGCGGTCTCGAATAACCTCTTCCGTTTCTATTTCAAGCGTACATTGCACAGCCGTTTCAATTACACCCGGCCAAACTTCGGCGAATACAACATCCGCATCCTGCCAGTGCTCCAGCGGCCAAACGCGCGCGCCCGTGCTGCGCCGCAGCCGGTTGAGCATTGGCAACCCCATCATCATCTGACTGCCGACTGTGGGGTTGAAAAACAGCTGAAAACATGACGAAGACGCTTTGGATACCACGTCACACTGCCGCTTCTCAGCAACCACATCATAGCAAATGCCCTGTTTTTTGTAGGGCACATCAGGCCATCTGTCCTTGTGTGACTTACCCCAGAACGGCCCCGCGCCGTCAAAGTGCCTGTTCAGCTCCTCGGCCACGTCAAAGCGGTTGTTGGTGCCATCAGCGGCATCAGAAATCCGCGCCTCGAACCAGTCCCACAGGATAAAAGGGTCATCCGACCCTGTCACATGGCGCGCAAAGCCAACAGGATACCCGAAAGGGAAATCGAACGCGCAGAGCAGACGCCGTCCCGCCCGCACCTCAGCGTTGATAATAGCCTCGATAGTCCGCTCGGCCTCTTGGCGGCACCTGCAATAGAGCGGCTCTTGCGTCACTCCGCTGCGCGCAACGCCCAGCCAGATTGCGTCCTTCTGCGGCTTGGGGCCTTTGCGTTTACCCGCCGACCAATCTGCAACAAGAACCGTGTCGAAAGGTCTCACAGATCGACCTCGGCCAGAATGAAATCGGCGATAGCGACTGTATCATCCAGATCAAACACAGGACGGTCCAATGACACCGCTGTATCGCTGGCCACTGCGCGCACGGTCGGGTCATCGGGGGCAATCAACGGGTTACCGGTGACCGCGCGGTGCGCCTCAACCTTGGGGTGGGCATCGCGTTTATACCCCTCGACCAGCACCAGATCGACGGGGGCCAGCTGCGCCAGAAGCATCTCAAGCGTCGGCTCGGGCGCGACGCGTAATTCATGCATCAGCGCGGTCCGGTTGCGCGAGGCCAGCAACACTTGCGTCGCACCCGCCTCGCGGTGGCGATAGCTGTCTTTACCCACATGATCGACGTCAAAGGAATGATGGGCGTGCTTGACCGTCGAGACGGTAATCCCCCGCGATGTTATCTCGGTCACCAGCCGCTCCATCAGGCCGGTCTTACCTGCATTTTTCCAACCGACAACACCGTAAATCCTCATAACATGCTCTCCGCACGGGCCAGATCATCCGGCGTGTTCACATTGAAAAATGCATCTTCATCGGGAAACAGCGCTTCGCGACCGCCGTGTTTTTCCGTCCACAGAACCACCTTGCGCAAGCCCCCTTCCAGGGCCGCGCGCAGATCATCGCGCAGCGCCACAGGCCAGAGACCAAAGGTCGGATGGCGCGCGCGTCCCCGCTGCGGATCAGGCGTTGTGGCCAGCACCAGCGGGTGGTCCATCCCTTCTGACGCCAGCAGCAGTTGCGGC
>Ga0210307_1090246_pt1 | contig 11950 bp, 10 predicted proteins | sample R1073metaT_FD_159690 | JGI IMG/M metagenome (GOLD analysis project Ga0210307, IMG submission 159690) | Metatranscriptome of estuarine water microbial communities from the Columbia River estuary, Oregon, United States - R1073 (Metagenome... | ecosystem: Environmental > Aquatic > Marine >...
CCATAACCTCCTTCGCGCGCACCCCCTGCAGCGCCAAAAGACCGCGATCGCCGAGATAGGTGACATCAAAATCCGGCAGGTGCTGCCGAATATGGGCGATATCCGCATGCTTACAGCCAGCGTTGACCACCAGAAAGAAGCTGTCTTCAGCCCAGCGCGTAATAATCAGATCATCGAGCACACCACCGTCTTCCGCGGTAAAGGTCGCATAGGTCTGCTGATTGATGGCCAGTGCTTCTAGGTCGACTGGAACCAATTTCTCAAGCGCCCGCGCAGCACCTGCGCCGGTTACAACCACTTGCCCCATGTGAGAAACGTCAAACAAACCTGCTTTCTCCCGGGTATGCAGATGCTCCTGCATAATGCCCGCGCGGTATTGGACTGGCATAAGGTAGCCTGCAAAAGGAACCATTTTCCCGCCTGCAGCAATGTGGTAATCGTAAAAAATAGTCTTATTGACTTCAGAATCTATCGACATAGGATGCTTTTAAACCTCAGGACAATGCAATGGGGTTGTGTACGTGGCCGTCCAACTCAACCATTCCTTTGGCTCTAACATCCTAACGTGCGAGCGTCGACCAACGCGCTAACAGCGCATAATAGGCTTCTGGTTATAATTTGTTAAATTAATAGATACAATGCTGCTATTAATATTTTAAATGTTAGCTAACTGCGTAAAAACACTGAAAAATCGAGTTCAACATGAAAAATTTACCCATGGATTTGCTGCGCGCCTTTGTCTCAGTTGTGCAATTAAACAGCTTCACCAAAGCCGGTGAGCTACTGGGGCGCTCGCAACCGGCCGTAAGCTTGCAAATTCAGCGTTTGGAAGAACTGCTGGGGGAAAGTTTGCTGCTGCGCAATGGGCAAAACCTCGAGCTGTCCGAGGCCGGCGAGAACCTCTATGGCCATGCCACACAAATTTTGGCCCTTAACGACCTAGCTGTCAGTCAACTGTCAAAGAGCGCGGTAACGGGGAAAATTCGCTTGGGAATTCCGAGTGAATTTGCCACCATTTTACTGCCTAAAATCGTCAGCCGTTTCGCCAAAGCCTATCCCAATGTGACGCTGGAAGTGAACTGTGAACTGAGCAAAAACCTACTCTCAAAAGTTGGCAAGGCCAGTCATGATCTTATTTTGGCACTCTGTGACGACCCGGGCTCGAGCAATGATGAATTGGTGAATACAGACGAATTGGTGTGGGTTACCAGCGCCGACCACAGCGCGCAAAAGGCCTCACCTGTGCCATTGATCGTCGCAGCTCAGGGATGCATCTATCGCCAACGCGCTATTGCGCTGCTCGACAAAGCCAAACAACCTTGGCAAATCGTTTACACCATTCCGGACTTAACCGGCATTCAATACGCCATTCAAGAGGGTTTGGGGGTGACCGTGCTGGCCAAAAGTACTGTGCCCAGCAATCTCAAAATTATGCGCCCTTCAGAGCAATTTCCCGAGCTTGGGACAGTGGGAATTAGTTTGATTAATGCCAACAGAAAGAATCAAGCGGTGCATTTGCTGACGGAATTTTTAAGGGCAAGCCTCGCCTAAATCGGCGCTGACAGCTAGAGCGAAAACCAAAACCGGTAGGGATAGTCCGACGCTTTTTGCGCTGGCAGTGGCGTCAGGCCAAGATGCTCAAAGAAACTTACAGAAACACGCTCTGCACGAATTAGCACACCGACGACATCCGCATCTAATGCCACGCTAACAAAGGCCTCAGTTAATAAATACTTGCCCCAACCTTTCGCCTGACAGTCTGGCAACACATAGAGTCCATGCACTAACTTTGCTGGGCCGTTAACCGTGGCATGCACTGACGTTTGATCCCACACCACCACGGCCACTATTTTGTTCCCTTCGAGCCCAACGGTGAAACGAAAATAATCAAAGTCTAATGGGCTATAAGACATAGCGGTAACGGCAAGGCGTTTTGCACGCTCAGCCATCGGCCAAACCGAGATGGCTTCACTAACAACAGTATTGATCGCATCAAGATAGGTTTTATCCGCAAACCGAGTGAGCATCTTTTCGGCCTCCTAAACGCTATTAAGCGACGTAAATCACACCTGAGTTAATCAAATATCCCGTTGTCCCGGAGGAACAAAGGCACATCGAAATGCGTGGCAAAATGGATACCCAACACTGTTGCGTCAGCACCTCTGGCAAAGGCTTCTTTCAGTGGCTTGTGATCCATAAAGTCAATAATATTTTCCCGGCTATTGGGGAGTTGTAACGACGGATTTCCGGCTGTCGCCACCGTTTTAAATATCTCGTACCACTGCGGCCAATTGAGGGTTTCAACTACTTCGCTGGGCGGCAAAGCCTCTTTGGACGCGTTCTCCAGCGCTCTTTGAATTTGCTCCACGCGATCATGCTTAAATGCACGTTTTTGAGTATTTGATGTGCCCTGCGAGCTCTTTTGTGAAGAGGCCCGGTGCAAAAAGTTCCGCCAAAATGTCATAGGATTCACCCACGCAACAATGGACGCCAATGCAAAATACCAAACAGCAACACCATCAGACTATTTTTGATGGATGCATGGCCCGCCTCACGGAGTTTCTTAAACATCACCATCAACTCCAATGCATGAACCGCAAACATAGCGAGTCCACTCCAAAGAATCCAAGGCAGTTCAGTATCGATAATCGGCACAAAAAAATTGACGGCAAAACCCAACCAAAAGATCAACAAGACTACTTTATTAGCAGCGATAAAGGTTTTCATTTGGACAGGTCCCCTTATTTGATACTACTTATTACTTTTACTCGGTTAGATAGTCTCAAACCACGCCCGATGATGCAAATCTATTCTTACCACAAAGGTTATAATCGCCCCACCTCATCTGTGTGCTCGACGGATTTTCAGCGCAGATCTGCACATGCAGAAGTTGATTCTGCTCGCCATCAAGATCACTATGCGTGCTGGCCATTTTCCGCCTGCAGAGTGTGATGGCGTTGTTGAATTAAAGGCCCCCAATAATGTTCGGTAATCACAATGGTCGTTAGGAGCGAAATAAGGTGAAAATAACCACAGTCAACAGCCAAGTGTCCGTCTCTGATCAGATTCACAGCAACGATATCGCAACGCTATCGGACCTTGGTGTAACCACCATTATCTGCAACCGCCCTGATGGCGAGGCCGCCGACCAGCCCAGCGTCGAAGAAATCACTGCGGCTGCAAACGCCCGCAATATAGTGGTGGTCAACCTTCCCTTTACCGCAGGTAAAATGCCCGACAGCGCAGTGCTGGTATTTCGCGAAATTATGGGCAGTGGACAGCGTATTCACGCCTACTGCCGCACCGGCAACCGCTCCTCCATGATCTTTGACGCTGCAAATCGGAGTGGCCAATCAACGGCACCTGCACTATCACCAACAGCGACACAGGCAAAACCCACATTTGATATTGTGATTATCGGCGCAGGTGCCGGTGGCATTGCCGTCTCGGCGAGCCTGCTTAAACGCAATAAAAAGCTGCGTATCGCTTTGATCGACCCCTCTAGCAAACACTATTACCAACCCGGCTGGACCATGGTGGGCGGCGGTGTTTTTTCAGCCAAATCCACTGAGCGACGCACCGCAGATTTAATTGATCATCGCGCCAGTCTCATTGTGTCAGCGGTCACTCAAGTAGTCGCCGAAGAGAGCAAGGTTGTCCTCAGTGATGGCGGCGAAGTCTACTATCAACAACTCGTAGTTGCGCCCGGTCTCGTGATTAACTGGGGCGCCATCGAAGGCTTGTCGGAGTCCCTCGGCAAGTATGGAGTGACATCAAACTACCGCTATGATCTCGCGCCGTACACATGGGAATTGGTTCAGCAAACCACCCATGGCAAGGCGATATTTACCCAACCCCCCATGCCCATTAAGTGCGCTGGCGCGCCACAAAAAGCACTCTACCTGTCCGCCGACCACTGGTACAAAAACAACACCATCAACAACATTGATATCGATTTTTGTAATGCCGGCGGCCTGTTGTTCGGCGTCGCCGCCTATGTTGAACCTCTGATGGCGTACATTAAAAAATACAACGCTGCGCTGAGCTTTAATCACAACCTCGTTAAAGTCGATGGCCCGAATAAAAAGGCTTGGTTCGACGTATCCGACAGTCACGGCAACAAAACCCGCGTGTGCAAAGAGTTCGATATGCTTCATGTCTGCCCACCGCAGCATGCCCCTGATTTTATTCGAAGCAGCGGACTCTCCGATCAAGCCGGATGGCTCGATGTCAATCCTCAGACTTTGCAGCACAAGCAGCACAGCAATATCTGGGGCCTCGGTGACGTCATGAATACAACAAATGCCAAGACAATGGCAGCCGTGCGCAAGCAAGTGCCCGTGGTGGCAAAAAATATCTGTGCCGCACAGGCGGCTCAGCAGCCCGCGGCACATTACGACGGCTACGGCTCGTGTCCGCTGACGGTTGAGCGAGGTAAAATTATCTTGGCAGAGTTTTGTTATGGCGGTCGCGTTGCGCCAACCTTTCCAAACTGGCTCAATAACGGCACCAAACCCACACGTTTGGCGTGGTTGCTAAAAGCCGTTGGTTTGCCTTTTGTTTACTGGAACCTCATGCTCAAGGGTCATGAGTGGTTCACTGATTGTCCTGCGGAAAAATAAGCCATGCTTCTGAAGAATCTGTTCCTGAGACTGCCCGCCGCCGCATGGCTGCGCGACTACAATACCAGCACGTTTAAGGCGGATATGGTTGCAGGTGTGGTGGTCACCATGATGCTGATCCCACAATCGTTGGCATACGCCCTGCTGGCCGGATTGCCCGCCGAAACAGGGCTATATGCCAGTATTTTCCCGTTAATTGCCTACGCCGTGTTTGGCAGTAGCCGCGCCCTCTCGGTGGGACCAGTCGCAGTCGTATCACTGATGACCATGGTCGCGCTGAGCAAGATTGTCGAGCAAGGCTCCGTCGACTATATCAGTGCAGCAACCGCACTGGCGCTGCTCACTGGCGGGTTTTTACTGTTGATGGGGACCTTTAGACTGGGCTTTATCGCCAATTTTTTGTCCCACACGGTTGTCTCTGGATTTATTACCGCCTCCGGTATTCTTATTGCGCTCAGCCAATTACGTCACATTGTTGGCATCTCAGCCCACGGCGATACGGCGCCCGAAATACTGCGCACGCTGGCAGCAAATATGACCACCATCAATGGCACTACCGCGGCAATTGGGCTGCTCGTCTTAGTTTTTTTATTCTGGGCGCGCAGTGGCGTTGCACCCCTGCTAACGCAGCGTGGGCTTACCCAAAACAATGCCGCTCTCATTGCAAAAGCTGCGCCAGTCATAGGCGTCGTGACAACCATTTTTTGTGTTTGGTATTGGCGTCTTGATCTGCAGGGTGTGGCCATTGTTGGCACCATTCCCACTGGGCTGCCGCGTATCGCGATGCCACAGATTTCCTTTGCGCTGATCGAACAACTGTGGCTGCCTGCACTGAGTATTGCGATTATTGGCTATGTTGAGTCGGTATCAGTGGGGAAAACACTCGCGGCAAAAAAGCGGACTAACATAGATACCAACCAAGAGCTCTTTGGCTTGGGCGCAGCCAATGTGGCATCTGCCATATCGGGTGGATTTCCTGTCACCGGCGGGCTGTCACGGTCTGTGGTCAACTACGACGCCGGCGCCGTAACCCAAGCCGCCAGTATTTATGCCGCCATCGGTATTGCTTTCGCCTCACTGTATCTCACACCAGCACTCTACTTTTTACCCAAAGCAACACTTGCGGCCACCATCATTGTGGCTGTGCTGTCAATTGTTGATCTCGCCATTGTGCGCAAGACATGGACCTTTTCAGCCAGTGACTTCCGCGCGCTAATGATTACCATTCTCGGCACGCTACTGTTTGGCGTAGAAGCGGGTGTTCTCTGCGGGGTGCTGCTCTCTATTGGCCTCTACCTCTACCGCACATCGATTCCCCATATCGCCGAAGTCGGTCTCATTGAAGGTACGCAGCACTTCCGCAACATCCAGCGCTACCGCGTAACCACCAATGTTCACGTGCTCAATCTACGCGTTGACGAAAGCCTTTTCTTTGCCAATGCCTCATTTTTAGAAACGCTTATTTACAATCGTATTTACGCCAACGACAAAATTGCCCATGTGGTTTTGATGTGCAGCGCCATCAACGAAATTGATTACAGCGCTCTCGAAGTGTTAGAAATGATTAACGAGAGGCTACGTGATCAGGGTATTTGTCTGCACCTGTCAGAGGTCAAGGGTCCGGTCATGGATACTCTGCGCTATTCAGGATTGACTGAAATGCTCTCCGGCAATATTTATCTCACGCAGTTTGATGCTTTTCAGCAACTTAACCAGCTAACCCAAGACTGATCTAGCGCGGCTACTCTTAGCACAAATTGACCGCACTTGATCGATTTGAAGTTTGATCAATCTCGCCTGCCAGTCATTATTGATCGCACCGCGTCTGTCTAAAAAGAGATCACAGAACGGTGAAAGAACTCTGCAGATCAAGTATCAATGTTGGACTACTTGGTTCAGTTTCACGCCGGGCTTGGCACTCTCGACCAACTCGCCTTGGTCTATCACCAAGACACCATTGACTAGCACGTAGGGCAAGCCGACGGAGGTTAAAAAAGGCTCGCGGTAAGTTGCGCGGTCACTGAGTGTTTTCAGATCAATCACAGTAATATCGGCATCCATCCCCTCTTGAATTCTGCCTTTGCGCCCAAACTGCGGTGCGCTTTTTCCCAGCAGTTGAGCGGGAAGCAATGTGATTTTAGCCAACAATGCCAGTGTATCTTCAGACTCACCTTGCGCAAATCCGTAACGCGCCAAGAATCGCGCAAAGGTGCCAACACCGCGCGGGTGCACTTTTTCCTCAAGATTGAAAACCGGCATGGCATCACTAGCAATAATAACCCCTGGGGCCAAAATCGCTTGACGGGTCCACGGCTCTTTCCCGTAATGATGGATAATCTGACCTTCGGGATACATAGCGCGATACTCTTGCCACTTAGCTTCATTGAAACGCTCACCCGTCGCAGCCCACTCCACATCCTCGTAGGAAATATCAAAAATCTCCTGCCAATTGCGCCCAAAGACAGCTGCGCCAATTTGCGTAGAGCCTGCATTGTAAGGGTAAGCTTCCGTGGTCACCTGCACGCCCTGAGCGCGGGCCTGTTCAATCATGGCCAAAAATGCGTCCACCTCACCCATCGCGTTCGCGTTGATATGGCAGACATGGACGGTCGCCCCGTGCTTTTGCGCCAGTGCGATAATATCGCGCAACCCTGAGATATCACCGGGCAAGCCGCGCTGAATATGAATAAAAAGGGGCGCGGCATAGTTCGCAGCAACCGTAAAAATGACCTCTAACTCATCGGCAGACATTGCCTGTGTAATGTAATCCAACAGCAATCCAATACCGAAGGCACCCTCGTCGAGCTGTGCGCTGAGCAATGCTGTCATTGCTTCAAGCTCCGCCGCTGAGGCATGCGCCGAAAATGTTGCCCCCCTGCGCGTGGCTTTTTCGCCATCAACAACCTTGCGTTGAGCGGTAACGGAAAGCTGTTCAGCCCCTTCCAAGATCGATTGACGAATCCAGATATGACCCGCCGACGCGCCATAATTGATCAACGCGCCCGCGGGAAACAGTGTCTCAAGTTGACCGACGGGATAGGCGCCCGCTTCAAGCTCTAATGCCGTTGTCACGCCGTCAGCCACCTGCAAACGCTGGCCGAGTTCATTAATTGCATGGCTGTGGATATCAATAAACCCCGGCGCCACAATCAGCCCTGACGCATCAATAGTTCGCGACGCGGCACGTGTGTCAGACCCGACATAAACGATGCGACCGTCACTCACAGCAACATTGGCAACCGCGTCCAAGCCTGTTTCGGGATCCAAAACACGTCCCCCAACAAACAACACATCAGCACTCTTGCCATCGCCCGTCAGGTCACCTTTGAAGCTATAAAAAACCACGACCACACAGGTAATAAGCACCAACAACAGACTATTTTTCATCGCAATTACACCCCAACCAGAGTGAAGAAATAAACTTCATAGTAAGCACATTTCTCATCACTGCCAAGAACAAAAAGCGATACCCGGAAAAACCCGGGATAGACAATTATGGGATGACAACTAATATCGACGAAACAGGTTAAAACGCAGCAATACCTGTCTGACCACGCCCTAAGATCAAACCGTGAATATCATGTGTTCCCTCATAGGTGTTGACCGTTTCCAGATTCATCATGTGACGCATCACAGGGTATTCATCTGAAATGCCGTTTCCGCCCAACATATCACGTGCCATACGGGCAATGGCTAACGACTTTCCACAGGAGTTACGCTTAATTAACGATACCAATTCAGGGGCGATATTGTTCTCATTCATCAGCTGCCCAGCGCGGAAACAACCCTGCAGGGCAAGGCTGATGTCAGTCTGCATGTCGGCCAGTTTTAATTGAATTAGCTGGGTTGCCGCGAGCGGTCGATTAAACTGCTTGCGCTCCATAGTGTAGGTGCGCGCCGCATGCCAACAGGCTTCTGCCGCCCCCAAAGAACCCCAAGCAATACCGTATCGCGCGTTATTTAAACAGCCAAATGGCCCTTTCAGTCCTTTCACATTTGGCAGCAACTGGGACTCAGAGACAAACACATCTTCCATAACAATTTGGCCTGTGGTTGACGCACGCAATGACAGCTTGCCTTCGATTTTGGGCGCGCTTAACCCCGGCATACCCTTCTCAAGGATAAAGCCGCGTATTTCGCCATCATCAGTTTTAGCCCAGACCACAAAGACATCCGCAAACGGACTGTTTGAAATCCACATCTTCGCGCCATTCATCACATAGCCACCGTCGACGCTGCGCGCGCGCGTAACCATACCACCGGGATCTGACCCATAGTCTGGCTCGGTCAAGCCAAAGCAGCCGATAAACTCACCGGTCGCCAACTTAGGCAGATACTTGTCGCGCTGTTCATCGTTGCCGTAGGCATAAATGGGATACATGACCAATGAAGACTGCACGCTCATCATTGAGCGATAGCCCGAGTCAACCCGCTCAATTTCTCGCGCAACCAAGCCGTAGCTAATGTAATCCATACCCGCACAACCATAGCCGTTAATGGTTAAACCGAGCAGGCCCATCTCACCCATTTCGCGGAAGATACTTGGATCGCTGGTTTCATTCTGAAACGCCGCACGAATTTTCGGCTGCAACCGCTCTTGGGCGTATTGACGAGTAGAGTCGCGCACCATTCTCTGTTCGTCAGATAACTGCTGATCCAGCAAAAATGGATCTTCCCACACAAAGCGCTGCCAAGAATTACCTGTACCCATGAAATCTGCTCCAAACAAATGAATAAAACCGGCGGCAAGCTTAACAAAAGTTGTTTCATATAAAAAATAGTTAATTTATATTAAAACTATATATTTAATAGATACATGAGAACTCAATATGAACCTGCGAAAACTCGAAGTATTTGTCGCTGTCGTCGAGCAGAAAAGCTTTAGTGGCGCCGCTAAGACCTTGCCCATGGCGCAATCTGCGGTCAGCATTGCTATTCAAAAGCTCGAGGAAAGTCTTGGCTGTTTGCTGTTGGAGCGCAAAGGCCGCTCGATTAAGGCAACCCCAGACGGAGAGAGTATTTATCGCCAGGCAAAAACACTTTTAACCCTCGTCGACACCCTAAAATCATCAGTCTCCGACAACCAAACCCAACTGACAGGCAAACTTAGCCTCGCCTGCCCTGCCATGTTAGCAGCCTACTTTTTGCCCGACTTACTCGACCGTTTTTTAAAACTCTACCCAGAACTAACGGCAGATATTGCACAGGCAGGCAGTAAACGTATCGAAGCGATGCTGCTCAATGATGAGATTGAAGTGGGCGTGGTCAATGCGGATAACATTGATCCCGCGCTTTCGACAGCGCCATTTATCAAAGAGGAAATGGTTGCCTGCGTCGCACGCAATCATCCCTTCAGCAAACTGCGTCATATTCGCCCATCACAGTTCGCTGGCGCTCCCATGGCCCTCTATGAGTCTGGGTACTTCTTGCGCACCGCACTGCAACGCCTCTGCACACAGGCAGGCGTTCAGCCTGATATTCGACTGCAAACCAATTTTTTACCGCTGATTATCCGCACCGTCGAGCAGGGCTTTGTTAGCACAGTGGGCCTGCGGATTGTCGCACAGCAGGAACCTAATTTGATTGCCATTCCACTCAGACCCAAAGTAGCTGTAAATATGGCGATAGCATGGCGCACCGGACGACCACTCTCGAAAGCCAGCCAAGCATTTATCGATTGGGTTGCGGTGGATAAAAAAACCTTCAAATACTGATCGAAACGCATCCCTCGCCGGGGTAACGGTCGATGCAAAGGCCGCCGCGCGGCGTATTAGATTAGCCAAAATGGCTTAATGGCAGCTCTGTGGTTTTCTTGATGGTTTCCATAACAAAACTGGCGCTGACATCGTTAATATTAATTTTTATCAGTTCTTTGTAAAGCCGATCGTACCCCTGCACATCTTGCACCACGGCTTTAATCAGATAATCCAGATCGCCGCTCATGCGATACACCTCAAGCACCACAGGAATGCCCTCCACCGCAGATTTAAACTGTTCTGCCCACTGATCATTGTGCTGATTTGTGCGCACCGAAATATAGACCGTCAAAGGCAAGTTCACGTGCTGCTGGCTGAGCAAAGTGACTCGCTGCTGAATCACGCCACACTCTTCTAATTTCTGAATTCGACGCCAACAGGCTGATTTAGAAATATCGACACGCTCAGCAATATCTGCAACAGACAGCGTTGCGTCGCGCTGAAGCAGTTCGAGAATATTTTGATCTTGCTTATCCCACTTAGATAACGACATTCATCACCCCCCAAGTAAACCTCTTAAAATAGATTATTTGGAACATTAAACCACTTATAAAGATTAAATAAATATATCGTTTCACTTTTAATTTCATAAACGCAACAATTAGGAACATTGTTCATGGTGAGTTTTCGTATAATTTTACTCTGGTACAACAGGGGAAAACCGTGACAACACTTATTACAAAAATACGCGAGTCACTTATCGGCGAACAGCAGCTTATTGAAACCGCATTTGGTGTTAAGCCTCTCATTTACGCTGACTACACTGCGTCTGGCCGTTCACTGAGTTTTATCGAAGAGTTTATTCAGCACAACGTTCTGCCCTTCTACGCAAACACTCATACTGAAACCTCCTACACGGGCGCTCAAACCACAGCGTTGAGAGAGCAAGCGCGGCAAGAGATTCGCCATGCGGTGAATGCGAGTGACAAAGACGCCGTTATTTTTACAGGCTCTGGTGCAACATCAGCCATTCAAAAAATCATCGATATTCTCAGCTTAAGATTGCCCGCAGGGCTTTGCGACAAATACCCTCTAGAGGATCAAATACCCGAAACCCAGCGCCCGGTTGTCTTTATAGGCCCCTACGAACACCATTCCAACGAACTCCCCTGGCGCGAAAGTATCGCCACATTAGTGACCATTCCACTCACTGACGAAGGCTTATTAGATGTCGCAGTCTTAGAAGAAAAATTGCAGCACTACAGTGACCGCCGCTTAAAGATTGGCAGTTTTTCCGCAGCATCTAATATCACTGGACTAAAAACTGATGTTGATGCCGTAACGCGCCTGCTACACCGCTTCAACACTCTCTCGTTTTGGGACTATGCAGCCGCAGGGCCCTACGTTGATATCGATATGACTGGGATGATTGATCAGCGCGGTGATAGCAGTAAAGATGCCGTATTTATTTCACCTCATAAATTTGTCGGCGGCCCAGGCACCCCCGGCCTACTCGTGGTCAAACGGAAATTACTCACTAATAGGATTCCCTCACAACCTGCTGGGGGGACCGTGGTATACGTGACGCCTGAAAGTCATCGCTACACCCAAAATCAGGAGCGCCGTGAAGAG
>Ga0210307_1168389_pt1 | contig 11838 bp, 11 predicted proteins | sample R1073metaT_FD_159690 | JGI IMG/M metagenome (GOLD analysis project Ga0210307, IMG submission 159690) | Metatranscriptome of estuarine water microbial communities from the Columbia River estuary, Oregon, United States - R1073 (Metagenome... | ecosystem: Environmental > Aquatic > Marine >...
AGACCGACCAGACCAGTATTTTCAGCGACTTCGTCCAGCGCCAGAATATCAGCCTGAATGCCTGAGGCAGGCAGCTCGAAATACGCGGCCGGATCGCCTGTTCCCGCGGTAAAGCCCGCGCGCGCAGGAGTACCGCCCAAACCTCCAGTCCCGCCGCTGGCACTGCCGGTTGTCCAGTTGATGTCCTCATACCGGAAAGTGATATCAAAGTTACCATTTCCGCGATCATCCAAGATCAGCTGGAACGCGTTAAGCTTGTCTGTTTGGCTGCTGTAATATCCAACGTCATCCCACGTCACGACAATCCGGTCGTTGACCGTATCAATGTCCCAATACACCATATTTGTACCGGTCGAGTTACCACCAGTCGTCGCCGTAACTTCTCCGCCACGCGTATCGACATCCGCAAAAAACGGAGTGATTTCGGGGTTGTTGGATGTGTCTGTGATTACGTTTGGCGTAAAGGTAGAGCGCGATCCGTTAAACGTGATCGATCCGTTATTGTTGACCCAAAATTCCCTAAAGGTACGGCCGTAGAAGTTCAGTCCGTCAGCAAAAATCGGGGTCAGATCAATCGCCGCAGAGGATCGGTCATCATTGCGCTCTACAACGCCCTCGCCAAAACCGGCAACGCCGCCAAGGCCGGAAATAAGGACAGCCATTATATCACCCGCGTGGTGGAGGTGTTTGACGACAGGCCACCTTCAAAAGATATTACATACATGTGTTGAGATCCCTCATGTCAAAATTGGTAACTGGAATAGGGGGGTCTACTTTTGTCAACATTTGCGACTGAAAACCGACACCTGGTGCACTAAAATTATAGGTACCGTGTGTAACATCTAGCGACCTCACTGGGCTGACTATACCCGTTAATTGACGCTGCGGCAACAAAGTCATAAAATCTTTGCATATCTATCGCAGGCATTTTCCCATTAATCTAAGTTGTTGTCTGCGCAAGTATGAACGCGATCACCGCAGTGGAAGGACTTCGAGTGTCTTTAGAATAGGACAGTCGGGACGCCCGTCCCCTGAACACTCCCGAACCAGATGGGACAACGTTTCTTGAATGGCCTGAAGGTCGATAATTTTGCGTTCGATCTGGGCAAGATGCTCTTGCGCGATGGCGCGCACATCACCACTTGCCCGCTGTTTATCGTCCCACAGGGCCAGCAACGTGCGGCAATCCTCAATTGTGAAACCCAGCGCGCGGGCGCGGCCCAGAAACGCCAGCTTGTACGTGTCACTCTCCCGAAAGCTGCGATAGCCATTTGCATCCCGCAGGGGACTGATCAGCCCGATATCTTCATAGTAGCGGATTGTTTTGGGCGGCAGGCCCGACAGCTTTGCAACATCGCCGATATTCATCTCAGCCCCCCGTAACGGCAGCGACCCAGCGCAATCGCAGTGCATTGGTCAGGACAAAAACGCTGGACAAGGCCATAGCCCCAGCCGCCAACGCAGGCGATAGCAGCCACCCGAACACAGGGTAAAATACACCTGCCGCAACGGGGATCAACAGCACGTTATATCCAAACGCCCAGAACAGGTTTTGCCGGATATTGCGCATGGTCTCACGGCTGACATGCAGGGCATTGATCACGCCGTTTATATCACCCGACATCAGCACCACATCCGCTGCCTCGATTGCTACATCTGTACCAGTGCCAATAGCGATACCCACGTCAGCGCGGGCCAGTGCAGGTGCATCGTTGATACCATCACCGACAAAGGCGACCTTGCGGCCCCCCCGTTGCAACTCCTCGATGGTCGATACTTTGCCCTCTGGCAGCACCTGTGCAACAATCGTTTCGATACCCAGCACCCCGCCAATTGCCTGTGCTGTGGCGTGGCTGTCGCCTGTGATCATAGCAACCTCGATCCCCATGCCATGCAGCCGTGCAATAGCGCTGGCTGTGGTGGCCTTGACCGGATCGGAAACGGCAATCACCGCCGCCAACTGGCCGTCGATAGCGGCAAACAGCGGCGTTTTACCCGCGCGACCCAATTCAGCGGCAAAGGCCGCCCCATCACCCAGCGTGATCCCTTCACGCAGCATCAAGCGCTCTGCACCCACCAGTACCCTGCGCCCTTCGACAACAGCCGTCACCCCGTATCCCGTAAGAGAGGAGAACGTATCAAGTGGCGCAAGTGCCAGCCCCGCCTGCTCGGCATGGCGTACAATCGCTGCACCGACCGGATGCTCCGACTTGGCCTCAACCGACGCAACAAGGCGCAGCACGTCTGCCTCGGTAAAGGCTTCGCTTACCCGCATATCAGTCAGCGTTGGGCGCCCTTCGGTCAACGTGCCCGTCTTGTCGAATGCCACAACCTGCACATCCGCGAGCGATTGCAGCGCGCCACCCTGCCGGAACAAAACCCCCAACTCCGCCGCGCGTCCCGTCCCCACCATGATCGAGGTCGGCGTGGCCAGCCCCATCGCACAGGGACAGGCAATAATCAAAACAGCCACACCCGCAACCAACGCAAAGCTGAACGCAGGATCAGGGCCAACCAGCAGCCACACCACAAAAGTAGCAAGCGCTACTGCCATCACAGCCGGAACAAACCACAGCGTAATCCGGTTCACGAGATCCTGAATCGGTAGCCGCGCGCCCTGCGCCTCTTCGACCATCCGGATGATCAGCGCCAGTGTGCTATCGCCACCCACTGCTGTCGCGCGAACTGTCAACGCACCGGTACCATTCACAGTCCCGCCGATTACCTGCGCCTGTGCTGCTTTCTCCACCGGAACCGGCTCTCCGCTGATCATGCTTTCATCCACAAAGGAGGTGCCATCGGTCACAACCCCGTCGACTGCAATCTTTTCACCTGGCCGGACCTGAACCAGATCACCCGCTGAAATATCCTCAACCGCGACTTCTATGGCGATGCCCTGCCGCAGGACCAGCGCCGTCTTGGGGCGCAAACCAACCAGCCTGCGGATCGCCTGCCCTGTCCGCCCCTTCGCCCGTGCCTCCAGCGTGCGACCCAGCAAGATCAGCGTGACAATCACCGCTGCGGCTTCGAAATAGACCACCCGTGTGCCCTCGGGCAACAGCGCGGGCGCAAACAACGCAACCGTGGAAAAGCCCCATGCAGCACCCGATCCAAGCGCCACAAGGGAGTTCATGTCAGGCGCACCTTTAAGCAGCGCCGGAACCCCGAGAAGATAGAACTGCCGTCCGGGCCAGATCATCACAAGCGTGGTCAGAACAAACTGCACGCCCCAGCTGCGCGTCATACCCAACGTCCCCATCACCCAATGGTGCATGGCTTCAAATGCGTGGCTGCCCATCTCTAGAATAAACACAGGCGCGGTCAGCACAGCCGCCAACAGTGTCATCCGCATCAGATGCGCCGTCTCTGCTGCCTTTTCGTCATCCCGCGTTGTGGTCCGGTCCGCGTCGGTGACCAAATCAGCAGGATACCCTGCATCGGTCGCAACCTGCGCGATGTGCGCCGCACTTACCCCGATCACCTGAACAGTCGCCTGTTCCTGCGCCAAATTAACCGAAACCGACACAACACCAGCTGTCGCAGCCAACGCTCTCTCGACACGCCCCACACAGGACCCGTACGACATGTTCCGCACATTAAAGCGGTACGACTCCAGCGCAGCGGGATAACCGGCTGCATCCAGCGCCGATGTAATCAGGCCAGCATCAAAACCGGTATTCACAGTCACACGCGCCGTTTCAGCGGCGAGGTTTACATGCGGCTCCCGCACGCCCTCCACTCCTGCCAGCACTTTCTCAACGCGCCCCACGCAGGAGCCGCAATTCATCTTTCCGACGCCAAATGTGAGGGTGTGTTCTGCGGACATTTTGAAACCTTTTGCGCTGCTCTCCCTCTTACATGGGGCTTCCAGTTACTGGAAGGTCAAGCAGTATTCCAAGAAAACCACAAACCTTTCCATTCACGCCACTTAGGGAGGCGAGCATACTGCCCACACTATCAGCATCGACATCACCAACATTGCCATCGCCGACCCTGACGTAGGTGCAAGGCCCCGTGCGGCCAGCTAGTCTCATGTCTAATGATCCGGTTGATATAAAGTAAAATTTCCGGTGCAGCCACCCAAAGCCTCACCGGTATCGAAGGGCGAAGGCCCAAGCATATGATTAGTGTTGAGGCAAAAAACTGAACCACCGGGAATGCAGCATCTTCACCGCTCGGTTCCTTTTTCCGAATTATCAGTAAAAATGGAAAAGTGGTGAGCCCGTCGGGATCCGAACCCGAGACCTACTGATTAAAAGTCAGTTGCTCTACCAACTGAGCTACAGGCCCACTGTTGCGGTGTTTAGAAACCTGAGCGGATCGGGTCAACCCCCATAACGCACGAATTTCATACGGACTGCTGGAATAACCGGCACGCTCCGTTTATATGCGCAGAATGAGCCAGATAACCCCCTCCTTACTGCCATTTATGAAGATGCACGGACTCGGAAACGACTTTGTTGTTTTTGACGCGCGCAGCGATGATCTGGATTTGCCCGAAAGGGTGGTTCGGGCGATTGCGCACCGCCAGAAGGGAATCGGGTTCGACCAGCTTGCCGTGATCACCAAAGGCATCGGTGACGCGCATCTGACCTTCTATAACGCCGACGGCTCGACCTCGGCAGCATGTGGCAACGCGACCCGCTGCATTGCGCGGTACCTGATGACCCAAACAGGCACCAAAGCCCTGCATCTGACCACAGATCGCGGTGATCTCTACGCCTTGGATGCGGGAAACGGGCTTACATCGGTGAACATGGGGCAACCCCAACTGGCATGGGACGAAATTCCACTCGCGCACCAGATGGACACGCTCGCCCTGCCGATAGAGGGTGCGCCAGTGGCAACAGGTATGGGTAACCCGCATTGCACCTTCTTTGTAGAAGATGTCGCGGCTGTGGACCTCGCAACCTTCGGTGCCTTGCATGAGCATCACCCGCTCTACCCCCAGCGCACCAATGTACAGGTTGCACAAATCATCGGCACAGATCACATCCGCATGCGCGTTTGGGAGCGCGGCGTAGGGGTCACGCTGGCTTCCGGCTCCTCCTCCTGCGCAACAGCTGTTGCCGCGGCACGGTTGGGCCTCACAGAACGCGCTGTGCGCATTGATTTGGACGGGGGCACCCTCCACGTTGATTGGCGTGAAGATGGTGTCTGGATGACCGGTGAAACAATGCATGTCGCGGATGGCACGCTGACCGCTGATTTCATAGCGAGCTGTTCATGAGCGCGCCGATATTCTCCAACCACGGCTGCCGCCTGAACCAGTATGAACTGGAAGCGATGAAGGAACTGGCCGCCGACGCGGGCTTGCGTGATGCTATTGTGGTGAACACCTGCGCTGTTACGGCGGAGGCCGTGCGCAAGGCGCGGCAGGACATCCGTAAACTGCGCAAAGCCAACCCCAATGCCCGCCTGATCGTCACAGGCTGTGCGGCACAAACAGAGCCCGCCACGTTTGCAGCCATGGCCGAGGTCGATGCCGTGATCGGCAACACCGAGAAGATGCTGGGCGATACATGGCGCGGTCTGGCCGCAGATTTCATCGGCGAGACCGAAGCACTGCAAGTGGACGACATCATGTCGGTCACCGAAACAGCGGGCCACCTGATCGACGGATTCGGCACACGGAGTCGCGCCTATGTTCAGGTGCAAAACGGCTGCGATCACCGCTGCACCTTCTGTATTATCCCCTACGGTCGCGGGAATTCCCGCTCGGTTCCCGCGGGTGTTGTTGTGGACCAGATCAAACGGCTGGTCGACAAGGGCTTTAACGAAGTGGTGCTGACAGGTGTCGACCTGACCTCATGGGGGGCGGACCTGCCCGCTACGCCGCGTCTTGGTGATCTGGTGATGCGGATTCTGCGTCTGGTGCCTGATTTGCCCCGGCTGCGCATCAGCTCGATTGATTCGATAGAGGTGGACGAGAACCTGATGCAGGCCATCGCGACCGAGCAGCGGTTAATGCCGCATCTCCACCTGTCATTGCAACATGGCGACGACATGATTCTCAAACGGATGAAGCGCCGCCACCTGCGCGACGATGCCATCGCCTTCTGCACCGAAGCCCGCAAGCTGCGGCCCGATATGACATTTGGTGCAGACATCATCGCCGGTTTCCCGACAGAGTCGGACGCGATGTTTGAAAACTCGCTAAAGCTGGTCGAGGACTGCGACCTGACATGGCTGCACGTCTTTCCCTATTCCGCCCGCGAAGGCACGCCAGCGGCCCGTATGCCCGCCGTCAACGGTGCGGCCATCAAGGCCCGTGCCGCAAAATTGCGCGCGGCAGGCGACGCACAAGTGCAACGTCATCTGGAAGCGCAGATTGGCCGACAACACGAAGTGTTAATGGAGAATGCGTCGATGGGGCGAACCGCCCAATTCGCCGAGGTCGATTTCTCAGCACCTCAGCAAGAAGGTAGAATTGTGCGCACAACGATTACCGGCTCGAACGGCACACGCCTGACAGCCTAAACCGCCGTACAGCCGCACAAACAAAAACGCCCGCCAAGTCGAACTCGGCGGGCATTTTGATTTTAGGACCTATGCAGATCAGTCTTTGTATTTGACCCGGGCCCAAAGGCGCTTGTTGGTCAGGTACAACAAAACCGACAGCAGCGTCAGGAACAGCACACCCGCAAAACCGGCTTGCTTGCGCGCACCCATTTTAGGCTCTGCTGTCCACATCAGGAACGCGGCAACATCATGCGCCATCGCGTCAACGGTGTTTTCGTGGCCGTCAGCAAACTCGATCGCTTCATCATAGAGTGGTGGCGCCATAGCGATCCAACCGCCGGGGAAATACTTGTTCTCATAGAACGTTGTACCCGCCTGCTCTTTTTCTTCGCCTGTGTAGCCATGCAGGATTGCCGAGATATACTCAGCACCGCCGGTACCCTTCAACAACTGGTTGATTCCCAGACCGTAAGGACCGTGGAACGCCGCACGCGATTTTGCCATCAACGACAGATCAGGTGCGTTGGACAGTGCCGACTTGGGGAAGTGATCCGCCGGAGTCGACGGGCGGAAATCATCCAAATCTGGATCAAACGTTTCGAACTTCTTCGAATATTCGATCACTTGCTCTTCGGGCAAATGTGGACCGCCTTCATCACCCAGCGTACGCAAGGGGACTTGCTTCAACCCGTGGCAAGCCGAACAAATCTCGGTGTAGATTTGAAGACCGCGCTGGAGCTGGTTCACATCATACGAGCCAAAAGGACCGTCAAAGGAAAAGTCGACGTTCTCGATAGCATGCGCGCTGCCTCCCGCCGCAAACGCGGCGGGTGCAGTCAGGGTCAGAACGGCGGAAACGAGTGTTGCTTTGATCATGTTCATCTCGATTTACTCCGCAGGTTTCACGATTGTGGACGTGCCGCCAACTTTCGGCGCGTAATGCGCGTCAAAGTCCGCTTCGATCGTCTCGGGCTGTGCTGTTGGCTTCTCGATCACACCAAGCAGAGGCAGAATAACGAGGAAGTAGGCGAACCAGTAAGCAGAGGCGATCAAAGAGATCGTTGCATATGGCTCCTCGGTTGGCATTGCGCCCACCCACATCAGAACGAAAAAGTCGACAACCAGCAAGGCAAACCACCACTTGAACATCGGGCGGTACCGGCCCGAACGGACGCTGCTGGTATCCAGCCATGGCGCAGCAGCCATAACACCGATCGACCCGAACATCGCCAGAACACCAAAGAACTTGGCGTCGACGATACCTGCAGTCAAAAAGGACGTCAGCTGAACAACCCAAACATCAGCAGTAAAGGCACGAAGAATTGCGTAGAACGGCAAGAAGTACCATTCAGGCACAATGTGCGCAGGAGTGGAGAGCGGGTTCGCTTCGATGTAGTTGTCTGGGTGACCAAGGAAGTTCGGCATGAAGCCAACAACCGCAAAGAACACAACCAGGATCACGGCCAGCGCAAACAGGTCCTTGACCACAAAGTAGGGCCAGAACGGCAGTGTGTCTTTCTCTGCGTCTTCTTTCGAGGTGCGGCGCACTTCAACACCGGTCGGGTTGTTGTTGCCCGTGGTGTGGAATGCCCAGATGTGAAGGATCACAAGACCGGCAATCACAAACGGCAGCAGATAGTGCAGCGAGAAGAAGCGGTTCAGCGTGGCGTTATCCACAGCAGGTCCGCCCAGCAGCAATGTCTGGATCGGCTCGCCAATCAGCGGGATCGCACCAAACAGGCCGGTGATCACTGTCGCGCCCCAGAAGGACATCTGACCCCATGGGAGAACGTAACCCATGAATGCTGTACCCATCATCATCAGATAGATCAGCATGCCGATGATCCATGTGATCTCGCGCGGTGCTTTGTAGGAACCGTAGTACAGGCCACGGAAGATGTGGGCATACACAGCGATAAAGAACAGCGATGCGCCGTTTGCGTGCATGTACCGCAGCATATAGCCACCGTTCACGTTACGCATGATATGCTCGACGCTGGCGAACGCCTGATCAACGTGTGGCGTATAGTGCATGGCCAGCACGATGCCGGTCACAATTTGCAGCGCAAGACAGAATGTCAGAACGATGCCCCAGATCCACATCCAGTTCAGGTTCTTCGGCGTGGGGATCATCAGCGTGTCATACATGAGACCAACAACTGGCAGGCGGGAGTGAATCCACTTTTCGCCGCTTGTCTTTGGCTCGTAATGGTCGTGAGGAATTCCAGACATGTGTTGTTTCCTTTAACCGAGTTTCAATGTGGTTTCGTCGAGGAATTCTGCCACCGGAATGGGCAGGTTCGTCGGCGCGGGACCTTTACGGATACGGCCAGCCGTATCGTAGTGCGAACCATGGCATGGGCAGAACCAGCCGCCAAAATCACCGGCACCATCACCGATCGGCACGCAGCCAAGGTGCGTACACACACCCATCATGACCAACCATTCGCCGGCTTCGTCCATGGTGCGGTTCTCGTCGGTAGCAGGTGCTTGCGCGATATTATTGTTCTGGGCGATCGGATCAGGCAAATCAGACAGCTCTACCGCGCGGCCCGCTTCGATGTCTTCGGCGGTACGGCGGCGGATAAACACCGGCTTGCCCAGCCATTTAACAGTCAGCTGCGTGCCCGGCTCAACCGCGCTCACATCAACGCGGATGGAGGACAAGGCCCGTACATCAGCCGAAGGGTTCATCTGGTTGACCAATGGCCAAACAGCAGCACCCACGGCCACAGCGCCCGTACCTGCGGTGGCGTAATAGAGGAAATCCCTCCGGTTGCCTTCGATATCATCAGCTTGTGACACGTCGGTTTCTCCGTAATTGGGCCGCAAAGCGGCAAACAGGAATCTGGGCGCACTTGTACCAAGGCGCCGGATATTGGTGCGGTATCTAACTTGCAGTGTCCGTGCCGTCCAGATGGTTTAGACGCGCAAACCGTCGCACTGGCCGAAAATCAACACTGATTTGATCCGCTTTGACTTGAATTATGCCGCCGGAGGCACGGTGGACTTCATCCAGTCGCGCGATTCGAATGCTTTGAACCACTCGGCCAGACCATCATTGCCTTTGCGCCAGCCGCGCGCATCATGGCGGAAATCAAGGTAAGCCAGCGCGCAAGCCACGGAAATCTGGCCCATATCCAGCGGACCGTTCAAATGGCTCATCCAGCGGGTATTCAGGGCTGCAACGCTGCGGGCAATTTTATCCCATTGGCCATCGACCCATTCAGGCATCCGCTTGTCCTCGGGGCGCAGGCGCGTCTCATAGACCATCAGCAAGGCTGCATCCAGAATACCGTCCGCTGTCGCCTCAAGCGTCAGGGTATCCCAACGCCGCGCGCCTTTGGGATAAAGCTTATCACCGCCACGCGCATCCAGATAGGCCGTAATCACGCGGCTATCATAGAGGGTCGGCCCATCCGGCCGCTCAAGTGCGGGAACCTTCGCCAGCGGGTTTTTTGCCAGCAACGCAGGATCTGCTGCCACAGGTGTGGTGGCTACATTGATCAACTCTACATCGTCTCGCTGGCCCGTCTCTTCCAGCAGGATCATAACTTTACGCACATAGGGCGATGTGGGGGCATAGTAGAGCTTCATGGCTAGGGTTCCTTGATTGTGCATGTTTCGCGTCACTCTTTACCCGAAAACCGAACAAGGCAACCTTGCATTATAGGTGATCAAGGTCCCGCATCATTGCAGCCAGTACCGCTGTCTCGCTGCCGATCCCGTGATCTGCCATTTGACCAGATGCAGCAAGGCGGGCAGCCTCGGGCTTGTTCTGGCCCAGCTTCCACGTTCCATCCACGCCCGTCACAGTAAACCGGAAAGGCACAATCATCCGCATCATCTTTTCCAGCACATCGGGTGTCATCTTGGCGGTGGTCCACGGCGTTTTAGGCAACAACTGCGCCTCGTATTCTGCAGACTGGCGGTCCAATACGTCGCGGATCTGCTCCTGCGGCAACCGCTCCAGCGTACCAGTCAAATGCACAGCAATGTAATTCCATGTCGGCACCTGATCCTGCACCGCATACCAATCCGGCGAGACATAACTATCCGGCCCCGAAACCAGAATCTTGGCCACATGCGGCCCCTCGCCCATCCGCGCAATCGGGTTGGACCGGACCAGATGCAGGTCCACACTGCTCGCGTCCTCATTCAGCAAAAACGGCACATGGCTAATCTGCGGGCCGTCTTCCGCGTTGAGTGCCAGCACCCCAAAGGCACGGGACCGCGCAAAGGCAATGTTTCGCGCAGCACTGGCATCATGAAAAACCGGATTGGGATGCATCGCGCCCTCCTGAGGAAATCTGTTGCGATAAGCTATTGCAGAGGTTGGCTATGCTTGGCAATCTGCACCTATTCTCAGGGCGGGGTGAAATTCCCCACCGGCGGTATGGAGGGTTTCCCTCCGAGCCCGCGAGCGCTTGCGCCTTTCTAACGAATGGCGCAGGGACAAGCAGATCCGGTGAGATGCCGGAGCCGACGGTTAAAGTCCGGATGGAAGAGAATGCAGACCTGTAACGCCCCCCTCGGGAGGCGGCTGCGGGGCTGTAATCGCCTTGGGTGGACGTGTTTGAACCTAAAGGAGATACCCATGACAGACACCCCCGCCCGCTTCGCCTTTGTCAAAGCACAATGGCATGCAGATATCGTTGACCGCGCCTATGACGGCTTTGCCGAGGGGGCGCCCGATGCGCAAACAGATGTATTCGACGTGCCCGGCGCGTTCGAGATGCCACTGAAGGCCCAACAATTGGCCAAAACCGGCAAATACGACGCCGTGATTTGCGCCGCTTTTGTGGTCGATGGCGGTATTTATCGCCATGATTTTGTGGCCAGCGCAGTGGTTGACGGGCTCATGCGCGTAGGCCTGGACACAGGCGTGCCTGTGCTTTCCGTCTCGCTTACCCCGCACCACTATCAGGAGACAGATCACCACAACGCCATCTACCGCGCACATTTTGTGGAAAAGGGCCGCGAAGCCGCGCGCGCCGCTTTGGCAATGGTCACCCGCTAAACGGCGCTGGCCGTTTTCTAAAATTCCGTGCCGCCTCAGCCCAGATAGGCACGCAACTCCGGCGGTGGATCATCCATCAACGCTGCCGCCGGACGGGGCGCTTGCGCCTGTCCCCCCTCGACAAAGATCACCTCATCCGCAATCCGGCGCACATCCTCCGGCGCGTGGGTGACCATCACCATTGCCGCACCCGTTTGGGCAATGGTATCCTTCAGCAAATCCAACATTTCATTGCGCAACGCAGGCCCCAACGCTGCAAATGGCTCGTCCAGCAACACCAGCGGACGCGCCTGCACCAACACCCGCGCCAATGCCACGCGGCTTTGTTGACCACCAGACAGGTTCCCCGGTTTTGC
>Ga0210307_1005504_pt1 | contig 11799 bp, 7 predicted proteins | sample R1073metaT_FD_159690 | JGI IMG/M metagenome (GOLD analysis project Ga0210307, IMG submission 159690) | Metatranscriptome of estuarine water microbial communities from the Columbia River estuary, Oregon, United States - R1073 (Metagenome... | ecosystem: Environmental > Aquatic > Marine >...
CCGCGCCCTGCGCGCTTCGGTGCTGCGCCATCCGCCCGGCCACATCCAACGCACGGCCTCCTACTTCCTGTCGCTGGGCCATTACGATGCGCTGGTCCGTCGGATGGGCAACGTGCTGCATGAACGCCGCACCAAGATGGAAGAGGCGATTGCGAAATACGACCTGCAAATTGCAGGACAGGGCGCACATGGTGGCTCGTCCTTCTGGATGCGCGCCCCCGAAGGGATTGACGCTAAACAGCTGGCGGCCCGCGCCCGCACCCGCGGTGTCCTCATCGAACCCGGACATTCATTTTTCAACGGCGAAGAACAGCCCCGCAATTTCTACCGGCTCGGGTATTCCTCGATCCCGTCGAGCCGGATACCTGACGGACTGCAAGCGCTTGCATCAGAGATAGAAGCAATGACACATGCTGGTCATATTCCGTCTTAAAATCTGGCCCTAACCCTTTAGACCCAGACTCCGTACCATACAGCAAAACAAGATTCGTATTCACATAACATCAAGGATCACCCGCTATGAAGATGACCACCGAAGAAGCTTTCGTAAAAACGCTGCAGCGCCACGGCATCCAGCATGCGTTTGGCATTATCGGCTCTGCCATGATGCCGATCTCGGACATCTTCCCCAAAGCGGGGATCAAGTTCTGGGACTGCGCGCATGAAGGCTCCGCCGGTATGATGTCTGACGGCTACACCCGTGCCACTGGCAAAATGTCCATGATGATCGCCCAGAACGGCCCCGGCATCACCAACTTTGTAACTGCGGTAAAGACAGCATATTGGAACCACACTCCTTTACTTTTGGTAACCCCACAGGCCGCGAATAAAACCATCGGTCAGGGTGGCTTCCAGGAGATGGAGCAGATGAACCTGTTCGCCGATTGTGTGGCCTATCAGGAAGAAGTGCGTGACCCATCGCGCATCGCCGAAACACTGAACCGCGTGATCATGCAAGCCAAGCGCGCCTCTGCCCCTGCGCAGATCAACGTGCCGCGCGATTTCTGGACCCAAGTCATCGACATCGAAATCCCCGAAGTGGTGGATTTTGAACTGCCACAGGGTGGCGAAAACGCCGTTGCCAAAGCAGCCGAGATGCTGTCGACCGCCAAGTTCCCCGTCATCCTGAACGGTGCTGGTGTGGTTCTGGCCAAGGGCGGTATCGAAGCCTCCCGCGTGCTGGCTGAAAAGCTGGATGCGCCTGTTTGCGTCGGCTACCAGCACAACGATGCCTTCCCCGGCAACCACCCGCTGTTTGCAGGCCCACTGGGCTACAACGGATCGAAGGCCGGCATGGAGCTGATCGCGAAAGCTGATGTGGTGCTCTGCCTCGGTACCCGCCTCAACCCGTTCTCGACCCTGCCCGGCTACGGCATTGATTACTGGCCCAAAGATGCCAAAATTATTCAGGTCGACATCAACCCCGACCGCATCGGCCTGACCAAAAAGGTCACCGTGGGTATCGTAGGTGACGCCTCCAAAGTCGCAACATCCATCACGGCCAAACTGGCCGAGACCGCAGGCGACACAGGACGCAAGGACCGCACAGCCCTTATCGCCCAGACAAAATCCGCATGGGCGCAGGAACTGACCTCCATGACAGAAGAGCAGGACGATCCCGGCACAGACTGGAACGTGCGCGCCCGTGCGGCCAAGCCTGACTGGATGTCCCCACGCATGGCATGGCGTGCGATCCAGCAGGCGCTGCCACAAGAGGCGATCATCTCCTCCGACATCGGCAACAACTGCGCCATCGGCAACGCTTATCCTTCTTTCAATGAGGGCCGCAAATACCTCGCACCCGGCCTGTTCGGCCCCTGCGGCTACGGTCTGCCCGCCATTGTTGGCGCGAAAATCGGCCAGCCTGACGTGCCGGTTGTCGGTTTTGCCGGTGACGGCGCATTTGGCATCGCAGTGAACGAACTGACGGCGATTGGCCGTGGTGACTGGCCTCCGGTCACGCAGATCGTTTTCCGCAACTACCAGTGGGGCGCGGAAAAGCGGAACTCGACCCTTTGGTTCGATGATAACTTTGTCGGCACCGAGCTGGACGAGCAGGTTTCCTACGCCGGCATCGCGCAAGCTTGCGGCTTGCAAGGTGTTGTCGCCCGCACTCAGGAAGAGCTGACAGCAGCCCTCGCCAAAGCGATCGACGACCAGATGAACCACGGCAAGACCACCCTGATCGAAGCGATGATCAATCAGGAACTGGGTGACCCGTTCCGCCGTGACGCGATGAAGCAGCCAGTGCAGGTTGCAGGCATCGACGCCGCCGACATGCGTGAGCAAACAGTCTAAGTGACGATCCACGTGTCAGACAAAAGGGTAAGGCCGGAATGAATGTTCTGCGTGATCTACAAAACCGCGCAGCCGCCCGGCCTGCCCACATCGTCCTGAGTGAAGGCCACGACCCAAGGGTTGTGGCCGGCGCTTTGGATGCACTCAATGCCGGAATGGGTCCGATCACTCTGGTTGGCCCGACAGCGCAGATCAAAGAACGGCTCGCGGACGCAGGCGCCACAGGCCGCGAAGGTCTGCACATCCAAGACCCCGAAAACTCGACGCTGACCGCAACCTATGCCGCGCTCTACTACGACCTGCGCAAGCACAAGGGCGTGAGCGAAGAAGTTGCCGCCCAACAGGCCCGCGACCCGATGGTTTTTGCCGCCCTGATGGTGCGCAACGGCGATGCGGATGGCACCGTGGGCGGGGCTGTCGCGACCACCTCGGACACCGTTCGCGCTGCCCTCACCATGATCGGCAAAGCCCCCGATGCAGCACTTGTGTCCTCGTTCTTTCTGATGGCACTCCCTGCGAACCATCCCAGCGGAAGATCGGCCATGATCTTCGGCGATTGCGGCTTGGTTATTGACCCTGACGCTGCTGAACTGGCCGCCATTGCCGCGCAATCTGCGGCGTCGTGCACCCAACTGCTGGGTGATACGCCCAAGGTGGCCATGCTCAGCTTTTCCACCAAAGGGTCGGCACGTCACGAACGGGTGACCAAAGTCACCGACGCGCTTGCACTTTTGCACGCCAGTCACCCCGATTTGCCCGCCGATGGCGAGTTGCAATTCGACGCCGCCTTTGCGCCCTCCGTCGGCGCCTCCAAAGCGCCCGGATCAAAAGTGGCGGGCCATGCCAACGTGCTGATCTTCCCGAACCTCGATGCCGGCAATATCGGCTACAAAATTGCCCAGCGGATCGGGGGGTGCGACGCCATCGGCCCCGTCCTTCAGGGCCTTGCCAAACCGGCTAACGACCTGTCGCGCGGCTGTACCGCCGCCGATGTGACCAACATGATCGCTGTAACCACGCTTCAGGCCGCCACATAACCCGTCAGGAGAGACCATGACCCACAAACAGCCCACGCTGGACCTGAGCCCGAAAGTCTCCGACGAGATCCGCAAGACAACTTGCTACATGTGCGCCTGCCGCTGCGGCATCAACGTCCACATGAAAAAAGACCCGCTGGGCGATCTGAAGGTCGCCTACATTGAGGGCAACCGCGACCACCCCGTGAACAAAGGTGTGCTCTGCGCCAAAGGCTCCGCCGGCATCATGCAGCACAACGCGCCGTCGCGCCTGCGCGCGCCGATGAAACGTGTGGGCGAGCGCGGCGAAGGCAAGTTCGAGGAAGTCAGCTGGGACGAGGCCTATGAGATCGCCGCAAGTTGGCTGAAACCCATCCGCGAGACGAACCCCGAGAAGCTGGCGTTCTTCACAGGCCGCGACCAGTCGCAAAGCTTTACATCGCTCTGGGCACAGTCCTTTGGCACGCCCAATTACGCAGCCCACGGTGGGTTCTGCTCGGTCAACATGGCTGCTGCTGGCATCTACACCATGGGTGGGGCGTTCTGGGAGTTCGGTCAACCCGATTGGGACCATACCAAGCTGTTTATGCTGTTCGGCGTCGCCGAAGACCACGATAGCAACCCCATCAAAATGGGCATCGGCAAGATCAAGAAACGCGGTGCGCGTGTGATCGGCGTAAACCCGATCCGCACCGGCTATAACGCCGTGGCCGATGACTGGGTCGGCATTACACCGGGCACCGACGGCTTGTTCATCCTGTCGATGATCCACTGCCTGATGAAGGCGGGCAAGATGGACCTGCACTATCTCGCGCAATACACAGACGCCGCTGTGCTGATCAACGGCGACGAAAAATCACCCGAGTTCGGCCTGAAACTGCGCGACGAAAACGGCAAGGAACTGGTGATCGACCGCACCACAGGCAAGCTCGCCCCCTACGATCAAAAGGGCGTACGCCCCGATCTGGCCGCCACCTACCGCGATGCCGGCATCACCCACCGTCCCGTATTCCACCAGATGGCGGAAATGTATCTGGACGACCAATACGCGCCCGAGGCCGTGGCCGCGCGTTGCGGCATCTCCGCCAAACGCATCCGCACGCTGGCCGCCGAACTGGCCCGCGTCGCATTCGAGGAATCCTTCGAGCTGGACCACGAGTGGACCGATTTCCGCGGCGAGCATCACAAGACGATGACAGGCCGCCCCGTCTCCTTCCACGCCATGCGCGGTATCTCAGCCCATGCCAACGGCTTCCAGACCTGCCGCGCGCTTCACACGCTGCAAATCATCCTTGGCACCGTCGAAGTGCCCGGCGGCTTCCGGTTCAAGCCACCTTACCCCAAACCCGCCACGGCACATCCCAAACCCCATACCGGCGTAAATCCGGGCGCTGCCCTCAACGGCCCACACTTGGGCTTTGTGCACGGCCCTGATGATCTTGCGCTCAAGGAAGACGGCTCACCCGCCCGTATCGACAAGGCGTTCACATGGGAAAACCCCATGTCCGTTCACGGCCTGATGCATATGGTCATCTCCAACGCCCACGCCGGAGATCCCTACAAAATTGACACGCTGTTCATGTATATGGCGAACATGTCGTGGAACTCCTCCATGAACACCTCAGGCGTGATGGGGATGCTGACGGATAAAGACGAAAACGGCGAATACGTCATTCCCCGCATCATCTATTCCGATGCCTACAGCTCCGAGATGGTCGCCTACTCGGACCTGATCCTGCCCGATACCACCTATCTCGAACGGCATGACTGCATCTCCCTGCTGGATCGCCCCATTTGCGAGGCCGACGGACTGGCCGATGCCATCCGCTGGCCCGTGGTAGAGCCTGACCGCAACGTAAAAGGCTTCCAATCAGCGCTATGTGATCTGGGCGCCAAGCTGGGCCTGCCCGCTTTCACCAACGAAGACGGCAGCCAGAAATACGCCGATTACGCAGACTACATCGTCAACCACGAACGCCGCCCGGGTGTGGGCCCCCTCGCCGGATGGCGCATGGGCGAAAACGGGCCCCAAGGCGGGCGCGGCGGCCCAAACGCATCCCAGCTGGACAATTACATCGAGAACGGCGGCTTCTTCGTTGAACACATCCCCGATGGTGCCAACTACTACAAACCATGGAACGCAGCCTATCAGGATTGGGCCGTGAAAATGGGCCTGTTCGATACACCGCAACCCTATCTGTTCACACTCTACGCGGAACCGATGCGCAAATTCCAACTGGCCGCCGAAGGCCACGGCAAACGCCAGCCGCCGGATCACCTGCGCGCCCGCATCAAGGAAAAGATGTCGCCTCTGCCGATCTGGTACGAGACAGACCAGCAAGGCAACGAAGGCTTCACCGTCAACGCACTCACACAACGCCCCATGGCAATGTACCACTCATGGGGCAGCCAGAATGCATGGCTCCGCCAACTCCACGGCCGCAACCCGATGTATCTGCCGACCAAGCTGATGCGCGCCCACGCGCTGCAAGATGGCGACTGGGCCGAGATCACCTCGCCCCATGGCGCCATCACAGTCCCCGTGATGGAAATGGCCGCTTTGAACGAAAATACAATCTGGACATGGAACGCCATCGGCAAACGCAAAGGTGCCTGGGCCTTGGATGAAAAAGCACCAGAAGCGACCAAGGGCTTTTTGCTGAACCATATCATTCACGAGCTGATGCCACCAAAAGGCGACGGCATGCGGTGGGCCAACTCTGACCCGATTACAGGACAGGCCGCATGGTTCGACCTGAAAGTCGCAGTCCGCAAAGTCGACGCGCCAAAGGATGCTCTTTCGCAACCCGCTCTCCCGCCCATCAACTCTCCGGTGCCCAACGCCCCGTCCGAGCTGAAATGGAAGGTAGGATCATGATGCCTTTCTCATTTGGCCTTAAATCCTCCGGGGGAATTGGCCTTTGGCCAATGGGGACTGGCCCCCAAACAACCTCTCTCAAGGAGCAGAACACATGACACAACTGCCCACCCAGACCCAGAAAAAGCTGGGCCTCGTCATTGATCTGGACACTTGCGTCGGCTGCCATGCCTGCGTGATCTCCTGCAAGGGCTGGAACACCGAAAACTACGGTGCACCGCTCAGTGACCAAGACCCCTACGGGGACAACCCGTCGGGGACTTTCCTCAACCGCGTGCACAGCTTTGAGGTCCAGCCGGACCAAGGCGCAGCCCAGCTTATCCACTTCCCCAAGTCATGCCTGCACTGCGAGGACGCGCCCTGCGTCACCGTCTGCCCCACAGGTGCCAGCTATAAACGCGTCGAAGACGGCATCGTACTGGTGAACGAGAGCGATTGCATCGGCTGCGGTCTATGCGCATGGGCTTGCCCCTATGGCGCGCGCGAGATGGATCAGGCGGAAGGTGTGATGAAGAAATGCACCCTCTGCGTCGACCGCATCTACAACGAAAACCTCCCCGAGGTTGACCGGGAACCTGCCTGCGTGCGGACCTGCCCGTCCAACGCCCGTCACTTCGGTGATTTCGCAGATCCAGACTCCGCCGTCAGCCAGCTGGTGCTGGAACGCGGCGGGATGGACCTGATGCCCGAACAAGGGACCAAACCCGTCAACAAATACCTGCCCCCGCGTCCCAAAGACCAGCTGACGCAGAACGACGAACAGATTGATATCCTCGCCCCCTTCCTTGAACCCGTAGCGACAGAGGCCAAAGGCTTCCTCAGCTGGCTCGACAAGACACTGGAGAAACTCTGATGCATCCGGCACCTTCCGTCATCTTCTTCTCCACCTTTTCGGGTCTTGGTTTTGGCCTTCTAGGCTTTCTCGGATTCGGGATGTTTGTGCCAACAGGCTGGGTTGCGTTTGTGTTCTTCGCTTTCGCCTATGTGCTGGCAGTGGGCGGATTAATCTCCTCCACCTTCCACCTCGGCCACCCGGAACGCGCCTTGAAGGCCTTCAGCCAATGGCGTTCCAGCTGGCTTTCGCGTGAAGCATGGTGCGCTGTTGCGGCCCTTGTGCTGATGGCGATTTACGGCGCTGGTCTTGTCTTCTTTGCCCAGCAATGGACCCTGATTGGCATGCTCGGCGCGATTGCGTCACTGGCAACGGTTTTCACCACGTCGATGATCTATGGACAGCTAAAAACCGTTCCGCGCTGGAACACCTACTACACCTCTGCCAACTTCCTGTCGCTTAGCCTTGCAGGCGGTGCCCTGCTGGCCGACCAAGGCAACCTGACGCTGATCCTGATGGTGGTCGCGGGCGCAATTCAGCTCGCCACATGGCTGCGCGGTGATACCGCCTTTGCAACCAGCGGCACCAATATGGCCACCGCTACGGGCCTTGGCAGCATCGGCACAGTCCGCGCGTTTGAGCCGCCCCATACAGGCACCAACTATCTGCTGCGCGAATTTGTCTATGTGATCGGTCGCAAACACGCACAAAAGCTGCGGATCATTGCGCTTGTTCTGATGGCCGTTCTACCCGTGATATTGCTGCTGCTGCCGTTCAGCCACTGGCTCGCCCTGCTGGCCGTGGTTTCACATGTCGCAGGTGTGCTGGCAGCACGCTGGCTGTTCTTTGCACAGGCCGAACACGTTGTCGGCCTGTACTACGGCAAGCGCTAAAGCGGCAGGCGCTTTTCCACAATGCGCGCCATAACGGACGCGCCAATGGGCAGGATCGCAGGGTCCAATACAAACGAGGGATTGTGCAGCGGCACAGTCCCTCCATGCCCGACAACGCAGTAAGCCCCCGGCACCACCTTCAGCATATCCGCAAAATCCTCCGACCCCGTCGAAGGCTCTTCCTTGTGAAAGATGTTCTCCGCACCGACAATATCCGTCGCCGCCTCCATATAGGCGTCTGACAGATCGTTGTCGTTGATCAGCACGTCAAAGACGTTGCGCAGATCCAGCGCAATCTGCACCCCATGCGCCAAAGCAAAGCCGTCACAAATCGCCTGCATCCGGCCTGTGGCCAGCTCGTAAATCCCGTCTTTGAAATAGCGGATTGTGCCCGCCAGCGTGGCGACTTCCGGCACGATGTTATAAGCCGACCCCGCGTGCAACTGCGTCACCGATAACACGCAAGCATCCAGTGCAGGTACATTGCGGCTGAGGATCGTCTGAAGCTCGGTCGCCAAGCTGGCCGCGATGATCAGCGCGTCACGCCCATCCGACGGCCGCGCCGCATGACTGCCCTTACCCGTCACCTTGATGTCGAAAAACGCAGCCCCCGCCATGGCAACACCTTTGCAAATGCCCACCTTGCCATGCTGGCCGTTGGGCATGTTGTGCATGCCGTAAATCTCGTCGCAGGGGAACTGCTCGAACAATCCGTCTTCAATCATCTGGCGCGCGCCGCCCAGACCTTCCTCCGCCGGTTGGAACACAATTACCGCTGTCCCGTCAAAATCCCGCGTCGCCGCCAGATGTTTCGCCGCTCCCAGCAGCATCGTTGTATGCCCGTCATGGCCGCAGGCATGCATCACGCCATCGTTGGTCGAGGTATAGTCCAGCCCGGTGATCTCATGGATCGGCAGCGCGTCCATATCCGCCCGCAAACCCACACGGCGGTTGCCTTTTTGCTTACCGTGGATCAACCCGACAACGCCGGTTTTCCCCAGTCCGGTATGGACCTCGTCCACACCATATTCGCGCAACTTCTCCGCCACGATTCCGCTGGTCCGCTCTTCGGTGAAGCCGATTTCAGGATGCGCGTGCAGATCGCGGAAAATCGCGGTCAGCTCATCAGTGCTATCGGAAATAATGGGGAGGATATTCATGGTGCTGGCTCCGGACGTAAGGGGTTTGATCCCAGCCTACGTCCGAAAACCGCACATGTGTAGAGCGCTGTTACGCGCCCTGAAGAATTTTACAAAAGGCCCGCGTGCTTGAGGCCCGCATCCACCAGCGCGCGTGTCTCGTCGCTGAGACCCGTCAGCGGCAGACGCACCTCTTCTGCGCACAAATCAAGACGCGACATGGCGTATTTCACGCCAACCAGACCCGGCTCGGTGAAGATGGCTTTGTGCAGCGGCATCAGTTTATCCTGAATGGCCAGCGCAGCGGCATAATCCCCCGCAGCGCAAGCGGCCTGCAACTGCGACGTCAGCTTGGGCGCCACATTAGCCGTGACAGAAATACAGCCAACCCCGCCTTGGGCGTTAAACCCGTGCGCGGTTGCATCCTCGCCCGACAGCTGGATGAAATCCGGACCGCAGGTCATACGCTGGTCGCAAACCCGCGCCAGATCGCCTGTGGCATCCTTGACGCCGACAATCCGCTCCAGCTTGGCCAACTGACCCATGGTTTCAGGCGACATGTCCACAACTGAACGGCCGGGGATGTTGTAGATGATGATCGGCAGCGCACAGCAATCATGCACGGCCGTAAAATGCGCAATCAAGCCGCGCTGGGTCGGCTTGTTGTAATAGGGCGTGACCAGCAGGATACCGTCCGCGCCCACCTTTTCCGCATGCTGGGCAAGGCGGATGGATTCCAGTGTGTTGTTGCTGCCTGCACCCGCGATAACGGGAATCCGGCCAGCGGCGGCTTTCACCACTTCTTCCACAACGGCTTCGTGTTCTGCATGGGTCAACGTGGGCGATTCGCCTGTAGTGCCAACAGGCACCAACCCGTTACTGCCTTCACCGATATGCCATTCGACAAGTTTCTTCAGTGTTTCGATATCCAGCTCGCCGTTGCGAAACGGCGTGACGAGGGCAGGTAGAGAACCTGAAAACATGTGCACGCTCCTTTATGTGCTGGAGACCGAAAGGCCACCGGGGATGAAACGCCCCGCCAATACGGGACATAGGGGGAAGACCGCCTGCGCGCGAAGGCGTGAATTGAACCCGCGCTTAGATAGTCTATGGTGATAGCCTGTACTGTGAGCGACATAGGAAATGCAAGCCATGAGACGCTATCTGACCGCCCTGTTGCTGCTGTGTGCCACTGCATTCCCCCTCGCTGCGGAGCAACGGCCAAGGCCTTTGGGCTGGGCATTGGACGCCATGCGCGGCGGTGATTTTGATGCCGCCGAAAGGATCGCAGAACGGGACGGCGCCGTGGCGCGTGATGTGATCGTCTGGCACCGCTTGCGCAACGCCCAAGGCGACTATGCCCAAATCACAGACTTCCTCAAACGCCGCCCCGACTGGCCCGGCATGGATTACCTCCGCCGCCGCTCCGAACCGGTTGTGATTGAACAAAGCGATGACGAGATCATAGCTTTCTTTGAAGGGATGGCAGCCCAGACTCCTATGGGTGTTCTGGCCCACGCCCGCGCTTTGACCGCCAAAGGCCTTACAGGGCCCGCACAGGCAAATCTGGTTCTGGCATGGCGGACGATGCCTATGGACACCCTCGAGCAAGCTGCCTTTCTGGCCGATCATGCAGAGCTGCTGAAACCCCACCACGACGCCCGGCTCGATGCCATGGTTTGGGAGCGTGAATACGACGAAGCCCGCCAGATGTACGGCATTGCCAGCAAGGGTGCGGAACAGGCAGCCGAAGCGCGCATTGCCTTCTATCGCCGGCTGGACAGTGCCGTGCAAACCTATGAAGACCTGCCTGCCGCCCTGAAGGTCACGGGCGGTGTCAACCACGCACGCTTTGAGTGGCGCATCCGTTCGGGCCGTGAACAGGACGCAAAAGACCTGCTGCTGGAAGCATCCAAAAGCATCGAAACCCTCGGAAACCCCACCGCATGGGGCAACCGCCGCCGTGCACTGGCGCGCGACGAAATGCGCTCGGGTGATCCAAAGCTGGCCTATGCAATGGCCTCACAGCACTTTCTCACGGCAGGGTCTGATTTTGCCGACCTTGAATGGCTTGCCGGTTACATCGCTCTGCGGTTCCTCAAAGACCCCGCTCGGGCGCTCAAGCATTTCAAAAGTCACGATGGCGCTGTTGAATCGCCCATCAGCCAGGGCCGCGCCGGATACTGGCAGGGCCGCGCACTGGAAGAAGCCGGCGACAACGAAGGTGCCTCTGCAGCCTATCAGGCAGGTGCGAATTTCCAAACCTCTTTCTACGGCCTGCTGGCCGCCGAACGCGCGCGCATTCCCTTCCCGGAAAAACTGCGCGGCGCCCGCCCCGCGCAGGACTGGCGCATCAGTCCGTTGGCCTCTGCCCCGCTGTTCGAGGCGGGCCTTCTGCTGCAAGCTTCGGGCGAGTTGAACCTCGCAGAGCGTTTCTGGACCCACCTTGCGGGCCAGTTGCTGGAACCCGATCTGGAGCTGTTGGGACAAGCCGCCATTGACGTGGATCAACCCCACATCGCCGTCATGATCGGTAAACGTGCCGCACAAAGCGGGCTGGAAATTGCCTCGGCCTATTACGCGCTGCACCCAGCGGGCGAGGCGGCTTTGCCGATGGCCCCCGAAATGACGCTGGCCATCGCCCGCCGCGAGAGCGAGTTTGACCCGGTTGTACAATCCAGCGTGGGCGCGCGTGGCCTCATGCAGCTGATGCCTGCCACCGCAAAGGAAGTCGCACAAAAAC
>Ga0210307_1068903_pt1 | contig 11778 bp, 17 predicted proteins | sample R1073metaT_FD_159690 | JGI IMG/M metagenome (GOLD analysis project Ga0210307, IMG submission 159690) | Metatranscriptome of estuarine water microbial communities from the Columbia River estuary, Oregon, United States - R1073 (Metagenome... | ecosystem: Environmental > Aquatic > Marine >...
AACAACTGCAACGCTTCTGGCCCAGCTAATCTGGCGAAATCGTCAGCGGTAACGCCGACCGCAGGGCCAATCGTCTCGAAAAAGTCTTTCATCGGGCCACCGCCCGTTTGAAGGAAGTCGCCTACACGATCATTCATGTCTTTGTAAATGTCGGCAAGCTTTTCCATTGGGATGCCAACAGTCTTTGACGCTTGCCCCAACGCTTGCATTTGCGTGACTGAAATGCCCGCCAAGTTCGCCATGTTTTTGATTTCTTGCGCGTAGGTTGTTAGCCCCTTGATAGCACGAACAGTCATAGCCCCAGCTAAAACAGTCCCCAGCTTTCGCGCTGTCGATCCAAGGCCATCGAATGCCTGACCAGTTTTGCTCAAACCCTTTTGAGACTGCTTCGCAAAGCGCTCGACCCGCTTCTGCGAGTTTTGCATTGCTTTCGAAAACTCTTTATCGCGTGCCGAAAGGATGATGTTTAACTGTTCTGCATTAACGGCCATCTATTCGCTCCACAAGTTCACGGTATTGATCCGCAGTCATAGCCTCTGAGCCTGCTTTTTTAGGATTGTGCGCGTTGCTCCAACCCTCGAACACGACCCATGTGTCTTTCGGTATCATATCACGGATTTCTTCTGGCTTTAACCCTGCAATAATTCCGCTGCCAATCATGCCCCTGACGTTTAATCTGTCAGGTCTTGGCCCTGATTGGCTGTCTTTTTTTTTGCGGCTTCGTCCATCGCATCTGGCATAAACGCAACGCCGACGACCGCTTGCGCGACTTGAAACAACCGCATCAAATCAGCAGGCGTGCAATCGGCCACGATCTTGTCAGCTTCGTGATCTTTCTTTCCGCCGCCTACAAGGCCGAGGGCCGCGATGTCGCGAACCTCGGTGCTTGTCGGCTTTTTGCCACGACCGAAGAACCCATCCCACAAATCGAAAATGCCACGGTGCTTATCTTCAAACCGTTCGATCTCACGATTGCGCAAAATAAATGTGTAAGAAGCATCGCCGATATATTCGACGACGCCTCCACGCGGTGCTTCAGCCGTGATGCTCATTAAAGAGCCACAAACGTTACAGCGCCATTGCTTTCAAGCGACAGCGAGTATGTCACGCCGCCTTCTGTCTCGCCGCCGAAATCAACCGAAGCGATGCGGAAAGCGCCAGAATATGTGCCGAAGTCTGGGATCACGATCTGGAAGTTGCAGGCATTGTCTGCGCCCATTGCAACTGTGTTCATGCGGGCTTCAGCAACGCTATCTTCAAAGTAACCGTCGCCAGAGACCGAAATATTCTTCAAGCCGTTCAGCGTTGCAGTCCACAATGCGCCTTCTGGGTTTGTGCAGTCTGGAGTTGTCACGTCGATTGACGAGTTGTTGATTGTCAGCGATCTGCTGTTCAATCCGCAAAGGTTTGTAAATGCTTCTGCTGCTTCGCCATCGCCAATTTTGACCAGCAGGGCGCGTCCGAGTTGTTTAGCCATGATTGGCCTCCATTTAAATCGCGCTTGCCCAAGGCGCTTGTTTAGGCGGCGTCCTCAAGCATGGCTTGAAGCAGAATGACTGCCGTATATCCACGGCCTTCATTGTCTCTTGTAACCGAAATTGCTTCGCAGATCAATTCAACCAACGTATGCCCCGCAACTGTGACAGATGTTTCCTGACGATGCAGGGCTGCGCGAACGGCTTCCGCAATCTGCGTGACCTCAACTCGACCAGATGAAGATCGGCTATGCGCCTCGATGCTGATGTCTACCAACGCCCCCAGCGTTGTCGGTGTGTCGAATGCGGTTGGGTTAATGTTGCCGAAGCGGACATACGGGAATGTCACGGGCTGCGGCGGCTCATCGTAAACGCGACCAGCGACCAGCGTCGTGATATCAGCGTCAGCGGCGAGGATTGTGCGCAGACCCTTTTGGATTGCAAGTGCGAAGCCGTCAGCCATTATTTCACCGCATCCTTAATTGCTTTATTGATTTGCCGCGTCACCGCACGTTTGTGCCGTTCTGAGATTAGCAGCTTAATCGTTTCACGGATATGATAGCCGCCAGTTTGACCTGTTGATGCAACGCTGTTTTTTAACCTTGTGCCGCTACTGGTTCGACTTCCCTTGCGCCCGTAGTTTACAGCGCCAAATTTGATGGCTGCGCTAGCTGTGCCATCGTGGAAGTTGATAAATCCAAAAGTGTTGCCATCTTTTGACATTGTGTGACCGCTGAATTTGCTGACTAAATCGCCAGTGTCCACGGGAGCAATAGCTTTTGCTTTTCTAACGCCGAGAGCAACCGTTCGCCGAGTTGACGATAAAAGCGCCTCATGTGTTGTGACAGACATTTGCTGTAACTGCTTTCGCAATTTTTTCGCACCCATCACCTTCACGACGCCACCCCGCGCTCAAGCAAAAACTCGACCATCTCGCCCTTTGCGTCTGGCTGGATCACGTTTTTGACGGCCCAAGTGATACCGCGAACCGCGACACGATCCGCAGATGTGACTGTGCTTGTGAAACTGTCGAGGCGGCAGCGCATCGTTGCCATGCTGACATCGGCCAGAGCGCCACCCTCAATCGCTTCTTTGCCTGTCCGCTCCCGCAGGTCAGCAAAACGTGTTCCCACGCTTGACCAGCCGCTGTAAACGTTGCCGTAGTCATCAATCGCGCCCGAAGTCAGGCGCTGAAATGTGGCGCGTTCGCGGAGCAAGCCAGCTTTAGCCATAGAATTGGCCCCGCTCGATGCCGATCAACTCGTTGAAGCCGAACGGAACATCAGTCAAAGCGCGTTCCTGTGCGCCTTCGCGGTTCTCATACCAATGCGCTACCAGCATCATCAGCGCCTGACGGATCGTCTGCGGCACGTCTGCGGCTGTGTCGCCGTATCCAATGACATATTCGATCTTGATGGCGTCTTCACGCTGCTGCGCAACGGGCCAAGATGCGCCATTCTTCGGCGAAACTGTGGTCTTTGTCGAAGTGCCAAAGATGTTGAAGTCGGAAAGCGTGGCTGTCTGAAGCACGCCATCGACATCATAATATTTAATTGCTGTCACGGATTGAACCTGACCAAGCATAAGCAGAACGATGCCCTGCGTCGGCCCCATCCATTGCGCCCAAGTCTGCGTAATCATAGCTTTGCCAAGAACGTTTTGAACGTCAACGAATGCCACCGCCGCCTCAATTAGCCGCTGGATGATGACATCATCGTCCTCATGTTCAACGCGCATCTGCGCCTTTACCTCGGCCAATGTGATCGGCAGAGCGGCTGGTGCGGTAACGCGGGAAAGTGCGTGTTGCGGCGATAGCATGTTTGTTATTCCCTCACGGCTTTTTCAGCGCGGGATTTTTTGACGGCACGCTCAATCGGCGCAGCCGCGTTGACAGCTTCAGCAATGCCAGCGTCGATGTAACGCTTTGCCTCTGCATCGTTGCAGTCGATCACGTCGCCTTGGTTGTGGGAAAAGTCGATGCCAGCCATCGAAGTCAGTAAACGAACTTGAGCCATGATGGCCTCCTGTTGTTGTGGTTTGGCGGGACCGAAGCCCCGCCAAATTTAGCTTATGCGCAAGCGAGGTGCTTGATTGCGGCAGTGTTGGCGAGAACGCCGTCAAAGCGAGCATAACCAAGGATGCCGTAGTCTGGTGCGAAACGCTCACGCGCAACGAACAGGGACGGACCGCCAACTTTGCGAACGTAGAACTTGCTCATGTCACCAAACAGCATAACCTTGTTGCCAGTTGCCAAAGAAGCCATCGCTTGGTTTACAACAACGTTGTAGCCGAGGATGTTCTGTGGAACGCCAGCCTGATAGTTGCCCATCTGCCAAAGGTAGTTGCCGTTGCCGTCTTTCAGCTTACGAACCGCAGCAAGTGTGCTGTCGTTCATCATGATGGCTGTGGAAGCAGACGCACGGTAAGCTGGGTCAACAGAGTGGATCAAGTCGATGATCTCATCTGCGGTGACAGCAGCAACAGCAGCAGCAGTTTTGCCAACGCCAGAGTTTGTCACGATGCCTTCAACGTCAGAAGAACCCGAACCAGTTGTCAGTTTGGAGTTTGCAATGCGACCAAGACGCTCGCCAAGCAATTCGCCAAGCAGCGCTTCAACATTCAAGATGCTGTCGTTTGCCAACTCATAAGACCAACGAACCCACTCAGTGTCGAATGCAAACGCGCCAAGCTGCTTCTGACCGAAGACAACATCTTTGCCGCCGTCGTCAGTTACAGCGCCGCCTTCAGTGTGAGCGCCAGCAGTAGAAGCAGTGTCATCAACAGTTGGAATGTTGAAAGTGTTGCCGCCTGTGGTGTTCAAAACTGTAAACAGGTTTGAGTCATACATTGGGCCAGATGCTGCCATTGCCTTGTCGATGAAGCCAGCCAGTTCAACTGGAACTGTGTAGCCGCCAGCAGTAGTTGTGCCAGCAGTCTGTGCGCGAACTTCGGATTGACGCAGAACGTTGCGTGCTTCGTTGTCCAAGCCGTCGATACCGCCGTTTGCGATCATCGAGTAGAACGCCTGACGGTAGCTAACAGCTTCGCCAGCATCTACAGCAGGTGCTTGGCGTGCTTCAAACTCAGGGCGCTTGGAAAGATCAACAGCGTTTGCGGAACGGATCGCAGCGTCTGCTTTTTCCATACGCTCGGCGCGTGCGCCCAGCTTGTCGTGATCTGCCATCATTGCATCGAACTCACGCTCGATTTCAGCAGCGCGTGCTTCTGGTGTTTCGTTGGTTACTTCTGCAAGCTTCGAACGGGCCTCGGTGGCGATGTGCGCCATTTGCTCCCGCAGTGTCTTTGTTTCAGCCATGTCGGCCTCCTACTAAATGCCTTGCCCAAGGGCGGGGGATGAACGGGCCAAACAGCGGGAACCGCCGTTATTCTGCTTCAACTACAAGACCAGCTTCTCGCGCTTTCATGCGCAACCTGCGTGCCGATTGTGTTTGAGGAATTTCGTCAACCATCGCCTTGCGGTGCGCGTCGAGCGAGCGCAGGCCGATCTCTGTGCCAGAATAGGCTGGCGTCGTCACGATGGACACGTCAAACAATTCGGCTTCTTCGATCATGCGCTTTGGCATCTTTGACTTTTCGTCCCAAGACTGGCGTGTCGGGATAAACGCAAAAGACATCTTGTCGAGATCGCCGCGCTTCATCTTCGGGATGATGCTGCGAACGTCAGGATCGGAAGCATCGAGCGTGGCCTCCATGTAAAGGCCGTGGTCGTCTTCGCGCAGGGTCAACGTGCCAGAGCGCGTGCGAGCCAGCGGCAGTCCTTCGTGATTGATTAGGAAAACAACGTCATCGCGGCCAACTGCATCTTTGAATGCGCCGCGCTGGATAACTTCCGTAAACATGCCGCCGATGTTTGTTTCTTCGCCAAACACCGCCGCATAGCCAGAGACACGGATTTCGCCAGTGTCAGCCTCACGGATTTCGACTGGAACGCCCATGCGGATTTCTTTTTCAGACATCGGTTTCTCCATCTTGTTGGCCCGAAGATAACACATTTTGCGGCTGACTGCCAAGCGGCACGGTTGCGCCTTGAATTAGCAGGTCATCGCCGTTTTCCATTGGCGGCATGTTCTCGATGTCGCGAACTTCATTCGGCGTGCGGATCGCGTTCTGAATAGATGTTGCATGTGCCTCCATGCGGGTCTTCAAGTCGCCGCGTAGCAGGCCATCGACGTTGAACTCAACGTAGAAATCAGACCCACGCCCGAAGAACTTCATGTTGATCTCTTGTTCGAATTGCTCAACCCAGCGTTTGACGCAGTGCTTCACAAAGTGCAAATCCTGTTGCTCGGTATTGCTGAACGTGCCGTGCGTTAAATCCTGCAAGAACACTGGCGGCAGGCTGTATATGCGGGCGATCTGTTCGATGCTGAACCGCTGCAATTCAATCAACTGCATATTCTCAGGCGAAAGCCCGATGGTCTTCAGTTCGTGACCGAGCGGCAGCGCCATGATCGGACGGCCCTCTTTTGCCAGCTTTGCCGTCGCGTTTGCAATGTCTTCGGACGCACGATTTGCAGCCGCGCCAGACTGGAACGGGCCTTGCAAAACAGCAGGCGGAATGCCGCCAGACTGGAACGCCTTTGATCCGTAGCGGCTTGCAGCGATTGCCATGCCAATAGCATCGCGGTTTGTCGCGATCGGCCCACGATGGTTGACCATATCATTCTTTAACATGAACGGGATGTCGATCACATCGTTGGCCGTGTATATACGGGAGCCGACGCGGTATTGCTTGCGGCCATCCATCAGCATCTCGACGCGAACCTTGCTCGGATCAAGCGCCCAGATGTTCTTGATCTCGCCAGTTGACGATCGCTCGATGTAGCTAACGCTGCGGCCACCAGTCAGAACTTGCTCAAATGAGAACTTGCGCCATTCGAAAGATGACATGCCCTCGTTTACAGCGTCGTGAAGCAGGACCGACAAGCCGTTGCTGACCTTGTCGCGGCCAGCGTCCGTCTTGCGATAGACGTTGAGCGGCAGGCCAGCAATCGTGCCAGAGATAAAGTTGACCGCCGCCCAGATGGCTGGAACGCCGAGGGCGGTGTCGGTCGTGACTGTGACGCCAGAGGATGAGCCAAGGTCGCCCCAGCCCATGACCTGCATGAAATCGCTCGCAGAAACTGGAGCGTTCGGGTTTTCGAAATTTCGGTCTTCCGTCTTTCGAAAGCGGTCAAATAGGCCCATAAGTTTTTATCCACGCGCATGGTTTGAGGCAAAATAGCATATCACGAAGCCAGTGTAAACGCAGGGTCGTCCCAAGGGCTGACAGCCAGAACATCATCGTCCTGCGCCTCGACGCCCAGAGCCATCGCCAGCGCGACCAAGCCGTCGATCTTGCCGCTGGCTTTGCTCTTGTCCAGCTTGCGGTTGCCCGCAGGGTCACGGGTCGCAATGGCATTGGCCGCGCACATGTTCATGATCGGGTTGTTGCCGTGATGCAGCTTCCGCTCCGCAACCAATCGCTCCAGCTTATCGACGGCAGGGGCCATGTCTTTAAATCCCTGACCAAACGACGCCATCTGCACCTGCGCTCCGATGTTCTCTAGTTCGCGTTTGAAATCATTGATCCGCCATCGGTCATACGCCAGCATCGTGATGTTGTGTTCCTCGTCAGCCTCCGCGACTTCGCGTGCAATGACCTCTGGAATGATGACAGGGCCGTCGATCAACGTCAGTAAACCCTGATCCGCCCAAGTGTCATATGGCACTTTCTCCAGCTTTGCTTTTTCGCGCAGCCCCGTCGCTGGCAGAAAGAACTTTGGCACGACGTGATAAATGCCGTCGGATTTAAAGACACGCACGAACGCTGTAAGGTCGCGGCTGGCAGACAGATCGAGGCCAGCATAGCAGATCGAACTTGCATCAAAGTCAGGCGCTTCGCTGTTTGCCATCCATTCAGTGCGGTTCAGCAATGGCGACGTGCCTTCGACCCGTTGGTTTAGATATAGCCATCGGAAGCTGGCTTCCTTGGCTGGCAATCGGGCGGCTTGATTTGCAAAGTCCTCGACATCGGTCAGGCTGCGAAACTCGCCGATGGCTGGGTTGGCGTCTTTCCACGCCTTGCGATCCATCACGTCGCAATCCTTTTCCGCTGTGTAAACGTGGCTCACGATCCGCTTGTCCTTGGCGTTCTTCGCATCGTCGAGCCAAATGCTAAACAGATCGCCATCGGTTGCGGCCTGCGTGCTGATCGCGATCAGGAGCGGATCGTCGTGCGCCCCTTGGGCTGTCTCAATGGCCTCGATAAACGCATCCTGCTGCCCCTTAACCTGCCCGACTTCATCGAGGATCGCAAGCACAGGCGACAGGCCATGCGCTGTTCCAGCCTCCGCGCTGATCGCTTTATATTCGACGTTCATCGGCAGGCCTTTGAGCGACTTTTGAGATGGAATAACTCGAACAACTTGTGAAAGACGCGGCGACAATCTGACCATCTTTTCTGCGAGTTTAAATACCAAACTGGCCTGATCTCGGGATCGAGCGCCAGAAATGATCTGCGAGTTTGTCCGCGCCTCTGGGCCGACAAGGTGAGCAAGCAAAATACCAGCAATCAGCGCCGACTTGCCATTTTTTCGGCCTACCGAGAGATATGCTCGACTTGTGCCTTTTGGATTGTCGTAAATATCGCAGATGAACTTTCTTTGGAATGGCATCAGCACAAGCGGCTTGCCTACCAGTTTGCCTTCTGGGACTGGGCAAAAGGTTTCAATAAACTGGCAGACCCTTTCGCCGCGTGTCATTTGCTTCTCCAGTTGAAAAACCTTCGCAGCGCATAAGATCGCACCAAGCTGACAGCCGTGAAGGCTAAACCGATTGCAAAGCTGTCAGATACTGTCACGGCATAACCAAACAGCGGCAAAATTGCGAAGTTTGCGGCAACGCTAATTAGATAGCCGAATACAGCATTTAGCATCGCCTCAATCGCACTCATGCCTCTGCTTTGCATTGCCTCGCCCACCCAAGTTTCTTGGATACTCTGGAAACGCTGCGTCGCTCCGCACCATCTCTGAAGACGGCAGCCGCAGCCGCCTCATTGGTGATCAGCATGTCAAGAATGCGCTCGACTGCATCGGCCTCATCTTGGTGAAGTGTCAACGTTATCATGCTGAAAGTTCCTCGTAGGTCTTCCCGCTCTCGGCATGGGTTGCCTTTTCGCCAGTGAAATCTTGCCAGCGTTTGATGATGACGTCGCAATACTTTGGGTCCAGTTCCATAACGTAAGCGCTTCGTCCTGTTTGCTCCGCCCCAATCAAAGTCGATCCGCTGCCTCCGAACAGGTCAAGAACCTTAGTCAATCGAATGTGGTTGCCAAATGCCCTGACAGACAGAGCGACTGGCTTTTGCGTCGGGTGGGCGTAATGCGTATCCTTCTTAATCTCCCAAAGGTCGCTTTCGTTCTTAATCGCATCATCCACTGAGCCATCAAAAAGGCAAAACTCGTGCTGGTGCCTATACCCGCGCCCCAGCCCAAACACGTTTTTTGCCCAAACGATGCAGGCTTTGTAAGGGAGCCGCCCCTGCAACTCCCCATAAAATTTCCAATTACACCAAACATAAACAGCTTTGGCATTCATCGCGCTGATAACAGAACAAACCTCACCAATAAAGTCAGTGAACTCTTCTGCCTCTAAATCATCGTTTTTAATGACGTCATGCTTCCCGCTACGACCATTGAATGCCACGTTGTAAGGAGGGTCCGTAAATATCATTTCCACCGCCTGCCCATCCATCAGCTTCTCAACTGCATCAATGCTGGTGCTGTCGCCGCACATTAAGCGATGCCTCCCAAGCAGCCACACATCGCCCTCGACCGTGACAGGAACCTCTGGCGCATCAGGCACGGCGTCCTCATCGGTCAAGCCCTCGGTGCCTTCATCGCCTTTAAGCAACTCCACCAACTCATCCTCGGAGAACCCCATCAGCGCACCGAAGTCGCCAGCCAAGTCTTCCAACTCAACGCGCAATGCTTCTTCGTCCCAGCCAGCGTTCAGCGCCAACTTGTTGTCAGCGATGACCAATGCTCGGCGCTTGCGGTCATCGAGACCAGTCACAACAACGGCTGGCACTTGCGTCATCTTTGCCTTGCGGGCGGCAAGCAAGCGACCGTGGCCCGCAATGAGATTGCTTTGCTCATCAATCAAGATCGGGTTTGTAAATCCAAACTCTCGGATCGAAGCGGCGAGTTGCGCAATCTGCGCATCGCTGTGCGTGCGACTGTTCAATGCGTATGGGATCAAATCCTCAACTTGAACAATCTTGTGTTCGTAAAATTCCATCATCGTCTCCTTACAGGCATAGCAATCAAACCATCGTCTTCAAAATATGACATTGCGTTTGCTGTATCACCTGCGGCTTTGCCAGTTGCATTTATCGTCCTTGGGTCGCTAGCCATTTGGTTCAACGACATCGAGCGTATAACCGCCATCTGCCTGCGTTCCAATGTGTCAATAACAGCAAGCAACGGATTCGCAACCAGCGTCCCACGCTTATTCTGGATGAGAACTCCAGATCGGTCTAGTGTTTCTTGATGTTTTCTGATGTCCGCTTCCATCCGAACGACCTTGGCAAGCAAAAGCAAATCCATGTCGCGCCAGTCCTCGCGTGCGCGCGCGCGCGTGAACTGTCCCCAGATTACATATTCTTCATCGCTGCGTAAACCCACGCCCTGCGGCAGTGGGATGTCATTTATCGCACCAGCGAAGCTTTCAACGGCTGCGGTAACGCTATTTTTATCTGAACGCTTCTTCTGGCTCATGAATTTCTACCTTTTTTTCCGTAAACGCAAAAATAGTCAGTTACAATGGCCGGTCCTGCGTCGTGCGCTCAAGCGATCCAACCTACCCCTCCCTATGCGCGTCAGCTTTCGGCTTCGAGGATCAGCACCTCAAGGTCAACACTGACCGCGCCAAAACCATTGCTGACCTTTGCCAGCACACCGATGTCTGTCAACTCACCGAATTTAATTGGCATCTCAAAACTCATGGTTACGGAACGCTGAACCCCAATAAATTCTTGCACCTTTTGAATTGATTTGTATGGGGCTTCCGTTTGCAATATTCCTTCGCGCTTTAGGATAATCAGGTCAGTCGCTTTAGTCGCATCAACGTTGATTTGAGCCGATATAAGCAAGCCAACATGATTGCGCGGGACAGTAATCGACCCGATGCCAGTTACGCCTGACGGGAAGCCGTTCAACTGTATCTGCGCCCACGCTGTGCCGCCTGCGGCGTCCTCGATGGTTATGTTCCCAAGGTGCGAACCAATGTCTTGTGTCCCATATGCCCCGCTCTCATATACCTCAACAAGGTATAACCGAATAAATGAGTTGACTGTCAGTGCAGATGCAGACGCTCCTGCGGTGGCGATCACTTCGATCACCTCATCGCCGAGCGCATTGATGCCCCACAGGCGCACAGAACGCGCACCAGAGCCATCAGCCGCGTCTGCTATGTCACCACCAGCGGCTACCCTTAGTTGCGTTGCAGCGCCCACCTGTGGTGTCCTATATACGCCGATGTCGCTGACTGGAGTATATGTCGTTGTGCAGGCCACATTGCGACCAAACTGGTGATGCACATGCGCCAATGCCATGTTGCCGCGAGAAACGTGGTGTGACCACGGGAGGCTAATCTTCTGTCGAATATCCATCATTTTGCTCCATAATGTTTTGGGTCAACAGGCCATCCGTCAACGCCGATCTCTGTTGAATAGCCCCTGATTTCTTCCGACTGTATCACGCCAGAGTGACATGACCAACAAACGGCTTGCAGGTTGTTTACATCGAAGAACAACTCAGGGTCGCCTTTGTGCGCCTCGATATGGTGGACAACTGCCGATCTTGGGCTGGTTCTCCCGCGCACCAGTGTGACCTTGCACCGCGCACATCTGAACATATCCCGCAGCAATACAGCCTCCCTGAGATGTCGCCACTGCTTTGTCTTATACAGCTTGCGGTATGCATCCGCTTCGGGCGTGCGCCAGCGGTCAATAGTCAATGCACTGTCTCGTTTGATAATTTAGCCGCGACAACAGCAGCCGCTTGCCCCAACGCCAACAACGCTTCCTGCCACGTCAAATCCTCGGCCCGCATCTCTGCGACGGTTTCAAGCAAATAGTCTAGCGCATAGCCAACGGCTTCTTCATCAACCAAAGACATATCAATCATCAACTGGGTCTTCATCGTTGCCCCTTTATAAAAATGGCCCACCCGTGGGAGGGCAGGCCAGTAGGCAGGGAGGTAGGCATCGGGAGGAGTGCCTGCGGCGACGTTAGCGGATGG
>Ga0210307_1198523_pt1 | contig 11729 bp, 11 predicted proteins | sample R1073metaT_FD_159690 | JGI IMG/M metagenome (GOLD analysis project Ga0210307, IMG submission 159690) | Metatranscriptome of estuarine water microbial communities from the Columbia River estuary, Oregon, United States - R1073 (Metagenome... | ecosystem: Environmental > Aquatic > Marine >...
GTCCTTAAAGGCCAGCGCGGCTGCTGCGTCTATGCGTTGTTCCTGAACAGTGACAATCTGGACGCCGCGTTCTGTTGAGCTGGTAAGTTCCATGTTATATTCCTGCAAGGATTGCGTGCGACCCCTTGCTAAGACCAAATGCCTAAGAAGTTGTAAGCACCTCAAAAAAATGGAGACGGTAGATGCGCAAAGTTGTGATAGCAGGGGCGTCACGCACGCCGATGGCTGGGTTTCAGGGTGAATTTTCCGGCATGACGGCTGCCCAGCTTGGTGGTGCTGCCATCCGCGCCGCCCTCGAAGGGGCCGGTCCTGCGGTGGTGCAGGAAGTTCTGATGGGCTGTGTTTTGCCCGCCGGCCAGGGGCAGGCTCCCGCGCGTCAGGCAGGATTCGCTGCCGGTCTGGGCGAGGAAGTGCCGGCCACAACTCTTAATAAAATGTGCGGCAGCGGGATGAAGGCAGCAATGATCGGTTTTGACCAGATCGCCCTTGGCCATACGGATGTGATGGTTGCGGGTGGCATGGAAAGCATGACCAATGCGCCTTACGTCCTGCCCAAAATGCGCGGTGGTGCACGGTTGGGCCATACGGCAGTTGTGGATCATATGTTCCTCGACGGGCTTGAAGACGCTTATGACAAAGGCCGCCTGATGGGCACTTTTGCTGAAGATTGCGCGGAAACATTCCAGTTCACCCGCCAAGTACAGGACGATTACGCGCTGGCTTCGCTCAGCCGTGCGCTGGAAGCCCAGAACAGCGGCGCTTTTGCAGATGAGGTGACAGCAGTGGCGGTTACGTCGCGCAAAGGTACCGTAATCATCGACGCGGATGAGCAGCCAAAAACCGCCCGCCCTGATAAAATCCCCCAGCTTAAACCGGCCTTCCGTGAGGGCGGCACCGTCACGGCGGCCAACTCCTCCTCCATCTCCGACGGGGCAGCAGCGCTGGTTCTGGCGTCCGAGGAGGCAGCCAAGGCGCAAGGCCTCACCATTCGCGCCCATATAGTAGGTCACGCCAGCCACGCGCAGGCGCCCGGACTTTTCACAACCGCTCCGGTTCCCGCAGCCCAAAAGCTACTGGAGAGAATCGGGTGGAGCAAACAGGATGTGGATCTGTGGGAAGTGAACGAAGCATTTGCCGTTGTGCCGTTGGCCTTCATGCAGGAAATGGGCTTGTCGCATGACATTGTGAACGTCAACGGAGGCGCCTGCGCCCTTGGCCATCCCATCGGTGCATCTGGTGCACGGATTATGGTAACCTTGCTGAACGCGCTGGAAAAACGTGGCCTCAAACGCGGCGTTGCAGCAATCTGCATCGGCGGCGGCGAAGGAACAGCAATCGCAATCGAGCTGGCCTAAAGGGCGCACAGCCCCCAACTTCATTGTGCCTATAAACTCATCGTGGCCCCTTGGGGCGACCTCCACAGACGTAAAGAAACTCATGCCTGTCGATTATAATACTCTCTCCAAAGCCATCGCCTCTCTGACGGAAGGTGAAGATGATTCAGTTGCCCTAATGGCCACAGTCGCCTGTGAGGTCCATCATAGCGATGATCGCTTTGACTGGACCGGATTCTACCGGGTAACCGCGCCCGAGCTTCTCAAGATCGGGCCTTATCAAGGCGGGCACGGTTGCCTTGTGATTCCTTTTTCGCGCGGTGTCTGCGGCGCGGCTGCGCGCACGGGCGAGGCGCAACTGGTGGCAGATGTGGATGCCTTTCCGGGGCATATTGCCTGCGCCAGCTCCACCAGGTCCGAGCTGGTCTTGCCAGTGTTTGGCGCGCAAGGTCAACTGTTGGGTGTTTTTGATATCGACAGCGACCAACCTGACGCATTTACCGAAGCAGACGTCGCCGCCCTTGAAGCAATTTTGGCGGATACTTTCAGTCTCGTGAAATAATGCTAGATTATTTCACAAACCTCTGACAGAGTTTTAAAGATCAGCGTTGCGCGTCAAATTGCGTTCTGCTGAGCTCCATTCGCTTGCCAGAGGTTCCATGCGCCACGATCTGCCACTTACGTCACACACGTTGGGTGCCGATCTGCGGGCTTTGCGACGTGCGCGGGGGCTGACGCTGGTTCAGACAGCCGAGGCGCTGGGCCGCTCTGTAGGCTGGCTCAGCCAGGTCGAGCGTGACAAATCCGACCCTTCCATCACCGACCTGCGGCAGCTGGCAGGCCATTTCGACGTGCCCGTCTCGATCCTGTTTCGCCATGAGGCCGCACCCGCCGATGAGGCGGGCTTTATTGTGCGTGCAGGCGCACGGCGGCCCATGGGATCCTCTATTGCTGGACTGGTTGAGGAATTGCTGTCGCCTGACCTCACCGATGATTTCGAAATGGTCCACTCGACCTTCCTGCCGCACAGCCGGATCAAGGATGTCGTGGTCCGCCCGACGCAGGAAGTGGGATATATCATTTCCGGCAGGCTAGAGATCGAGATTAATGCCATCACCCATACCCTGAACGCAGGCGATAGTTTCAGGGTCCGTGGCGAGCCATTCCGCTGGGCCAACCCAACCACAGAACCGACAGTGGTGATCTGGGTCATTGCCCCGCCTGTGTATTGATGATGGAGCATTAAAATGAGCTTTGAGGCATGGACCGTTTTTACGCTATTCTGGACAGTGTTTGTCACAACTCCTGGCCCCAATGCGGTAAACTGCATCAACAACGGTATGACGTTGGGTTTGCGGCGCGCCATGGTGGGTGTGCTGGCGATTCTCACACAAGCAACGCTGTTCTTGATGTTATCTGCACTGGGTGTCACGGCCCTCATCGCGGCTTCACCCACTGCGTTCACCGCCGCTAAACTGATCGGCGCCGGCTTTCTGATCTATCTGGGCATTCGGGGGTGGATCATGGCGAAGACACCCGTGCGGGTGGAGGAGCGTCCGGCCAAATCCATCTATTTACGCGCGCTTGCTATCGCCACGATCAACCCGAAAAGTGTGGCAGGCTACCTTGCCGCTTTCAGTCAGTTTGTGCAGCCTGATGTTCCAGTCTGGGACCAGATGGCGGTGATTATGCCGACTGCACTCACATTAACTGCGCTGAGCTATACCGGATTTACCGCGCTGGGCGCGGGCATCGGGCGTGCCGCGCTGGGAGCTGTTTTCAACGTCTGGGTCCGGCGCACTATGGCCGTTTGTTTCATCATCTATGGCCTGCTACTTGGCAGTGCCTCAACACCAGTGAGAGGGTAGCATGCTCAAAGGGTCATGCCTGTGCGGGGCAATCAAATTCAAAGCAGAAGGGGCCGCAAGGGACCCCGCCGCCTGCCATTGCACACAATGCCGCAAGCAGTCGGGCCATTATTGGGCCGCTGTGCAAGTTATGGATGACGAGCTGCACATCGCGGGCACGCCGCGTTGGTATGCGGCGAGCAAAACCGCCAAGCGCGGTTTTTGCCCCACCTGCGGATCTTTCCTGTTCTGGAAAGGCAACGGCGATCCTGACACCGGCATCAGCCTTGGCGCACTGGACGGTCCCACAGGCCTGCGGCTGGAGCGCCACATATTTACCGATGACAAAGGCGATTACTACGACATTACCGACAACGTCCCCCAAGAGGAGCAAGAGACATGAGTGAATTTCCAACCACGGCCCGCGTGGTCATTATTGGTGGCGGAGTTGTCGGCACATCGACATTGTACCATCTGGCCAAGGCCGGCTGGAAAGACTGCGTGCTGCTGGAAAAGAACGAACTTACAGCGGGCTCCACATGGCATGCGGCAGGCAACTGCCCGAACTTCTCCAGCTCTTGGGCAGTGATGAACATGCAGCGTTACGGGCTGGAGATGTACCGCACGCTGGGCAAGGACGTCGACTATCCGATGAACTACCACGTCACGGGCAGCTTGCGTCTGGCGCATACACGCGAGCGGATGATGGAGTTTGAACGGGTTGCTTCCATGGGAGCCTATCAGGGCCTCGAGATGGGTATGCTGACCCCTGCCGAGCTAAAAGAATACAACCCCTTTATGGAGGTGCACGACCTTCAGGGTGGCATGTGGGATCCGCTGGACGGGGATATTGATCCTGCCCAGCTGACGCAGGCCATGGCCAAAGGTGCGCGTGAAGCAGGTGGCCGCATTGAGCGGTTCTGCCCTGTCACGGGTCTGGACCGTGACGGCGATGAATGGATCGTTAAAACTGAAAAGGGCGAGATCCGCGCAGAGATCGTTGTGAACTGTGCGGGCTATTACGCCCAGCGTGTGGGCGAGATGTTCAAGCCCTTCGGCGGCCGCACCGTGCCGATGGTCGTTATGTCCCACCAGTACTTCCTGACCGAGCCAATCCCCGAGCTGGAAGCATGGACCAAGGAAAAGGGCCACAAGGTGCCGTTGGTTCGCGACGTGGATATCTCCTATTACCTGCGTCAGGACAAAGCCGGTCTGAACCTCGGACCCTATGAACGGAACTGCAAGGCGCATTGGGTCACGCCCGATGATCCGATGCCGGAAGACTTCAGCTTCCAGCTCTATCCCGATGATCTGGAGCGGTTGGAGTTCTATATCGAAGATGCGATGGCGCGGGTGCCGATCCTTGGCACAGCAGGCGTAGGCCGCAACATCAACGGCCCGATCCCCTACGCGCCCGACGGCTTGCCGATGATTGGCCCGATGCCGGGTGTGAAAAACGCCTTTGAAGGCCACTCGTTCACCTTCGGGATTGCGCAGGGGGGCGGTGCTGGCAAGGTGTTGTCGGAATGGATCATGCACGGGCAGACCGAGCTGGACATGTGGGCCTGTGATCCGCGCCGCTACACCGGCTACGCCGATCACGATTACACACTGGCCAAAGCGCTTGAGACCTACGGCCACGAATACGCGATGCACTTCCCGCACCACGCATGGACCGCAGGGCGTGATAAAAAGCTGTCGCCGGTTCATGCCAAAGTGTTGGAACTTGGCGGCCAGATGGGTGCGTACAACGGGTGGGAGCGCGCGAACTGGTTCGCCAAAGCGGGTGATGACACGTCCGAGGAAGCAACCCAGACATGGGACCGCAACGGCCCATGGGCACCGCGCATCAAGGAAGAGGTCGAGGCGGTGCGCGACAGCGTTGGCGTTTTGGACCTGCCTGGGTTCTCTCGCTTTAACCTGTCGGGTGAGGGTGCTGCGGAATACCTACGCGGGATGATTTCCGGCGGGTTGCCTAAGGTCGGTCGGATGAACCTTGCCTATTTCCCTGACAGCCGTGGCCGTATTCTGACCGAGATGTCGATCATGCGTCACGACGAGGACTTTTTTACCCTGATCACCGCAGCCGTGGCGCAATGGCATGACTTTGACGTGTTGAACAAGAACCTGCCTGCAGGTTTGACCCTGACAGATCACACCGATGAATACTCGACGCTGATTGTTAGTGGCCCCAAATCGCGTGCGCTGTTCGAGGCTATGGGAACCGAAGCCGACCTGACGGCTGGGTGGCTCTCGACCCAACCTGCCAAGGTTGCAGGCATAAACTGTGCCTTGGCGCGGGTGTCCTTTGCAGGCGAGCTGGGTTGGGAAATTCATGCGGCACTGGCGGATATCCCGGCGCTGTACGATGCGGTAATTGCAGCGGGGGCGACACCTTTCGGGATGTACGCGCTGAACGCGATGCGGATCGAGAAGGGCTACCGCGCTTGGAAGGGTGATCTGTCCACGGATTACTCCTTGCTGGAAGCGGGTCTGGACCGCTGGGTGAAGCTGGACAAGCCGCAGGACTTCCCCGGCAAGGCGGCGCTGATTGCGCAAAAAGCCGAGGGCGTCAAAAAGCGCTTTGTCACAATGATTGTGGAGGCCGGAGATCAGGACGCGCCGTACATGTCGACCGTCTATCACAAGGGCGAAGTTGTGGGCGAAACCACCAGTGGTGATTGGGGTTACCGGATCAACAAATCCGTAGCACTGGGCACCATCCGCGCCGATCTGGCCGTGGCGGGCACCGAGCTGGAGATCAACATCTTCGGACGCATGTGCAAGGCAACCGTGCAAGAGGATCAACCGCTGTGGGATCCCGAAAACGCGCGGCTGCGTGCGTGACAGGCCGCTTCACTGCTTTAACGGAGGATGACGTGAGCGCGGAGCTGGCATTGTCTGTCGCCAGCATGTCTGTCGGCATCACCGTGCCGCCTTGGAAAGACCTGCTGTGTCTCGATATCCTTGTCGAGGCGCGGGAGGAAACAGGCGGGGATGACCCGCTGATGCTGGTTTTCTCCAGCCAGTGGATGGATGTGCCGGTTGCAGCAGCCAAACCCGCTGGCAAGGCGATGTTTGACGGGGTGCATGTGGTTTGGCGCGAGGGGAGCGAGGATGATCTACAACCGCCCGCGTCGGTATATGACGGACGGCACGGGATGGTGACAACGATGGATCTGCGGCTGGCCCATAAGGCGGGCGCGACCTACCGGCTGGTGGTCAGCGGTGCGACCGAGTTTGTGCCGACGTTCCAGATTGATACAGATGTCACGCTGGATGGTTTTACACTAATGAATGACGACAAGACCGTAGATCAGGCGGTTGAGGATTGGTTTGCGGAGCATTTGGGCGACAGCGGCATGACGCCGGTTTGGTGCAAAGGCCCTTCGACCTATTGCGATATGTACTTTTACGAAGGCCTACCCGAACAGAATACAGGAGCGAAATAGATGGCGCAGATTACTCTTTTAGACGGCTCTATCGGGCAGGAACTGGTCAAGCGCAGCAATGCGCCTGCCACCAACCTGTGGTCCACCAGTGTGATGATCGACGAACCGGAGTTGGTGGGTGCTGTGCATGCGGATTACTTCGCGGCAGGTGCGACAATTGCCACCACCAATTCTTACGCTGTGCACCGCAACCGGTTGGAGCGGGTGGGGATCGAGGATCAACAGACCGCTTTGATTACCACGTCGGTGGACCAAGCGGTGCAGGCCCGTGATGCCCACGGCACCGGCCGCGTTGCGGGGTCTATGGGGCCGCTACTGGCCACCTACCGCCCTGACCTGATGCCTGATGTCGGGCTTGCGTCAGAGCAGTTCGCCGAGATGATAGCCCTGCTGGGAGACCGCGTTGACCTGCTGCTGGCCGAGACTGTCTGCTCATTGCAAGAAGCCAAAGGGATTTTTCAGGGCTATGTCGCGTCTGGAACGGATAAACCGCTTTGGATGGCGTTCTCGGTCGATGATGAGGATGGGACCAAGCTGCGCTCGGGGGAGCCGTTGTTTATCGTGACGCAGATGATGCACCATTACAAACCTGCGGCGGTTTTGCTGAATTGCTCGCTGCCGGAAACTATTACCCAAGGCCTGCCGATCCTGACCGATTGCGGGCTGCCCTTTGGCGCCTATGCCAACGGGTTCACAAAGATCACGGATGCGTTCAAGCAAGACGCACCCACCGTTGATGCGCTGAGTGCGCGGACCGATCTGACACCCGAAGCTTATGCCGATCAGGTCATGAACTGGGTCAGTGCAGGTGCCACAATTGTCGGGGGCTGCTGTGAAGTCGGCCCTGCCCATATCGCCGAAATCGCCCGCCGCTTGCATGCGGTTGGTCACACAATCATCTAGAAAGGTTGCCCCATGGCTGATGTCCCCTTCCACGCGCGTGTTGTCATTATTGGCGGCGGCGTGATCGGTTGTTCTGTTGCGTATCACCTTACCAAGCTGGGGTGGAAAGACGTTGTGCTGCTGGAGCGTAAGCAGCTGACCTCTGGCACCACATGGCATGCGGCGGGCTTGATTGCGCAGCTGCGCGCCTCCAAAAACATGACCAAGCTCGCCAAGTATTCTCAGGAACTATATGGCAGCCTTGAGGAAGAGACAGGCGTTGCCACAGGTTTCAAACGCTGCGGTTCGATTACCGTGGCGCTGACGGCCGAGCGGCGTGAAGAGATTTTCCGTCAAGCGGCCATGGCGCGGGCCTTTGGTGTAGATGTCGAGGAAATCTCGCCCAAAGAAGTGCTGGAGCGCTATGAGCATCTGAACATCGAAGGTGTCACCGGCGGTGTCTATCTGGACAAGGACGGGCAAGGTGACCCCGCCAATATCGCGCTGGCGCTGGCCAAAGGTGCGCGGCAACGCGGTGGACGGGTGATTGAACGCACGGCTGTCACGGGCATCCGCCGTGAGGGACGGCGGGTGACGGGTGTGGATTGGCAAAGCGGCGATGAGACAGGCCACATCACTGCCGACATGATCGTGAATTGCGGCGGCATGTGGGGCCACGAAGTAGGCCGCATGGCAGGCATAAACGTACCCCTGCATGCGTGCGAGCACTTCTATATCGTGACCGAGGCCATCACTGGCCTGACCCAGATGCCTGTGCTGCGGGTGCCGGATGAATGCGCGTATTACAAGGAAGATGCTGGAAAAATCCTGCTGGGCGCATTTGAACCCAACGCTAAACCTTGGGCGATGGAGGGCATCCCCGCCGATTTCGAATTTGACCAGTTGCCCGAAGATTTCGACCACTTCGAGCCGATCCTTGAGGCCGCCGTCAACCGCATGCCCATGCTGGCCGATGCGGGCATCCACACCTTCTTTAACGGTCCTGAATCCTTCACGCCTGATGACGCCTATCACCTTGGCCTCGCGCCCGAAATGGACAACGTTTGGGTGGCCGCGGGCTTCAACTCCATCGGGATCCAGTCTGCGGGCGGGGCCGGCATGGCGCTGAGCCAATGGATGGACGCGGGCGAGAAGCCGTTCGATCTGGGCGATGTGGACATCAGCCGGATGCAGCCTTTCCAAGGCAACAAAACCTATCTGTTCGAGCGCTCAAAAGAGACGCTGGGCCTGCTTTATGCCGATCACTTCCCCTACCGGCAAAAGGCCACCGCGCGCGGTGTGCGCCGTACACCGTTCCACAATCAACTGCTTGAACGCGGCGCGGTGATGGGCGAGCTGGCCGGATGGGAGCGCGCCAACTGGTACGCCCGTGCTGGGCAGGAACGCGAATACAAGTACAGCTGGCAGCGGCAGAACTTCTTTGACAACGTAGCTGCTGAACACAAAGCCGTGCGCACCAATGTCGGCATGTATGACATGTCGTCTTTCGGGAAAATCCGTGTAGAAGGCCGCGACGCCGAAGCCTTTATGAACTACATCGGCGGCGGCGACTATTCCGTGCCGGTGGGCAAGATCGTCTATACCCAGTTCCTCAACCGTCGTGGCGGGATCGAGGCGGATGTGACCGTCACGCGGATGGCGGAGCATGCCTATCTGGTTGTCACCCCTGCGGCGACCCGTTTGGCGGATGAGACATGGATGCGCCGCAATCAGGGTGACTTCAATGTGGTCATCACCGATGTGACCGCGGGCGAGGGCGTGCTGGCTGTGATGGGGCCGCGTGCACGGGACCTGTTGCAAGCGGTATCGCCGAATGATTTCAGCAATGCCGTGAACCCGTTTGGCACGGCGCAAGAGATCGAGGTCGGAATGGGCCTCGCCCGCGTGCACCGCGTGACATACGTTGGTGAGCTGGGCTGGGAGATCTACGTCAGCGCCGATCAGGCGGGCCATGTGTTTGAGACACTGGCGGAGGCCGGACAGGACTTTGACCTCAAACTGTGCGGCATGCATATGATGGATACCTGCCGGATGGAGAAGGGCTTCCGCCACTTCGGTCATGACATCACGTCAGAAGATAATGTGCTGGAGGCGGGCCTCGGCTTTGCAGTGAAAACTGCCAAGCCGGATTTTATCGGGCGTGAAGCCGTGCTGGAGAAGAAAGAGGCGGGACTGGACATGCGCCTTGTGCAGTTCAAACTCACCGATCCGCAGCCGCTGCTCTATCATAACGAGCCTGTGCTGAGGGACGGCGAGATTGTCGGCTTTATCAGTTCGGGGGCCTACGGGCACCATCTGGGGGGTGCGATGGGCATGGCCTATGTACCCTGCAAGGGCGAGACAGCTGCCCAACTGCTGGCGTCGACCTATGAAGTTGACGTCATGGGCACACGGGTCAAGGCCGAGGCCTCGCTGAAACCGATGTATGATCCCGCGTCCGAACGGGTGAAGGTGTAGCGGTACAATCTAGACCTTTCGGATGGTGGTAACTTCCCCTACCCCTGCGGGGGTAGGAGAACCCCATGCGAAATACAGATAACCCGCTTCCCACCACCAGTCAGGACACCCCGCAGGGGCTGTTGTTCGCGGGTGGTGCCTATGTGATCTGGGGCTTCCTGCCGCTCTACATGAAGCTCCTGAGCCATATCCCCGTGGCCGAAGTGATTGCACACCGCGTGATCTGGTCCGTGCCGGTGGCTGCTGTAGTGCTGATCATCCTGCGCCGGACTGATACGCTGCGCGAGGCATTCCGCAATCCGCGCATGCTGGCGATGGGGTGTGTTACTGCGGCGCTGATCTCGCTGAACTGGGGACTGTATGTTTATGCCATCGTATCCGACCACGCACTTGATGCGGCCATCGGTTATTATATTAACCCGCTGTTTAGCGTGTTTCTGGCAGCTGTTCTGTTGGGAGAGAAGCTGAATCGCGCGCAGCTTGTGGCCGTTGGGCTGGCGTTTGTCGCTGTGTTGGTTCTGATTTTTGATGCCGACCGCACGCCATGGCTGGCCTTTGGTATGATGCTTACATGGGGCTTCTATGCACTGGCGAAAAAGAGCCTTCCGATTGGCCCCAATCAGGGTTTCCTTATGGAGGTGCTGATCCTTCTGCCGCCGGCGCTGGCTTATGCCGTCTATATCGGTACGACTGGTGGCGCTCATTTCATGACAGGAAGCACCTATGACACTTGGCTGCTTTTGGGCTGCGGCGTGGTTACAGCGGTACCATTGTTGTTCTATGCAAATGGTGCAAAACGCCTGCGCCTGTCGACCATCGCCATTATGCAATACATCGCGCCAACGATGATCCTTCTCAATGCGGTGTTTATCTTCGGCGAGCCGTTTGGCCGCGCGCGCGCAATTGCATTGCCACTGATCTGGCTGGCGCTGGTCATCTACACGGTTTCAATGATCCGCCAGATGCGCACCAACCGCCCTTAGGACAGCGCGGATTTGTGCTTGAGGAAGGACGAATCCTTTGCCACGCGCTCGTTCATAGCAGCGCGTAAGGCACCAATGGTCTTGTAAGGACGCATGACCACTTCAAAGGTCTGCATCAACCCGTCGTCATTGAGCGTAATCAGGTCGACGCCCACACAATCCAGCCCCTCAACCTTGCACTGGAACTCAAGCGCCCAATCTTTGCCCGAACCCATCACACGGCGATATTCGAAGTCTGTGAAAACCTGGTTCACATGGCCCAATACGGCAGCAACCGCATCGCGCCCGTTCCATGTTGCCCAATATGTCGGAGGTTGGAATTTGACGTCATCAGCCATAAGTGCAGGCACACCGCTATGGTCGCTGGCCAAAACAAGGTCGTGAAATTTCTGGATCGTTGGATGCATGACTGTACTCCTCTTTTGCAACAGCCTGCCACGCAGCGGGTTGAAAACCTACCCGCCGCGTGGGACTGAGGCAGCTATGGACGCAACGTATTCCCCCCCGATGGACCCTTTGGAGGTTCTGCACCTCGATCACGAAGTTATTCTGGTCGACAAGCCTGCCGGTCTGCTCTCGGTCCCTGGTAAAGGGCCAGACCTGACCGACTGTCTGCTGGCTCGCGTCCAAACTGCTTTCCCCGATGCATTGTTGGTTCACCGGCTGGATCGGGACACATCGGGTGTTATGATCTTTGCGATGACGCCCTACGCCCAGCGGCATCTTGGTCTACAATTTGAAAAACGAATGACA
>Ga0210307_1192629_pt1 | contig 11724 bp, 15 predicted proteins | sample R1073metaT_FD_159690 | JGI IMG/M metagenome (GOLD analysis project Ga0210307, IMG submission 159690) | Metatranscriptome of estuarine water microbial communities from the Columbia River estuary, Oregon, United States - R1073 (Metagenome... | ecosystem: Environmental > Aquatic > Marine >...
GCCTAATTGGCCGCTCTAAAGAAGTCCTATGATATCACTTGAAACATTTTCATTCCTGTCAGCGCTTGATGCTGCTGCTTTGGCAACTCTGATCGTGCTGTGGTGCGGTGTTGGCTGGCGGATCGAGCATTCTTCAGCACAGCGCCCGTCAACTTCCAGCATCATGGCCGACTACCGGCGCCAATGGATGCTTCAAATGATTGCACGCGAGGTGCGGATTTTTGATGCCCAGACCATCGGCACACTCAGGCAAGGTACGTCGTTTTTCGCCTCTACTTGCGTGATTGCGATTGGGGGCGCGCTGGCCCTGATCGGCAACGCAGAGCAGGTGGCCGGAGTTGCTGCCGATCTGACCGCGGCCCATGATCCCGCTATTGTCTGGGATCTGAAACTTCTCGTGATCGTCGTTTTCCTGACAAATGCCTTCCTGAAATTTGTGTGGTCCAACCGGTTGTTCGGCTATTGCTCCGTGATGATCGGGGCCACACCGAACAACTCTGAAGACCCTAAAGCAACCGCATTTTCCCATAAGGCCGCAGAACTGAACATCGCGGCCGCCCGCAGCTTTAACCGCGGCCTGCGTGCAATCTATTTCGGTTTGGCGACAGTGGCATGGCTGGCAGGCCCCGCCATGCTGATTGGCGCAGCCATTGTTACATTCCTTGTGATCTGGCGGCGGGAATTCGCTTCACAGTCGCGTAGTGTCCTCTTGGAACAAGACATTTGAGTAGCTATATACCGTTCAAAGATTGGACTTCTTAAAATGATCAAGAAAACACTCCTGCTTCTCTCCCTTGCCGCAACGCCCGCAGTCGCGGACCCATCTTCTGTACACCATGTGAAGGTGTCAAAGTCGGGCAACGGGTACACATTTGATGTAACAATCAGACATACCGACACGGGCTGGGATGATTATGCAGACACTTTCCGCGTCACGGACACGGCGGGTAATGTTCTGGGCGAACGTGATCTGGCGCACCCCCATGTTGACGAGCAGCCCTTCACACGGTCCATTTCAGGCGTAAAAATTCCGGCAGGCGTCGATACTGTTATCATCGAGTCGCATGATACCGTGACCGGCTGGTCCACAAACACGAAGACCGTCAAGCTGCCTTAAACGCGGTGATACGGACCACCGGAAAGGATTGAGGCCGCGCGGTATAACTGCTCGGCCAACATCACGCGGACTAGCATATGCGGCCAGACCATCTTGCCAAATGACAGCAGATGGTCGGCCTCGGTGCGCAGCGCCGGATCAATGCCGTCAGCTCCCCCGATTACAAACGCCAGATCACTCCGCCCTGCATCACGCCAACCTGCGATGCGGTTTGCAAACTTTGGCGATGTTTCGACTGTACCGCGTTCATCCAGTGCACAAATCACTGCGCCATCGGGGATCGCACGGCGCAACAGCGCCGCCTCACCCGCCATTCCCCCGCCTTTACGATCATCAACTTCCAAAACAGAAACCGGCCCAAGGGATAGCCCCCGGCCGGTTCTGTCAAATCTGGTCAGATAGTCGTCAATCAGCATCTTCTCGGGTCCGGCACGCAGCCGCCCGACGGTACAGATGTGTACCTTCACGACAGCTTCAGGATGCGGCGTCGGGCTGCGGCAACCACATTTTTTCCAACTGATAGAATTCACGCACTTCAGGGCGGAAGACGTGGACGATAACATCGCCTGTGTCGATCAGAACCCAATCGCCGGAATCCTTGCCCTCGGTGCGTACGGCGTGGCCAAACTCATCCTTAACCCGCTGAGCGAGCTTTTCGGAGATGGCGCTCACCTGACGCGTTGAACGGCCCGAGCAGACGATCATATAATCGCCAATCTCGGTCTTGCCGCGCAGATCGATCTGCACAACATCTTCCGCTTTGTCGTCATTCAGCGACGAAAGAACGGTTTCCAGCAGCAGTTCGCTGGTGGCTTGTTTTTGGCCAGCCATCACGACTGCACCGTTAAGTGCAGCGGAAGCTGCGTAAGTTTGCGTAGACAGGACATTGTCCTCCTTATGTTGCGCCGTCGGGCCCCCGACGCTGGGGTATACTCTAAATTAGCAATGCAACTGCCACAATTCAACGACATGCACAATCGCGCGCGTTTGCAAGCGCGGAATGTGGCGCTTTTATCCGCCTTTAAGGGCTATGGCGTGCCTAGTCTGGCAAATTACGGCTGATTATGCGTGCATTTGCGCCCGCTCAATCAAGAATCAGTTGCGAAATATCCGACCCACGGCCTCCCAGCATACGGACTTCGCGCTGGGGGAAGGGAATGGAGATATTGTTCTCCTGAAAAATATCCCAAAGCGCCAGATAGACATTGCCGCGGATGTTTGTGAGGCCCGCAGTCGGATCCTTTATCCAGAACCGCAGGATATAATCGACCGAGCTGTCGCCAAAACCAACGATATGGCACACAGCGGCCTTATGGCTCAGGACGCGATCCACAGACGAGGCCGCCTCGATGGCGAGCCTGCGTACCTTGTGCGGGTCATCGCCGTAGGCAGTGCCAAAATAGATATCCAGACGCACAAAGTCGTTTGAGTGGGACCAGTTGACCACCTGACCGGTGATCAGGTCTTCGTTCGGGATCAGGTATTCCTTGCCATCGCGCGTGACCACAGAGGCATAGCGCGCGCCCAGTGTCTGGATCCAGCCGAACGTCTCGCCGAGCGAGATCACATCCCCCGGCTTGATCGACTTATCGAGCAGGATGATCACACCGGAGACAAGGTTGGAGACCACTTTTTGCAGACCAAAACCAAGGCCCACACCGATGGCACCAGACAGGACCGCAAGGCCGGTGAGGTCAATCCCGACAGCCTTTACACCCATATAAAAAGCAATGCCGTACATGCCCAATTGGACACCTTTGACAGCAAGAACCTTCATCGACGGGCTGATGTCTTCGTTCTTGCGAATCGTGCTGGCCGTTGCCGTTGAGGCAATCCGCGCCAGTGTGACCAGCACACCAATCACAACAACAGAGGTAATCATGGTCAAAGCGGACAATCTAAATTCGCCGACTTCAACTGCGAGACGGTCCAGAAAACTGGCGGCTTCGTCAGAAACGTTGAGCAGGTAAAGAGTGCCGTAGATCCACAAAGACCACGTCACAAGCCGCCGCATCGGCCGGTTGCGCACCAGCCGCGCGGCAAAGGCAATACAGAGCCACACAAACGCCAGCTGGGCCGCAAGCCCCACCATGTACGAGCGTGACGGCCATGTGAGGTTTTGCATAACCACAAACACGATGCCTGCGATCAGACAGAACCACACCAACCCCAAACGGCGCTTGATCTGGACGACCATGCGCAGTTGCCACTTTTCCCACCCCTCGCGCGACCGCACCCAATCTTGCAGCATCGCACCGCTGCGCGCATGCAGCAGCCAAGCCAGCAACGCCACAACCACAATGATAATGATCTGGTTTTGCTTCCATCCCGGCTGGATTACGCCAGCAAGAAAGGTGATTGCAGTAGTCCAGAATTCCTGAAGCGTAACTAAAAACTGGGCAAAGGGATCAATGGTGGGGTCCATAACTACTCCTAACTCGGTCAATCGTCGCAGAACAACCCAAACAGGGGCAACCCCAGCTTTCCTATCAACTTTTGGATCCGATGCCATCGCTTTCATGGCCGACTCGCATCACATCTTCGGGGAAAAATTTGATGCTGGGGGCATCCCCCAAGTGGCGCGCGATAATCATGACGCAAAAACCGGACGCGCAACGCAAGTTGTGTCAGACGCTACCGTGCGCGATACGCCCAGCGCCCGAGAGGCTTGCAGCAAAGGCGATGCGGGTGTATTCCATGCCTATGACACAGATCATAAACATCGGTGATCGCGCCCGTCTGCGCGAACGGTTTTTCGGGTCCACCCATACGGTGCTTGCCCGACTATAACGCTCGACGTTCCAGCATGCCCGTTACGGCATGCATTTCTGCTTTTGCACCTCACATTCACACAAAATACGGGAGTGGACCAAATGTCCCCCAAAACGCTCTATGATAAAATCTGGGATGCCCATGTCGCCCATGAAGCCGACGACGGCACATGCCTGCTGTATATTGACCGTCACCTCGTCCACGAAGTGACCAGTCCGCAGGCGTTTGAAGGTCTGCGCATGACCGACCGCACTGTGCGCGCCCCTGACAAGACCATCGCCGTGCCGGATCATAACGTCCCCACCACGCTGGACCGCGCCAATGCAGCAACGATGACAGAAGACAGCCGCATTCAGGTTGACGCGCTGGACAAGAACGCCAAGGATTTCGGCATCCACTACTATCCCGTCTCTGACGTGCGCCAAGGCATCGTGCACATCGTGGGCCCCGAACAGGGCTGGACCCTACCCGGCATGACAGTGGTTTGCGGCGACTCGCATACCGCTACACACGGCGCCTTCGGCGCGCTGGCCCACGGCATCGGCACCTCCGAAGTCGAGCATGTTCTGGCCACCCAGACGCTGATCCAGCGTAAGGGCAAGAACATGAAAGTCGAGATCACCGGTAAGCTGCGCCCCGGCGTCACCGCCAAGGACATCACCCTGTCGGTGATCGGCGTGACCGGCACCGCTGGCGGCACCGGTTATGTGATCGAGTATTGCGGCGAAGCCATCCGCGATTTGTCCATGGAAGGTCGTATGACCGTCTGCAACATGGCCATCGAAGGCGGTGCGCGCGCGGGCCTTATTGCACCGGACGAGAAGACATTCGAGTACTGCATGGGCCGCCCCCACGCGCCAAAAGGCGCACAATGGGAAGCAGCACTTGCATGGTGGAAAACGCTCTACTCCGACGACGATGCCCATTGGGACAAGGTTGTAACGCTGAAAGGCGAAGACATCGCCCCCGTTGTGACATGGGGCACCTCGCCCGAGGATGTTCTGCCGATCACCGCCAACGTTCCCGCCGCCTCCGACTTTAAAGGTGGCAAAGTGGAAGCGGCCCAGCGCTCGCTTGATTACATGGGGCTGACAGCTGGCACCCCGCTGACCGACGTTGCAATCGACACTGTCTTTATCGGCTCGTGCACCAATGGCCGCATCGAAGACCTGCGCGCCGCTGCGGCGATCCTGAAGGGCAAAAAGATCAAGGACGGTATGCGGGCGATGGTTGTGCCAGGCTCAGGCCTTGTGCGCGCGCAAGCCGAAGAAGAAGGCCTTGCCGATATCTTTATCGAAGCGGGTTTCGAGTGGCGCCTTGCAGGCTGCTCTATGTGTCTTGCCATGAACCCCGATCAGCTGGCCCCCGGCGAGCGTTGCGCGGCGACCTCCAACCGCAACTTCGAGGGCCGTCAGGGCCGTGGCGGACGCACGCACCTGATGTCACCTGCGATGGCAGCGGCGGCGGCGATCACCGGCAAACTCACCGATGTGCGCGAGATGATGTAGCAGAATTGCGGCCTCTCTTTGCACTGCGAGGAGGGGCCGCACGGACCGAGGAGCATACCATGCAAAGACGCCATTTCATGACCTTGATGGGAGCCGCAGCGCTTGCGCCGGTTTTGCCTGCCGCAGGTGGCCGCGCGGCTGCCGCAATGGCCGGTTATAACCGCTATCAATACGGTCTGGCCGTTTTTCATGCCCGTACGCGCACCCACATCAGTGCGGCAGGCATTGCCCACCGGCTCAAGGTATCAGTGCCACAAGCTGAAGCCATGATCGGCGAAATGGTCGAAAGCAATTTCGTCAAACCGGTGTTGGGCAGCTCCAAGGTAAAAGCAATCAGCAACATCACCAAGCCCGACTTTCTGGGGTTCGAACGCGCAGCGCAGCGGTCCAAGACCGCTGCAAACGCCGACCCCCGCAGCACCCTGAAAAATTCCGAAAGGACCAGTTCCATGAATAAGTTCACCACCCTCAGCGGCATTGCCGCGCCGATGCCTTTGATCAACATCGACACCGACATGATCATCCCCAAGCAGTTCCTGAAAACCATCAAGCGTTCCGGCCTTGGCGTGAACCTGTTTGACGAGATGCGCTATGACGACGACCGCAACGAGATCCCTACCTTTGTGCTGAACAAGCCGCAGTACCGCGATGCGCAGATCCTTGTAGCGGGCGATAACTTCGGCTGCGGCTCGTCGCGCGAACACGCGCCATGGGCGATTGCCGATTTCGGCATCACCTGCGTGATTGCACCGTCCTACGCCGACATCTTTTACAACAACTGCTTCAAGAACGGCATCCTGCCCATCGTGCTGCCACAAGAGCAGGTGGATGTGCTGATGAAGGATGCCGAAAAAGGCGCCAACGCGCGGATCGAGATTGATCTGGAAAGCCAGACAATCACCTCCTCGGATGGTGATGTGTTCAGCTTCGAAGTTGATGCCTTCAAAAAACATTGCCTGATGAATGGCTTGGACGATATTGGCCTGACAATGGAAAAAGCAGCCTCAATCGACAGCTTTGAAGCAACAGCCTCGCAGAGCCGTCCCTGGGTTTAACTTCGAATTAGGTTTTGCCTAAATATTACTGAGTTCCCTTGTGGGCGTGCGCGGCGCGCCCACAAGATGTTGCGGTTGCCTTATTTGCGCCGCTGAAATGATGCAAGAACGCACCACCCCCTCCCTCAAAACGCCCAACCTGTCGGGTCTTCTGTCTCAATAGACTTGAGAACTAAGGCAAAAGAAGGCACAAATGTGACAACAATGAGGCAGGCCTTCCGTAACCCGAAGGCATCAAGTTGGATCAAGCACGCGGAAACCGCGGCGGACCAGTTTGAAGGGATAGAGTTTTGATAGTACGAATGACCAGTGCCGCGGCGCGGGGCCTGTTGGTTTCGACCATGATTTTGACGCCAGCGCTTCTGCTGCCGAATCTTGGCAGTGATGCGACACCGTTTGTTTTGCTCGTTGCATTGCTGGCTGGTGTATTGACGTTCGTTGAATACAATTCCGTATTTCCAAGCATCGTCGAATTCCGTGACGCCGCACCATTTAACAGGCTGCGTTTTGCCGCTCTTTTTCTCACCATCTTTTCGCTGAGCGTGATCCTGCGCGGCATGGACGCCCCTACGCTGATGACCACAGCCGTGACCTCTATCGGGACGATTGTGGGCAATGCGATTGATTTTCCCTACTCACCCGTGCGTATGATTGTCTTGATGCTTCCGCCTGATGCGTCTGCGGAAACGGTCGGCTTTGTCCGCACAGCCGCGGGGCTATCCTACATGGTATCCCTGATCGCGATGACAGCGTTTCTAGTGTTGGTGCGTATCCTCAACTGGCCCGTACGCTCGGGTGCATTCAACGTCTGGGTAAATCTGCCACTGTTTGACCCTACCGCAGGGGGTGATGTGTTGGACCGTTTGCAACGTGATGCGCGGATCAACATCGCTCTCGGCTTCCTACTGCCGTTCCTTGTACCGGCTGTGGTCAAACTGGCGTCTGATATGATAGCACCGATTACATTGCAGCATCCGCAAACCCTTATCTGGACACTTGCAGCATGGGCCTTCCTTCCGGCAAGCATCATTATGCGCGGTATTGCCATGGGCAAAATCGCAGACATGATCGAGGAAAAGCGCAAGCGTGCCTATGCGGACGCAGAAGCGGAAAGCAACGGCGGCTTCCAACCAGCCTGAGCCGCATCCTCATAGTTTTGGTGCTGGCCTTGGTCGGCACCATTTCTATAGCCCAAGCCGAAACACTGCGCATCGCGACCTTCAACGCCGAGCTGTCGCGCAAAGGCCCCGGCCTGCTGCTGCGCGATATCCAGCGCGGAAAAGACCCGCAAATCTCTGCGTTCAAACAGCTTTTGAATGAAATTCGCCCCGACATCATCATGCTGCAAGGCGTCGATTATGATTTGCGCCATACAGCCCTTGATGCACTCGCGCGCGACCTTGCGGCAGGCGGATTGGCCTATCCCCACATTTTTGCGAGTGCCCCAAATGCCGGTCAGGCAAGCGGGCTTGATCTGAACGGCAATGGCAAGCTGGGCGAGGCAGATGATGCCCACGGCTATGGCCGGTTCAATGGTATGGGCGGCATGGCGATCCTGTCACGCTTTCCGATCCTCAATGACGCAGTCGAAGATTACACCCCCCTGCTGTGGCGTGACCTGAAGGAGCATATCTACCCGATGGTAGACAACGACCCATTTGGCGGGCCTGATGTGTTTGCGGCACACAGGCTGTCGTCGCGCGGGCATTGGGTGGTTCCGGTCGAAACACCGGGGTTTGGGACGTTGCGCCTGATGACCTTCTACGCGACCCCTCCGCTGTATGACGGGCCGGAGGACCGCAATGGCCGCCGCAACCATGACGAGGTTGCCTTTTGGCTGGAGTATCTTGCACGCGATGACAGTCCGCTGCCTCTTGTCCTTGGTGGCACGGCAAATGTCGATCCTTTGAACGGCAGCGGCCGACCAGAGGCGATCAACGCACTGCTGGCCCATCCCGCCCTGCAAAACCCCTTTGATGCAACTCCAACAGCTGATTTCGGCGCTGCATCGGCAGGCGCCTTGCGGCTGGACTATCTACTCCCCTCCGCAGGCTGGCAAATTGCTGCGCATGGGATCGTGCACAGCCCGACTGCCAGCCGCCATAGCCTGATGTGGGTGGATATCGCACCGCGCTGACATACACACCCTACAATCCTTGACGACCCCGCCCGCCCGCGCTACGCCAGCTTCAACCAATTTTCAGGAGCAAGACGCATGGCTAACCCGACCCTTTTGATCCTCGCCGGTGACGGCATCGGCCCCGAGGTTATGGGCCAAGTGACCCGTATCATCGACTGGTTCGGCGCCAAGCGCGATCTGGCATTTGATGTTGAGCATGATCTGGTCGGCGGCTGCGCCTACGACAAACACGGCACCCCCCTGCACGACGACACCATGAAACGCGCGCTGGAAGTAGACGCCGTTCTGCTGGGCGCCGTGGGCGGCCCGAAATACGATAACCTCGATTTCAGCGTAAAGCCGGAGCGCGGCCTGCTGCGCTTGCGCAAAGAGATGGACCTGTTCTCAAACCTGCGCCCTGCACAGTGCTTTGACGCGCTTGCCGATTTCTCGTCCCTGAAAAAACACCTGATTGCAGGCCTCGATATTATGATCGTGCGCGAGCTGACTTCGGGTGTCTACTTTGGCGAGCCGCGCGGCATCTTTGAAGAAGGCAACGAGCGCGTCGGCATCAACACCCAGCGCTACACCGAGTCCGAGATCGACCGCGTTGCGCGCTCGGCCTTTGAACTGGCCCGCCGCCGTGGCAACAAGGTCTGCTCCATGGAGAAAGCCAACGTAATGGAGAGCGGCATTCTGTGGCGCGAAGTCGTACAGCGCGTGCACGACACGGATTACCCCGATGTCGAGTTATCCCACATGTACGCTGACAACGGTGCAATGCAGCTGGTCCGCGCACCCAAGCAGTTTGACGTCATCCTGACCGACAACCTGTTCGGTGATATCCTGTCCGATTGCGCGGCGATGCTGACCGGATCTCTGGGCATGTTGCCTTCTGCCTCCCTTGGTGCGCCAAACGCCGATGGCCGCCCGAAAGCACTGTATGAGCCCGTACACGGGTCTGCGCCAGACATCACAGGCCAAGGCAAAGCAAACCCCATCGCCTGTATCCTCAGCTTTGCGATGGCGTTGCGCTATTCCTTTGACCAAGGCGAAGAAGCGACTCGTCTGGAAAAAGCGATTGAAACAGTGCTGGCCAATGGCGCACGCACCGCTGATTTGATGGGCGAAGAAGGCGGCACGCCGATCTCTACCTCCCAGATGGGCGATGCAATTCTGGAAGCGCTCGACGCGAGCCTTTAACTGCCAGACACAAGACCGGTGCGCGCGTCCATTCTATATGTGACGAGCGCATCCATCGCCCCGTCTGCCATACAAGACACTTGCCAGACATCCGGCACATCCGTCGGCTGAACCGCCAGAACACGGCCACATTCATAGCCGTTGAGCGTGATGATTTCCTCGCTCAGTGCCTTTAGCTCACTGTCGGTCAGGGCGGCAGCACTGGTAGCCAGCAGACTTGCTGCCAGAATAAGGGTGGTCTTTTTCATATTCAGCTCCTTGGTCATTTGGATAAAATGCCATGGAACGGCGGCAGCAATAGGGCCGCATTGCGGAGACTTCTTTGCGGATTGAGGCTGCTCTCAAAAGCTGGCAGGCTCACCGGTAGCACACCCAAAGGATGCCGTGATGACTGACACCCCTGTATTGGCCGAATTCCTCCTCCCCACTGAAGAGCTGCGCAATGATCTGCCGTTCTTCACAAAAACGCTGGGGATGCGGCTGGAGAATATCTTTCCCGCCGATGATCCCTCTGTCGCCAGCTTCTCTGGTCACGGCCTGCGTCTGCGGATTGAAAAGGGTGCAGCGGTGCCTCCCGGCCATTTACGCATCCTCACCGATGACGTTGCTGGTTTTGCCGATGGCGAGACCGAGCTGACAGCCCCCAATGGCACGCGTGTATCCATTGTACCGCTGACCCCAAAGGTAGAGCATGTCACGGCAAAACATGAATTCGCGGTGCGCAGGCTGGCAGATGAGGCACCTTGGATCATCGGACGTGCAGGCATGCACTACCGTGATCTGATCCCCTCACGCCTCGGCGGGTTCATCATCGCCAGCCACATCCGTATTCCCGACGGCGGGCCTGTGCCAGACATGGTCCATTATCACACCGTCGGCTTCCAACTGATCTTTTGCTATCGTGGCTGGGTGGACGTCTTGTACGAAGACCAAGGCGATATGATCCGCCTGCATGCAGGCGATTGCGTCACCCAACCTCCCGGCATTCGCCACCGCGTGGTCGAAGCATCACCCAATATCGAGGTGATCGAAATCGGCGTACCAGCCGAACATGTGACCACCATCGATCATAATTTCACGCTACCTAACGGCGTCGGTGATCCGGCGCGCGAATGGGACGGACAAACCTTTGTGCACCACGTCAAGGACCGCGCCACATGGCAGCCCTTCCGCGTGCCGGGCTTTACCGCGCGTGATACTGGTATCACCGCAGGCACCAAAGGTGTTGCCGGTATTCAGGTGGCACGCCGCGCAGATGGCAACGCGCCGGCTTTTACCCATGACGCGGATATCCACTTCACCTTTGTCATGGATGGCAGCATGACCCTGCGCGCAGACGGCCATGGAGACCGCGCATTGCAAGCGGGTGACGGCTTTGTTGTCCCCCCCGGCATGCAAGTCCAGTACCTCACACCCTCGGCGGATATCGAGTTACTGGAGGTCGCATTGCGCGGTGACTTCAACACCACCTTGCTGTGATCCCTAACCCAGTGATTTGAACGCCGGATACAGCGCGCGGAATTGCGCATATGCCTCGCGGTAGGCATCAACCAGCGCCGCATCCGGCATAATAATCTCGGCTGTGGCGGGCGGCTGCATGACGCTATCGATGGCAGCACCAGTAGCGGCAGTCATCCCAAGTCGGGCAGCCCCCAAAGCCGCACCAAACTCGCGCCCTTCGGGCAAATGCAGCGGCGTATCCAGCACGGTCGCCAGCATGCGCAGCCAATAGCGGGAGGCAGCGCCACCGCCGACAGCATAAAGCGTCTCGAACGTGCCACCCGTACCCGATATCGCTTCGAACCCGTCGCGCAGACCAAAGCAGACAGAGGTGGTCGCGGATTTTCGGACCAGTTGTTAAGGTGGATTGCATGACGAAAGAAGTGATCCCAAATGACAAAACGAAAGAACCATTCGCCCGATTTCAAAGCCAAGGTTGCGCTTGAAGCA
>Ga0210307_1335356_pt1 | contig 11711 bp, 16 predicted proteins | sample R1073metaT_FD_159690 | JGI IMG/M metagenome (GOLD analysis project Ga0210307, IMG submission 159690) | Metatranscriptome of estuarine water microbial communities from the Columbia River estuary, Oregon, United States - R1073 (Metagenome... | ecosystem: Environmental > Aquatic > Marine >...
TCATGCTTTCACTAAAAATAGCAAACAAATCATCTTTTTCATCTAATTTGATTAACCAAAATTATTTTAAACATTTATTTTCTAAAATTAAGATTTTAAAATTTATAAAAAAGGAAACATTTTCATTTTATTTATCTTGGTTAATTTTATTTACTTTCACTAAATTATACCATATCAAAACAAAACTAAATTATTTTACCTCGCATATTTTGTTTTCTTTTTTTACTCATCAAAAACTAATTAGTTATGTTGTAAATATTAATCTATCTTTAACAAATACCTTAATTAATATAAATGATATTAAAGGTAACCCTAAGTTTTTTTATTCTGCAGGGATGTTTAATTTACAAAAAAACTCAAAAAGTTAGGCAACCTAAAGCCATAATCATTATTTTGAAAGCTTTATTAGTAAAAATAAAAGCTTTTAGAACAAAACCTGTTGCTTTGCATTTTAATAATTTGTTTTTTAACCATCAATCATATATTTACAAAAAACTAAACCAAAAAATTTTTATAAAGCTAGTAACAAGTTATAATTATCACCCTCATAATGGGTGCAGGTTAAAAAAAAAAAAACGAATTAAAATTCGTACTCGAACCAAAAAATTATAGAAGGAATGACTGAGTGGTTGAAAGTGGCAGATTGTAAATCTGTTAAGTTTACCTTATCGTAGGTTCGAATCCTACTTCCTTCAACGAAATATAACGCAGTTTGGTAGCGTGCCTGCTTTGGGAGCAGGAAGTCATGTGTTCGACTCACATTATTTCGAAAGTAACAATAGTTTTTTACTATTAAATTTATAATATGGCATTTTGATTAAAGTTTTCATAGATTTATGAAAAATAGAAACATTTTCAATGTATGATAACTTTTTTATATTTTTAATTTGTTTTCTAGAATAAATTTTATTATTCAACTTTAAACACAACAAATTAACTAAAGGATTAATATTTTTTAATTTTTTTGAAATTAATTTCGTGTCATTACTATTTATTAATATAATAGGTCCATGTAACAAAGTAGTTAAATTTTTGAATATTGAACAATTTAAAGTTTTAATCATTAATGTATTAAAAACCCTATAATACTTTAACTTGTTTTTTACTAAAATTTGTTCGGTTTTTATTCAGCTTTCGCTATCTAAAGAAGCTCCATGAAAGAAAAAAAAAAAATTTACTGTTTTGAGATAATATTTGATTTTTAAACGTTGGTAGGTTTTTAAATTAAAATCCATTTTTTATTGTTTAGGCTTAGTAGGATTCGAACCTACGACAAAACCGTTATGAGCGGTACGTTCTACCTCTAAACTATAAGCCTAGTACAACCGAAAAAAAAATTTTTGATTTTATGAGAAATATAAGCATAGGCCAAATTTTTGTTATTTTTATTATAGGCGTTTTAATATTTAGTGACTTTTCAAAAATATTGAAAAATGTACGTAATGTAGTTAAAAATAATAAAATTTATAAAAACTTAAAGAAAAAATAAATTCAGGAAAAAAAGGATTTGAACCCTTGACTTTTGGTTTTGGAAACCACTGTTCTACCGGCTGAACTATTTTCCTAAAAAATATTGAACTCAAAAAATTTATGATCTATAAATACTTATTAGAAATTAAATACCGTATTTTTTTTATTCTTCTCACTTGAAGTTTTATAGTAATAAGCTGTTATTACTTTAAAGAGACTTTACTGTATACTTTTATTAAACTTAGTTTAAATCCAAAATACACCAAGTTGGTGTATTTTTTAACAACTGATGTGACAGAAGTGTTTCTTGTTTACATTAATTTATCCTATTTTGTAGCTAATCAAATCACAATTTTATTTTTGGGTTATCAACTTTTTGGGTTTTTATCTACAGGTTTATACAGATTTGAGTATGCTTATTTTAAAACCATTCTGGTAGCTATAACATTATATTGAATCTGCTTTATTTTCATATTAAATAGTTTTATTTTCCCGGCAAGTTGGTTTTTTTTTTTGGAGTTTCAAGAATTTTTATCCATTCAAAATTTAACATTCTATTTTGAAGCTAAATTAAATGAATATGTAACCTTTTATAAATCGGTTTACTGTTTATGTAGGACTGTTTTTCAGATAACAGTTGTGTTTTTTATCTTTCTAGACTTATTTAAGACTAATTTATTAATTTTAAACAAATTCAGAAAAGTTTTTTATTTCATCTTTTTTTGTTTTGCAACATTTATAACCCCCCCAGATGTTATCTATCAATTGTTAACTAGCATTTGTATAATAATAATTTATGAAACAACTACGGTATATATTGTTTTTAAAAGTGAGCTTTTAAAAATTAAGTAGGTAACCAATTAAAGCTAATTAAGATTCCTACTGATAACAATAGGTAGCCTAATGATAAAGGAAGGAAACTTTTTCAACCTATATACATTAGTTGATCATATCTATACCTTGGCAAAGTTGCCCGTGTAACTATAAAAAAAATTACACCTAAAGCAAGCTTTAGACTAAACCATAAACTTCCAGGAAGGTAATTAAAAGGAAACAAATTAATCAACGGTAACCAACCCCCCAAAAACAATATAGAGACAAAAGCACTCATTAAAAGCATATTAGCATATTCGCCTAAAAAAAATAAAGCAAACGTCATGGCTGAATATTCAACGTTATAACCAGAAACTAGTTCAGCTTCAGCTTCAGGTAAATCAAAAGGGTGTCGATTTGTTTCAGCAAGCATTGAAACACAGAAAATAAAAAACATAGGTAACAATGGTGTAATAAACCAAACATTATTTTGAGCTAATACAATAGAACTTAGATTAAAAGAACCAGCGCAAATACATACATTAATTATGATAAAACCTATAGAAACCTCATAAGAAATCATTTGAGCTGCAGAACGTAACGCACCTAGAAATGGGTATTTAGAGTTACTAGATCAACCAGCCATAATGATACCATAAACACTTAACGAAGATGTTGCAAATAAATATAAAACTCCAATATTTAAATCGGATAATACTATCTGTTTTGATAAAGGTAAAACAGCTCAACCAATTAAACTTAAAACAAAAGTTAACATAGGAGCAATCAAAAATATAACAATATTTGAATTGCTAGGGAAAATAGTTTCTTTAACAAATAGTTTTAGACCATCTGCTAATGGCTGTAGTAGACCTAAAAAACCAATAACATTAGGACCTTTTCTTCTTTGTATGATACCCATAATTTTTCTTTCGGCTATAGTAAAATATGCAACAGAAATGAGTAAAGGAACAACAATAGCAAGAATTTTTAATATAATACAAATTATTAATACAATCATTTTTAGTTTAAACAAAAATAAAAATTAATTAGGATAAGGTAGGATTCGAACCCACGGTATTTAACAATACAATAGTTTTCAAAACTAACGCCTTAAACCACTCGACCACTTATCCTGTAAAAGCAAATGAAGGGATTTGAACCCTCATCTTTAATCTTGGCAAAATTACACTCTACCAATTGAGTTACATTTGCAAGGGTAATCTTAGATTTAAATAAAAAATTTAATTGATTTAAAAATGAAAAAAAGTTCGTTTTGGGACCTAGAGGTTGTAACTAAAGTAATATCTAGTTTAGGGATATCTTTAAAAAATTGATACTGATTTTCTAGTTCTTTAAATATTAATGGGTTTTTTAATTGAATTGAAATTGATTTTATCGATTTTAAACTTTGTCGAGAATGAACTGTTTGGGATTGTTTAATTTTCGGAAAAATGGAGGTTATTAGTTTTAAATAAAAAAAATACATCGTCTGTTTTCTTAGAACTATTTTACAACCAACAGGGCTACCTTTTTTAATTTTTAGAAATACATTTAAATATTTAGATTTTGTTAACCTGCTTTTTTTAGAGGATACGAATTCTAGAGCTAATAAACCGGAGATGAGATGTTTAAAACTAGATTTTTGATACCCAAAATTTAGTATAATTTTTTCAAATTTGGGTATTTGTTTTATATTTTGATAAAAAAATATATTGATTAAATCGTACTTAACTATATTATAAAAGTATGCGTCCAGAAAAAACATTTTAAGCTTTTTTATATGAATCCTGAAGAAAGAGTTACAAACTTGAGATTTTTTTTTTTTTTCAAAAATTTGGGTATTGGACCTATGATACGAGATGCAATTGGTTTTCCTTGTTTATTTATTAAACTAACAACATTAGATTGAAAAAAAAAAGTTGTACCATCTTTTTTTACTGTTTTAGCTTTGGTTCTAAGAACAATTGCTTTATGAACTTCACCTTTTTGCACCTTTGATGTTGATCGAGCTTTATTACGAAGTTTTTGTATAGATACTATTATAATATCACCAAGAACAGCAAATCGTCTATTAAAACCATTAAGAACTTTAATACACTTTACAGTTTTAGCACCTGAATTATCTGCTACTTTTAAAATTGTTTGTTGTTGAATCATTTTTTTTGCGTTTATAGCTCAATTGGATAGAGCGTTGGATTTCGGTCCCAAAGATTATAGGTTCAAGTCCTATTAAACGTATTGTGTTATATTAATATTAGTTTAAAATCACCTGTAATAAAAATATTTTTTTTTAACAAAAGCATATTCATATAAGCTTTTTTTTTTGCTAATATTAGCACCGGTATTTTTAGTTGCGAGTAATAACTCATTAATAAATTTTTTATGCATTTTCTTTTCGTCTTTGTTGTTTGTTTTTGTTAGAAAAAATTTCAAAGTTGAGGAGATTCGATTTGCATCTTTGACTATATAAGGAAATTCTTTTAGTTGAGAACGTTTACTTTTCTGTTTTAATTGTTTTACTTTAAGTAATGGTGTAATATTAATAAAAGCTCTATTGATAAACTCTTTATGATTTTTACTAAATAATTTATAAAAAAACTTAATACTTTTTAATCAAATTTTTTCAGATGTTGTACTTTTACCCTTTAATAACAATTGATTGATTATCTTTTTATTCATAGATTCTTAACTATTTGACTTTTTAGTACCATATTTTGAACGTGAAGTTTTTCTCCCTTTTAGCCCACTAAAATCTAACTTTCCACGAACTAAATGGTATTTAATTCCAGGCAAGTCTTTGACTCTACCGCCTCTAATCATAACAGTTGAATATTCTTGTAAATTATGACCTTCGCCAGGTATATAAGCCATGATTTTTTTATTATTAGTTAATCTTAGTTTAACTAATTTTCTTAATGCTGAATTAGGTTTTTTTGGAGTTCTTAAAAAAACTTTAGTACACACTCCTTTTTTTTGTGGGCAATGGTCTAATGCGGGTACTTTATTTCGTAGTTTTTTTTTCTTTCTTTTATTACGACATAATTGATTGATTGTAGGCATTTATTTTAATAATTATACCAAAAAAAGGGACTTGAACCCTTACTCTTTTACAAAAAGAACTAGAACCTAAACCTAGTATGTCTACCAATTTCATCATTTTGGCATGTAATTTAAAAATACTCGTTATCGGAGTTGAACCGATACTTTTTATATAAAAATCAGATTTTAAGTCTGACGTGTCTACCAATTTCACCAAACGAGCATTGTGCCTATTCCACAATTTGATTTTTTAACACTAGGCGCACAAGTATTCGGACTTTTAACAACTTTATTATTTTTTTACTATTTCAGTATTAATACAGTTATACCTAATTTTGTAGAAGTGAAAAAATTTAGAACAAAAAAACTAATAAAAAATACAACCTCTATTTCAACTATGAATCTAGATTTAACAAACAACAAAAAATTAATTAATAATAGCTATAAACTTTTTATGCAATAACTTGAAAAGGGAATATAACTCAATTGGTAGAGTGTATGCTTTGCAAGCATAAAGTTATCGGTTCGATCCCGATTATTTCCAAACTTATTTCAAATGCTGTTTCTCTCTTTAGGCTGGATTTGAACCAACAACCTAGTGGTTAACAGCCACTCGCTCTACCATTGAGCTACTAAAGATTTTTGCAAATGTTTTATTTTTCATAAAACCTAATAAATGAATTGAAATCAAGTCAAAAAGGGTAACATGATAAACAATTAGTGTAGCTAATGTCTTCTATTACTAATATTTGCAATATTTTATAATTAACATAAAAATGTTTTGGTGGCGTTGGTCAAATTTTTGAATTTAAAATATTTGATGTAACAAAGTCAAAAGCACTAACGTCAAACGAAATTATATCTCCTTTTTTTAAATTGTAAGAGTTAGATTGGACAATTTTATTATTAACATAGACTTTCTGATGAGATATTAATTGTCTGGCATTTCTAAAACTGTAAGAAAAATATGTACGATATAGAGCAGTATCTAATCTAGTTTCTAGTTCTTTAATAAGTAAAACAGTTTCGTGTACATTAGTGGATTTAGAGTTTTTTAAAGTTAACTTCACTAATTTTTTCAAATAAGATTTTCTCAGTTCTCCGTAAAAAAAACTTAATCTTTGCTTATTTTGCAAGTTATATTTAAATTTTCTGCTGAAAAAATTTTTAAAATTGAATAAAATATATGATACAGGGTCATAAAATCTTTTTCGGTTAAACTTTAAAGTTGAGTATTGAAATTTTTGTCATTTTTTTTTTCTAAATCTTAAAAATTTATCATTATTTTGAATGTTTTTTCTTAAGGTTAAAAATTTTTTGTATAATGGCTTATTACGACGTTTATTTGTAAGATGCATAAATATTTTAAAAATTTTTAATTAAACTTACTGACAATATTTTTAATCTTATTTTTTTTTAATGGCATTTTTTTCAATAAAGAATAAAAGAGAAAAAAATAAGTTGTTTTCATATTTTTCTCAGCAAAATTGAAATGCCCTAAAGTTTTATAGGTAACTTTTGAGAAATTTAAAGGAATACAATTGAAAGATAGAATAGGAATTCCAGCTTTATAAAATTCATTAATTGCGCTAGTCTCAATTTTTGGGTTAAAAATAACAACTAAATGAGGTTTTGTTTTAACTGTTAACAACAACTTAAGGCTTTTGGAAAAGTTTTGTGATTGAATTACTTTCAAATAAGTTAATATTGAAAAGCGATTTCTAAAAATACCACTAATTCAGGATTTTTCTGAAATAAAAGTATGGTTTGTGAAATGTATAAGTTTCATTTGTTTCATTTTAGAAATAACCGGAAAACCTATAAATAAAATTTTGAATTGACATAGGTGATATTCAAAAATAATTTTTAGAACTTGTTTTAAATGAGCTTCTATATATTCTAAAGTATCATTTGAAAAATTAGAAATATCAAAAAAAGGATGATTTGAATATATTTGTAATTTTAATAGATTATATTTAAACAATTTGTAATTTTGGCTTTTAACTAGATTTGTTTTCATTTTTAAACTTTTTTACCTTCTTTTAAGGTTATTTTTTCTGTTGCATATAAAATACCTTTTCCTTTATACGGTTCTGGAACTTTACACGATCTGATTAATGCGGCAATTTGAGTAACAAATTGGTAGGAATTTCCTATAATAAAAAGTTTATTAGCCTTTAAACAAAAAATTTTTAAATTTTTTGGAGTTTTAAAATAAATAGAGTGGCTATACCCTAATTTTAAATGTAATAAATTGAAGTCTAATAGTTTTAAAATGGATACACGAAATCCTACTCCAATAAGATTGAGTTTTTTACAAAAAAAACTTGAAATTTCTAAAAGCATTTGTTTTATTAAGACAACTTGAGTGGTTTGTATAGCTTTTAAATTTCGTTTTTTGTTGTTTGACATATTAAAAAAAGGCTCTCTAGTTATTTTGATTAATTTTTTATCTTTTTCAATAACCACTTTCGTTTTTAATTTTAATGCTTTTTGAGTAACTGAATTTGTAAAAATAATAATATGATTTGTAGTGCAATAATAAAGTGAAATATTTTTTGGAATTTTGATTATATGCCGTTTTGTAATATTATTCATTTTTATTTAATTATAAATAAAGGTTTTCCTCCAATATGAGTTTGTTTACATTCATGAATTGTCATTAAACCTTTGTGTGTTGTTAATATAATAAGGCTTTTTTTTGTATCAAGCTTTCACAAATGTGATGCTGAATAATAAATTTGATGACTAGGCTTAGATATTAATTTTAATGAACTGATTGCTGGTTTTCCGTTTTTGTATTTCAAAAAAATTTTTAATAAGTTTGGGTCTAAATCGTAGATTTTATAACCTAAAATAAAACCTTCATCCCAAAGAATATTTAGAAAAGCAACAATTAATTTTGTTTTTGGTTGAAAAATAAAGTTTCTTCGGGAAATTTGGCTATTTCTTAAATCAGTAGCTATATTTCATATAGTGTTTTTCATAAAAAATTTTTAATATGTTTAGAGACAGGATCGAACTGCCGTCACAAGGATTTTCAGTCCTTTGCTCTACCTACTGAGCTATCTAAACATTTACTTGCACTTAATTTTTTATTTTTAAACCGTAAGAGTTAGACTTTTTTAGTAAAATCTCACCATGAACGTCTAACAACTTTAAAAATACGTGTCCAGTTTTGTTTGATAGTGGAGATTGTTTGGGTACTATACATTTTATATGTTTTACCGTATTAGATTTTAAAAGGTTTCCTTCACTTTTTTGAAAAAATTTTAACATAAATCTATTATCATCCGTCTTGTCAAACAACGCAGGTTTAAATAAGTTAGTATTTAATCAAAACTTTGTTTTAATTTTAATATCAGAAAATAATTTTATTTTTACTATTTTTCAAATCACTAAAAACTTAGTCATTTGAGATACGTGAATTTTCAATTGTTTATTATAAACATAATATCCAAATTGTTCTTGAGACTTTTTGTTAACATGAGGCGATTGTAATACAAAAAAAAAAAAAACTTTTTTGTTTTTTTGAGATTGTGTAGGGGAAAATTTTAATTTAAGAATTTTATTTGTTTTAAGTTTGTAAAAAAATTTCAAAAAGTGTGTTAAAGAATTTGAATTTTTTGAATAAATAGATAAAGTAATAAACATAAACTTTGTAATTTTTAAATTTAACATACTAATTAACTGTAGATGTTGAAGAAAGAAAAAACTTAAAATATCTAACGAATTTTAGATGCTGTCTTAGCATTGGTATGAGTACGTTGACCTCTAATAGGCAAACCGCGCAACCGACGAATACCTTTATAAGCTTTTATTTGAACTAAATTTTTTGCTAACATAATTTTTGATTTTCTCAAGCTACTATTTATTAACAGATTTGAGTTTTCTATAAATTTAACTAATTTTGTAATTTGATCTGGTTTTAAGGTGGACAATTTACAATTGTTAGATAAGCCTAGCTTTTTACAAATTAAAAACGATTGAAAATGTCCAATTCCAAAAATTCTAGTCAAAGAGAAAAAAATCGGTTTGTTTTCTAATAGTTCTGTTTCTAAAATATATATCATTTATAATTTACAAATATGTGTAAGTTCAACTAACATATTAACACTCATATGCATTGAATTTAAAAAAACTTCTGGGTATAAACCAATAACTAATGTACCAATAATCAGTGGTAAAAAAGCAAATGCTTCTCGCTTATTAATATCAATATACTCTTTTAAATATTGAATTTTTAAATTACCATAAGAGATTCTATTAAATAATCATAATGAGTAACACCCACCAATAATCATACCGGTAGCACTGATAAAAGTAGCACTAGTATTAGTTTTAAAAGAACCAGCTAATATTAAAAACTCTCCTACAAAACTACCTGTACCAGGTAATCCAATGTTTGACATTGTAAAAAATAAGAAAATAAATGTATACAAAGGCATAGTATGAACTAACCCTCCATAATATTTAACCATTCTGGTGTGGTGTCTTTCGTAAACTATCCCGATAATCAAAAATAAAGCACTTGCTACGAAACCATGACTTAAACTTTGTAATATAGCTCCTTCTAATCCAACTGCATTGAAACTAAAAAGTCCTACCATTACTAAATTCATATGTGCTACAGAAGTATAAGCGATAATTCTTTTAAAATCAGTTTGACGAATTGCAGTAAAGGATGTATAAACAATACCAATAATAGATAGTAGGTACACAATCGGAGCAAAAAAAAGGGATGCTTCTGGAAATAATGGAAAAGAAAAACGAAGAAAACCATAAGTCCCTAATTTTAATAAAACACCAGCTAAAATAACAGAGCCTGCCGTTGGGGCTTCTACATGGGCTTCAGGCAACCACAAATGTACAGGAACCATTGGGACTTTAGTTGCGAAAGATCCAAAAAAAGACAATCATAAAAATTTTTGTTCTGTTGTGGAAAAAACAAAAGTTAATAATACTTCATAATCAGTTGTTCCTACTTGATAATAAATGTATAAAATAGATAATAACATTAATACAGAGCCTAATAATGTATATAGAAAAAAAAAATAAGCAGCTCTAATTTTTCTTTCTCGAGAACCTCAAACACCGACAATTAAATACATTGGAATTAATACACTTTCAAAAAAGATGTAAAATAATAATAAATCTAAAATAGAAAAAACTCCAATTAGAAAAAATTCCATTACTAAAAAAGCAATCAGAAATTCTTTTATATTTAGTTTAACACTAGTCCAACTTATTAATATACATAAAAAAATTAATAAAGTGGTCAAAAGAATAAAAAATAATGAAATACCATCAATCCCTAAACTAAAGTTAAAGTTTAAAAAAGGAATTCATAACAGTTTACTTACAAATTGAAAAGAGCCAATGGATTTATTGAAAAAAACTCATAAAAATAAAGAAATTACATACAATAAACAAGATACATTTAAAGCTATCGATTTCAGTAAAGAATGATTTGAAGAAGGCACAAATAATAATAAAAATGTTCCAATTAAAGGTAATACTAAAACAAAAATCAATAAATTTGTCACATTTAATAAAAAAAAGTTTAACATTCACATTTTATAGGACTTGAACCTATGTCCGTCAGCTTAGAAGGCTGTTGCTCTATCCAACTGAGCTAAAAATGCTAACAATTAAGGCTAAAATCGGACTTGAACCGATATTAAAAGATTTGCAATCTAATACATTAACCAAATTATGTTATTCAGCCTAAAAATAAAGTTTACGTGTAATTTTAGGTAACGTACTTAATAATACCAAATTGTGGTTGTTAGTTATAAACAATTATAACATCGTCATAGTTAATAATAAAGTTATTTTATATGAAAATAAATAAATTAAAGTTGGGTTTGCAAACAAAAAAAGTAAAAAATAGAACAAACAAACTACCAAAATTGAAATATTAGATTTTATTGGATAATATAACTTGCCGGCTACAGAATTTTCAAAATACATAATTTTTACTATTCGAATGTAATAAAAAGTAGAAATTACACTGCATAATATGCTGATAATTGCAACAAAATACATAGATGCTTCAATAGAAACCAAAAAAATTCCAATTTTAACTAAAAAACCAATCATTGGTGGTAAACCAGCTATCGATAATAAAACAGTGCTAAAAAATAAAGCTAAAATATTGTTAGATTTGCTTAGTAAATTTAAATCTGTTAAATTTTTGTTTTGTTTTTTAGTATACTTGTATTTCAACTGCAACATTAAAAAGATAGACCAAATACACAAACCCGCAATCATATATAAAAAAAGATAACAGAACAATGACTGTATACCTTCAAATGTACCAGTACTAAAAGCAATTAACGTATACCCCATATGACTAATCGAACTATAAGCTAAAAGACTTTTCA
>Ga0210307_1223246_pt1 | contig 11702 bp, 5 predicted proteins | sample R1073metaT_FD_159690 | JGI IMG/M metagenome (GOLD analysis project Ga0210307, IMG submission 159690) | Metatranscriptome of estuarine water microbial communities from the Columbia River estuary, Oregon, United States - R1073 (Metagenome... | ecosystem: Environmental > Aquatic > Marine >...
GGTGCCTATTCGCAGCGAGGAGCTGCCCCTAGTGTGGGATGGAGGGATGAAAATGGCCTGGAAAAGGGGCCTTGACTGCCGCGTTTGCACGGGTCATTTGAGGAGGTTGGCGCGCAAACTATTACTGGCGGGAAAAAGAAGTGTGTTATGTACAATGACCAAAAAATAATAAATAATTGCGTCGGAAGAGTCGATGTATACTACAGCCTACGCCAACGTAATATACATCGACAACCTCATATGGTCTCAAAAGAAACTGGCCTACGCCAGAAAATAGATGAGCAAGAAGAAGAAAAACACGAACAGTTACCAGAATATCATACACCACTAACAATGGACAGTGTCCCACTCTCAACCGAAATTGACGATGTTTCTGGGCGCAGTGGGCCGTATCTCCCTTCGTGCTACAGAGTTTATGACAAAATCAAAGGATCAATTCATCTTGCGTTTCTCTCCCATTCGTGCTTCATTCTGGCGTCGGCTTTTTACCTCAAATTAGCGCTGATTACATTAAATTGGTATTTATACACAAGGCGCCTTGGGGTTCCTGAAGAGGTATTAGACGAAGACACGGAGGAAGTGTGGAAAAGTTGGACATTTACTAGTGGAGAGGATTACATGCTTGACGAATGGAAAGCATACAGGGTAGAATACGAATTTTTTTACATCATGGGTGCATTGTTCTTTGTTTTTGTTGGGTTTTTGGATTTATTTAGATATTTCGATTGTCTCAACATGGTACTCGTTTTTGCGGGTGTTGCTGGCATGATATCTGCCCTCAGTACTAGTTACTATGCGTCAACCGCTTGGGATTTCGTCAGTGTACATATGTTCTTGATAGAAGCCATCAACTTGTTACATCGAAAACATAACTACGAGGGGCTTGCATGCTTTCGAATTGGAGATTTTTCCTTCTTGTTTGGAGCGTCTTTAGATTGTATAGGATCCTATGTTGGGATCGCTAAACAAGAAGGGCTCTGGGTGATTCAGATGGATGTTTTCGCGTGCTGTCTTTGGTTACTCTCGTCCTTAACAGACATAACCGCTGAAATTTACTACCTTCGGAAGCATTGGAACGCCGACGGAAGAACGATTCACTGTTATTAGTGACTGGGGATTTTATTATACGGTGGAGATATATGGTAGTTAGGGATATTTTTTATGTTATATGATTTTAATGAATCAACATTTTGAACACAGTGACATCTCCAATCTCAATCACTACTGTATAGAGAGCGAGACAAATCCATTGTAGTCGAGCTGAGTGAATAAATTTGTCAAGTGAGAATTGGAGCGTTGCCCAAAATCGCTATTCAGATTTTTCATGAACTCTGCCAAATGCGAGGTGAAGACCTGATCAAACTTTTTGATCATGTGCTGATAATTTTCGGTGCGATACTCTTGCAAAATTCTATCAGAACAGCGCTGGATGTTCTCCTCCCGCATGGCACGAAATTCCGCCTCCCGATCGATATTTTTCTTCTTCTTTCCGAATCGCATCATCGACCGTTCGATGCGCGTATTCTCCAGGGTTTCGTGAACTTTGGTTGACTCCATGAAGAATTTGATTTGGGTGCAAAATAGCAAACACGTGGTCATGATCTTTGATGCCCTTTCGATGAGATCGTAGTTGGACAGGAGACATTGTGTGAACAGGCGAGTGAGGAATTGGTTGTGTTCATTTAGCAGATCATCCACAGTACGGGGGAAGGTTGCCTCCTTCGAGTCACCGTATATCGATCTATTCAAACAGTACTCCTTTGAGGCGTTTAGTTTCCTCTCAAGTTCTCTCCAATGAGGCTCGATTACTTCAAACTTCATGTAATAAACAAAGTTTTGAATGAAGTGCAGCATACGTCGGCGAAGACTAAATGTTGGACTGCATGCGGCCCTTAACGAAGTCATTTGCTTCAAGAGCTGATGGTCTGACCACATGTTGACGAGTTGACGTTCAACATACTTTGCAAAGAAAATTTGTCGAAATAAGAGTTGATATGAACGAAGCTGAACGGGGGACAGGACGAGCGACGCAGGAAAGGGAACATTCTTGAACTCAAATGCGATGGCTTCGAAACCAGCCAGCACTTTTGTACGGCTATTTTTCTTCGAACGGCTGCTCTTCCTCCCTTTACCCATGTCGTGTAGGGTATCTCGAACGTTTCTATCCAAGAAGCAGCAGCGCAACGATGAAGCTAATTGCGTGGAATGTGATGATTGCGGGTTTGATTCCAGCGACCTTGCCATCGATGTAGTCAGCCAGTTCTGAACGCGCCCTTGCAACACATTGGGGAGCTCTTTGTGGAGCTCCTTCTCGACGCCATCAAGAAAGTTGACAAAGAAATCACCTTGATCAAGAAGAAAATATTTTTTCATGAACCGCAGGGATGACAGTATATCGTACTTTCCCATCAGCAAATGTAGCAGCGTGTCGGAAGCGTCATGATATGAGTGATCGATACACCTCGAGAGTTGTAAAGGATTTAGAAGAGTATTCACTTCCTCTTCCTTCGTCTGATCTGCTTTTGCTCGCTGATCAAATGATGAAACTGGACCTTCGTCGCAGAAGTGAATCGCTCGTCGGTACTTTCCTGTAGTGTACGCCTTATCACGGGCGCTCATGTTCGATGTCGCTCTTGATTCATCGCCGAACATGGCATTCCTTGTCGAAGACATTTGATCATACAGACTGTCCAACACGTGCTCATCTTGAACCCTGCACCAGTCAGTCCACTCCATGCGTTGTTGAAACGTTACTTGACTCTCACGGAAACGCTTGTCGGTAACCTCAATCATGAACTCACTGTATGGATCATGAACTTTACCTCTCTGTAACCATGATTGCATCATTCGAGCATATGGAGCCGCGCATTCCATTAGTAGAAACGACAACACTTCACTGCCCTTTGCATCACCGGTATAGTGCATGGACATTAGATTCTGCAACGCGTTTAGCAGCTCACCCCCCTTCTTACCCCGAGCAGTTGAGACCACTTGATAAAGAACTGCCATTGTTCGAATCGACGACTGTGAGTTGACGTACACCATGCTCATGGAGATATTCTTTCCATCCGTACCCGCTTCTCGCAGCAAATAGTTGAGGTTAGCAACCAATTCAAGATATTCTCGCAGCATTTTGTTGATTGCTTCACAAAGTGATCGGGTAACTATCCCACATTCATACATGCCAAGGCACGAAGAGACATATTGGTTAACATGAACGTAGTTGGAACAGAGTGGTAGCATTCGCGACAGAATATTTTGAATACTTGAATCTAGATTGCCCCCAATGTAAGAAAAGGACGCGAACCCAAACCCCGATGGTTCCACACATTCTTCGCCTTCTTCCGTTTCCCCAACTTCCATGGAGTGAAATCGGAGAAATTGACCTTCAAGTCCCATCATGGCACCGACAATTTCATCCAACAGTACTCTTTCTTGCATATCAACGGGGAGCTCTACAAGTTGCTGATGCGAAATACCACCAAGTCGTGAGGCGGAACGAGATTCTGGAAAAAGGTCCTGCTCCATCTCCAAAGGTAACGTGTGCCGGCCTTGCTCCGAAAGGTATGACCCACTGAGAAACACTCTATCAACACCCTCAACAGTGGAATACACCCAATCTGGCGAAAGGGGAGCATTCGCGGCAACGAATTGAAACGTTTCCGTCTTCCTTGGCTTGCATTGATTATGTTCATGTAAGAACTCAATGAGTGGTTTATCATCTTCGGTACTTGCTGTTCCATCATTCATTTGATACGAGGAGGTAATTATACCCAATGCCCACCCGGGCACTGCAGCTGTACCATCTGTGACGTCCGCTGAAACACCCTCCGGTTCAAACTCTCCCCCCACCGAAAGTATCCCCCCACTCCAATCATTTCGAAGCACTATCGGATCTCCAGAATACACCGGGATCCGTTTCTCACCCGTGGGACGTGACGAGGAAATAATTGACTGACCCAATCGAACAATGGGAGCAGTTGCCCCACTGCGTAGAATAGTCCATTGATCTGCCTGAGGATATCTCCCCTGACGGCGGAAGCAACCAACATCTAGCCTGTACGATGTTGTTACCTCCTCACCATTGCCATTATTGATTTGAATCTTTTCTTTTTGTACACCCAACACACGTCTCATAACATCAGAACGTAATGTAACTGTGTCACCATAACATAGAATATTCGTCAATGGATCATCTTCCTCATTGATATTAGTGTCGCTCTCCTCGTCTTGTTGTCGAGCAGCAGCAGCAGCAGCAGCAGCAGCAGCAGTAGCCAAAGTACCACCATCCTTCAACACGACAAATACATTATCACCATAATTCCCACCACCACCACCACCACCACTCTCCAATGCCACAAAACACACACGACTACCTAACGGACTAGCCACAAGTCCATCGGCACTACTCGATCGTGGTTGAATGGATATGGATGCTGACATGGTCGGATTACGAAATTTAATAATAATCTGACTTCCGTAGAGTATTGTGGATGAACCAAATTCACGTTCTTGGTAAAGTTGTTGTTGAACTTCGTCATCGTCAATATATGTCTCATCCATGGTAGTAGTAGTATTGTGAATGGTAGGTGGAGGATAGTTGGAAGTTGTTGTTGTAGTCGTGACGGTAACAACAGCACCACCACCACCAGCAGCAGCAGCAGCACCATTATCCTTTCCAACAATACAACCATTCTTCTGTTCTCCTTCTTCTACATCATCATCATCATCACCATCACTACTAACCGCAGTAACACTGACACCATTCTGCTGCTGCTGCTGCTGCTGCCCCCCACCATCACCATTGGCAGTAGTATCCTTGGTATCATCATCATTATCATCATCATCATGAAATAAAGGCCTTCGTAATGCTGCTGCCCCCTCCTCAATCTCTGTCCTATCACGACTAATTGAATTCATCACACTTCTCATCATGGTCAATGGTGTTTTTGGATTGAGAGTATCGTTGGTGGTTATTGTTGTTGTTCGTTCTTGACGAGGTAAAGATAATGATGATGATGATACTATTGACTGATGATGGTTGAAATTGTCATTGTAAGAAGGGGAGTGGACATCATAAGCAGGTGTAATAACGGAATCAACTCGTTGTGATGATAATCTTCCCGCCTCTACTACTCGAATGGAAGTTAAACCAGTTGTAGTTGCTGCTGCTGTTGTTGATGTTGTTGCTGTTGCGAAACGACTGCTGCGGATGTTGGAATTATTATAACTAGTTCCATCTGACTTGACCAAATATTCTTTCGCAGCATGAATAGCACTACTACTTGAGGATGATGAATAATGATTTCGATCTGATGATGAAGCCAACAATGACGAATACGATGATGGTGTTGTCGTTCTATTGGTGGTGTTACTACTGCTGAGCTGTTGTTGTTGCTTGACCTTATTGCTGATTGGTGACAAATGCTGCATGTTTTGCTGTAATTGATGAAATCGATCGGATAATTCTTGTGCCGTTGCGGAGGTTGTTGTTGTGACATTGGCATTGCTTCGAGTGGACGTCATTATTTGTTGCTGTTGCTGTTGCTGTTGCTGCTTGGCCATGATGCCTGACGTATCTGACGATTTGAGGCCTGACCAAAATGAAGACGAAGAGGAGGAGGATTGCTGTTGCTGCTGATCGATAATTGTGGAGGAGGGAGGCGGACGTGATACTGTGGTGGCGGTAAACGTTGTTGCAGACCCAGCACGATAGGCAGATCTGCTGGTAGCGACAGCAGCATTGTTGGAAGACGAAGAAGACGCTGATGATGATGGAGCAGCAGCAGGGTTCGATATGGATCGGGAACGACGAGCTGCCGCGGCACGAGCGGCTCGTAGGGCGTCGCTCTTGGTGTCCATCGTCAACAAAATTGACTGCTTTATATTTGAACGAACTCCAACGTTTCTATCAGCGTGGGCTCAGCGTAGGAATTCGTAGAATGGTATTTACCGTCGGTGCATCTCTTCAAAAAAAAATGATGTTTTCAGTATTGTTTATCTCAGTTTATTCACATGAAACATATGTTGTTGCAAATAATAGCAACTCTGCAGATACACAACCCAATAAGACGAACACGGGTGTTATAATATAGCAGGGTTGCGCCGTTCTTCGTGTTTTACTGGAGCATATCTACTGCTATATGAATATGAGCCAAGAGAAAAATCAGATTTTATTTTGATACAACATATATTATTAAATAACACACACCAAGATATACTATATATAAAATGAAAAAACAACAGGCTTCCCTCCTGTCATTTTTTGGCAAGAAGAAGATTCGGCTAAATAATGATGAGTCTAATAATAATCAACAACAAGTCACTGACATCAAGGAGGGAATCCATAAGTCAAGCAGTAGTTGTTGGCACATCGAACAACGTGCCAAAAGTAATAGTAGTAGTAACGCCACCTCATTGATGGAAGAACAATCGATGATTATTTGTACCTATCATAATAATGATAATAATACGAACTCTGCCAACAATGACGATATTGTAGTAAAGAAGACAGCGGCGGCAGCAGCAGCAGTCATACCATCAACAATGGCAGCATTGAAAGTTGATGTTGAAGAGCAGCGCAATAATGATACGGACACCACACAATCCAAAGAGGGGGACGAAAGCGACAGTGGCAGTAGCAGCAGCAGTGATGATGATGATGATAACGATGATTCTGAAGAGGAAGAAGAAGAAGAAGAAGATGATGATAATAATAATGACTCAAAGCCACATCCAACTTCTTCCGACATGAACAACTCGAACAACAACAGCACCAACTCTACTCATCAAAAATCAGAATATGAACTAATGCGAGAACGAAATATCGCACGAAATAATGCTCGTTTGAAGGCATTGGGACTATTACTTGTGGAATCTTCTGATATTGGTAGTACAGAGAGTACACGAAGGAAACAAAAAAGAAGAACCAAGGCGGCAAGGGTGTCAAACAAGGCTCCTATCATTGAACCCATGAGACGATCAAGTCGTTTGAGTGGCGTCAAGATGAATTATGGTGATGACAGTGATCACGTGATGAAACAGGAAGGTCTATCTTTCAAGGAACAAGCAAACATTAATGATGTAGGGGTGAAGGAGGAGGAACAATTCAAGGTTTCGCCCTTGTTTGATTACCAAATGAATGACGAAGGTACATCATCATCTTCTTCATCATCACTAACAACAACAATAACAAGCCAACTAGGTGGCAACGTCTCCAATAATGAAAAAATCAAATCACTAGTTCCATCCGGAAAACGTCTTGTACCACCTGCTGGTCTTAATGCAATCTACAGTTTGCAATTCTACAATGCACATGAAACAACCAGCACTAATACATCAACATTGTCTTCATCGTCATCATCATGGCTAGTAGGAGCAGGTAAATCAGGTCTCATTGCTGTATGGGACTATAACAATTCAGGTAGGACCACGCAAGAAGATCTAATCTCGTTTGTGGAACCTGTTCTATCATGGAAGGGCCACGGAGGACGTTGGATTGCCGATGCTAGATTCTTACCTCCAACAGACGCATCATCTAATGGTCATGTACCAAGTAGATTACTAACAGCGGGAAATGATGGAACACTTTGCCACTGGGATCTTTCCACCGCATCTCTCACCACGGGTGCTCCGCGATTAGTACTTCAGACGAATAAATCACTTCATTCGAGTGGAATATTCTCCATGGATATCAAGGCTCGGCAAGAAGGCTGTTTGGTAGTGACTGGGTCGAAGGATAAGAGTATTGCAGTGTCAAGACTAAATCGACTTGCAGATGGCGAAGGAGCAACTTGGAGGTCGAAATTTCACACAGCGAAAGTAGCATCTGTATCCTTCTCCTCCTCGGTGATCAATCCCTTGATTGCTTCTGCGTCAGATGATGGCCTCGTGGCAATACATGACATGAGACTAAATGGTTCAGATTCAAGTAGTGCTGTTGCGCACCTTGAAAATTCTCATACACGACCTCATTCGGCAGTTTGGAACCCATCCTCCGATTCTGTGTTCGTAACTGCTGGTTTAGATGATGTCATTAAGCTTTGGGACTTGCGGAACACAGGCAAGCCTGTAATGTCATTTCATGGACATGTGCCGACGACGGGTGGTGGGAAAAAGTTGAAGAGAATACATCGCCCAACCTTCTTTAATGTAGGCTGCTCAGATTCTTTTATTCTCAGTGGTGGTGAGAATAGTTATGCCATATCGATGTTTCAAGTCGACGAAGAGGAAAATGGTAATGGTCTACGCAGTGTTTTCAGCCGAGGGAAGTTACCTGATGGTTCTGGTGACGTGGGAAGTATGGCGGTGTATTCCGATCAGGTCGCTGTAACTGTGGAAGGAGGTGAAGTGATTGTTCTTACACCAAAGGCGTAAATGGGTGCTACATTTAAAGTTGTTAAAAATAGTTATCATGTTTTCTGTTATATCAAATCGATCCTTCATCCGATGCACAGACTGCAACGCCTTCCTTGGCACGAATAACCTCGTCAGAAGCATCATTTGATTCTTCTGCTTTTAGCATCCTAAGGCGCTTCAACCTCGCCTTTCTCGCCTGCCATGCCGAGTCACTGTGATTTCGATCGGATGTAGGAGCAGCACCAGTGTTAACATCCTGGGCATGTGGTGTGTTCCGAACGTTCAGAGGTAAGTCCACAGTTTGTGCTTTCGGTCCATACCGTTGATTGACTCTAGTTAGTGATCTTTGGGATCTCTCACTTTTGGCTGCGCTTAAGTAACCTTCCTCGGAAGTGGATGGTTTTTGGAGGCGATTGAGTGCCTCTTGAAGGAGTTTCACCTTCTCCTCGGTCGAGGCACCTGCCTCTGACTCAAGAAACTCTTCGAGCGTCGAAGACTTTGACTTTCTTTCTACGTATCCTGGGGACGGAATACCGTCGGGTTCAAGAGCTTTCCTATTCAACGCGAGGCGGTGTCGCCGAGCACTTGCCACACTTGAGGTCACCGACTGCACATCATCGTCTTCTCCAACAGAATGATCATTACGATATCCATCATCGTCGTCTGAATAATGCACGCCCGAGCGGCTCTTACTTCGGCTGCTCTTGCGTGACTTCTGGTTCTCAGGAGTAATAACGTTGGGCATGCTTCCAGACCCGATACTGATTTCGGTGCTGGTATTGTTCTCGCCCTCCTCTACAATGACCTCGTCAAGTAGTGATCCTTGAGCAGACGAACAAGAATCACCGGACACGCTTCCACCGCCTGATCGACTGGTCCTTCTCCGACGGCGTCGCCTGTTAAAAGGTGTGATTTTGCCTGAAATCTTGCGATTTATTTGTTGTACGCCTGCAATGACTTGTTCTAACTCGTTTTCTCCTCCAGAGGAATCACTGTGGTAGTTGATAGGAAGGTTTAATATGGGCGTTGCCGGTTTGCTCTTCTTTTTCAGATATTCTTGTTCGATGCGTTTTAGATATTCTTCGTCCTCGATATTCGGTAGAGAGAGCTCCGACACGGATGATTCTGATGGATACATGTCAATCTCAGGATCGCGTGCTCTTTCGGGGCTTACTACGGGCTTATTTGCGATTTGCTGTTTCATTTGCGATATCATTCCAGGAACAAGCAGACCAGCAATATCTGCCTCAAGATCTCTCTCAATTGTCGGTGGTTCTGGAGTAGGTGGCGCTTGCTGTGACTGTGGCAAGTCTGTCGAAAGGTGAGCTTGAGGCTTCACAGGTTGAGGTGGTGTCTTGTCGTCAAAGAAAACCTCCGCACTGTTCCCAACACTCTCGTCCTCAACCATCCAACCCTCTGAAACTACTTCTCTTTCGCCACCTAATACACTGCCTAAAATCTGATCATCGTTCGACGACTTCCAAAGCTTGTCTCTCATCATAGAAACAATGGATTGTCTCGAAGTGACAGATTGCTTCGATGAACTTACGACCGATACATCATCCTTACTTTTCATTGTTGCGGGCGTTTTTGCCATAAATGCCGGCTTAAAGTCCTCTCTATCTTCCATAAACAACGTCTCATTTTCCATGAAAGTTGCCTTGTCAGTAATATGTGACATATCATTAGCAGTACTGCTTTCAAAGTCAGTGGGAGACGTGGCTGGAGAAGTCCCATCCATTGGCGAGGCGCTCAAACCAGTACATGTGGAAAGTGGTGATACTGGACGTAGCCCTAGAGCACGGTACTGACAAACGGGAGAGCTGGGCTCTTTCATAACATTTCGACCTTGGTCACTTCCATGTTCTTTCGATAGCTTGGTTTGACTTCTAACTTTTTCAGATTGTGATCTCGGATTCAAGTCAATAACTTGTCCCATCAAATGGTTTTCTTCTTGATCTTTGGCCCGCGAAACCCTTTTTGGTGATGGCACTTTCTCCACCACTCGAATTTCAACTCCTATTTCCTCAGGTTGCTCCTGCGGCTGCGGGTGCTGGTTCATTTTTTGATTGACTATTGCCATCTCTTCATCTTCGTAATCATTACTATTCTCTTCAGGAGCTGTTGACCCACCAAACAGCAACCCTGATTGTTGATTCATCTGTTCATTCCTCCTCCTGAGATTCCAAATCTCATACTCTTCTTTCCAATCGGGTGGATTCTTCCATTGTGTCAATATTGCCAGTGATAGACTACAGACCATGGACAAAATTAGAGAGTAGCTTCCAGGTCCTAACTGACAACTGAACACACCCTCGGAGTTGCTACAGGGAGGGCTATCCAACAAGAAAAATATTGGCATTTCGCACACAAATAACCCGGCGGCAATGTAGGATATCCCATCCCAAACGAAGGTTGACGTTTGGAAGAAAGTGCTAATACCACAAGTTACCATCACGAGAAGGCCCCCCATCGCCAATGTCACAATGAGAAACACTTTACTCAATAACCTCATGCTATTATCTGATGTGTTGGGTGCCAGCCAGTCCAAGTCACCTTGACACAGTATTCCTACGGATAAGGCATTGTTATTTTCCGACATAATTGTATTGTAATACCATTCATCTTCGGCTGGCACATTTGTTGAGTTGAAATCAATGACGGCATTTGGATTGTTGAGAGATACGGAAAGGAAGGAGCAGCTAAGGCCAGAGGCCAGCACACACATGAATGCCGCCGCAGACAGTAATGCCGAGGAAAGAGCAAGACAATAGTTTCTAGCTAGCGGGCCAAATGAAACTCTTGAAGAAAAGTCTTTGGCATCAGAAGCTAGCACTTCCATCGCTCCTACGTCCATTCTAGGCTCCATCATCTTTTCATCTACTCTCTACGCCACCAGCACCAATCAGCGGCTTATATTTGATGTTTGCTGCTGGCTTTCACTGGGGTGCCAATTGTTATTATAGTCTCTTATCGCTTCAGCACACCTTATAATATTGCGTTATATTATTTTTTGCACATCATTTCAATTTCTGTCTTACAAAGGTGCATCGGTTCGTGTGAACGGAGATCGGGAAAGCATGCTTAAATTTGAATTTGTGACACAAACACGAGATGTGATAGGGGTTTTATCTATGTCGTTAATAATCGGACACAGAAAATCAACAGAGAGGTCCTTAATACGTTCATGCCATCCAATAATAAATACAAAGTTAATCAGTGAGATATATCTACCTAAAAAAGACCTGCTAGGCATGCTGTTTTAACATGCGGTCTTTTATATTGCCGAAAGGATTTCCTAACAGCAAGATGGGGTTTAGCCCATAGGATATTATCCTCTTAGA
>Ga0210307_1050691_pt1 | contig 11669 bp, 19 predicted proteins | sample R1073metaT_FD_159690 | JGI IMG/M metagenome (GOLD analysis project Ga0210307, IMG submission 159690) | Metatranscriptome of estuarine water microbial communities from the Columbia River estuary, Oregon, United States - R1073 (Metagenome... | ecosystem: Environmental > Aquatic > Marine >...
GTAAAAAACATAAGGTTAAAATGGCAATGGAACCTCTCCGCGGAGGTTCTAGCGCTATGGCGACCGCAAAGCAAGGAAGCTAATTCCCAATACGAGTCTCGTGATGTGCGCCATTCTCATGGTTGCATCATGTGTCAAATCTGTTAATGCCCAAGATGGCGAGTTCTATCTTGATGGTATCGGCTACAGGGAGCAAGAGCTCCAGGTAGCAAAGGGTACCGTGTTCTAATCTGAGACCCCTGGTGGATGCCCCTATGTCTCATTCGGAGGAGGCACCAACATCTTTATCAAAGGTGTGGGTCTTGCTCAGAATCCTCAGTCAAACAGCATCATGATGTACTCCAACGACTTCGAGATGTAGATCCCATCAACCCCACTCACGGATGATGACGCCTTCAACTCTCATCCTCTTCTCGGGTCCATTACTTACAGACTGCCCGCCGTCGATGAACTGTTTGGCATGCCAATGAACTACTTCGATAAGTACTAGACCATGAAGTTCATCATCTCTGTCATCGCCGATGATCCAGATCTAGGACCAACCCCCATCGCCTGTATAAACCAAGCATTATGCACGGTGACCTACAACAAGATTTACACTCCAGTTATTTACTACCTATCTCCACCAGTTGTGTACTACGAGTCATTCACTGAGATATGGTTTGACCCCAAGTATATGTACCAACTCATCCAAGACCTCGATAACGACGAGATGTACTTCATCAATGCCAAGCTCGGAAAGTCCCTACTTGACTTTGAGTTCAATGTCGACTTTGATGACTCATTTGGCGCCATGAACAGAAACAGAGTAAGAGGCCAAGTTGGAGAATTACCCGCTGGTTAATCTTACAATGTCTCCATGCTTTGGGAAACAGGAAAAGCCAATGTGATCAAGCAAGAGGCTACCCACTGCACCTTCGACAACCAGACCTGCTACCAAGCAAAATCTGTGCCAGTCATCTTCGACACCAGTTCGAACATCGGATACAAGACTGGAGGTATGAACCTTACTGTGAGAGGCTATGGCTTCACCACGGGAGAAGTCAAGGCTACCGTCGATGGACAAAACTGCACAGTCACCAATGTTTACGACCAGTCTTTCTCTTGCATCGTTACTCCAAAAGAGAATGTGTCAGACCCCAACATCACGACCTACGTCGGCTCCAATGGTGTTAGAAGACAGTTCATCAACGAGACCAATTGGCTTAACTGGAACTCATATGACAATTACAACTATACTGAGTCTCTATCCATGAATTTCGAAACCCCATACTATGTGGGAGACAGGATCGGAAACGTCATGAAAGGATGGTTCGTCGCACCAGCAACAACCAACTATAGATTCTACATTGCGTGTGATGATTATTGCAGTTTTTCTATTGGAAACACATCAGGATAGGCTGAGAACACCACCGAGTTGGCCCTTAATATGAGAGGTACCGGCCACAGAGACTGGTGGGAGGCAATCCAAGCAGATAAGTACAAGAGAATCAGTGATTGGGTCCCACTCGTCGCTGGTGAACACTACTACATTGAAGGTAAACACCTCGAAGGAAATGGCAATGATCATTTCGCAACAGCAGTTGAGATTGAGCAAACAGCAGTAACTGGTCACCACCACGCCATGAAAGAGGTTCAGTATCTTTAGGTTGAGACTGATCAAATCTATGAACTCACTAGAATCAATATCACAAACAGTGACGCTGGTAAATATCTTCTGATGTTCACTAATCCAACTGACCTTAAAATGACTAAAAGTGATTTGATTTCAGCTTCTGCCACCGCTGCTCAATTGAAGGCTGCCATCGAAGAGTATTACAAGGAAGGTACCGGTATTGGCTCAAACATTGCAGTCAACATGACCTGGTTCGACGCCAATGGAACCGAAACCACCAATCAAACCGAGGCAGTCATGAGCGTTTATTACATCAAAGTTTTGAAGCTCATTACCGGTAAATCAGTTTCCGCCATCACCGTTTTGAAGACCACTACCAAGGCGACCATCACCGTTGAACTCCCAGACAAAGTTTAGCTTTCTGGCCCACCAATGTCTGGAAAGTACAGAATTAAGTGCATTGCTCCAGATGGCTTTGAGTCTTATTCTGCTGACATTAACCTAGGTTGGGGAGAAAATTGGATTAACAACCAAATGGCCAATGGGTGCGATAGGATGTACGATGTGACAGAAGTACAAGACGCAAACAAATACAGTTATGGAGTAAATGGTAAAGGTTTCTTCGTCAGATTTATTGGAATGAATGCAAACCCAGGACAGTTTGAGATTGTGTCCAGTGAGACTGATCCACTTGTAGGAGGAAATATTTCCTATTACTCTAACACCACAGTCCCTTATAGTTCAAATCTCTTCTTTGAGCCCATTCCATTTGAGATGCTCAGAACTTTTGAGACCAAGCCACAACTTATTGTGTCAGTGGGTAATGAGCCAGCAGTTTGCCACAACTTGACATGCGATTTCACCTACATCATGCCAGAAGGAAATATTACTGCTTTCACTTACACAGAGTCCACCAAGAAGCTAGTGATTACAGGTGTCAACTTGCCATCTGTTTTGTCCAACATCTCAAGTGTCGAGTACGCTCTTGCTCCATGCACAGTCGACAACTCAACTCTATCGAACACCACTTTAGAGTGCACCCTTGACAAAGAGCCAACTTGCGGAGACTACAAACCAATTTTGACCTCTGTGTTAGGAGTCATTCCAACTACAGATGCAGTTTCACCTCAGACAATTACCTGCACAGTTTCGGTAGCCTCACCAGCTACTGGACTCAATCTGCTCGGAGGTGACAACATCACTATTTCTGGAACAAACTTGCCTCATAACCTCATCACCAGTAACATTTCAGTCACTCTCTCTGACACCCAGAACACTCAATGTGTTGCCCAAATTTCCTCAACAGGAAATTTCGTTTGCCTCACTTCAGCCTTTGACACAAGTGTGAGTGCTGGTCAATCAGTCACAGCCACCATCGTGATCAACGGGCAAACAGTCAGCAATTCACTCAGTTTGACCATGAAATCTGACGTCAAATCAAGTTTGGCATTGATTCCACCATCTGCTTCCCCAGTGCTCAAATCCAAAATCACTGTTCAGATGGAAACAGATTTCCCATACACTTTGGTTAAAGAAGATCTTTCAATGAATGCCACAAGTGTCACCGACAGCTCCTATATCAGATACCTCAATGTGATTGAGGTAAATGATACCGCCAAGACCTTCACTGCCATGTTTGGAGGAGCTTACAGTGGATAATTCTAAATCTCCATCAGACACAGACAATATGGACTGGTTGGAACCAATGGTTTGATCCTTGAAGTCGGCTCTAATGTTACATCCTACACTCCAATGACAGGTTCAATCTATGGAGGAACTCTTCTCACCATCACAGGTACCAACTTTGGTAATGTGTACACGGATAACCCTGTCTAGATTTCCGCCAACGGAGGAATTGGTAGTATTGATTGCTTTGTTCAAGAAACCTCTGCTACAGAGATCAAGTGTAGAGTTGGCGAAGGACTTAACAAGACCGGAGGATTTGAAGACACAATGATTGTCTTCTTGAAGACATCTGAAGAAGCCACATGTGAGCCATTATCTAAATGTAAATACACTTGGAACTCTTTCCTTCCAAATGTTACAGCATTCAATCTGACCTTTGACGAGTCAAGCTACCAATGGCAGCTTAAAGCATCAGGAAATGATTTCACAGGAGACACCAGTTCCACTGAGTTGTATATTGCCAATATGAAGCAGACAACAACTTCTGTCAGTACAACTGAGGCAGTTTTCACCATCAACAATGTTACCTCTCAGACCCTCAATGCTCAAAAACTTTACTTCGATGTAGGTATTCCACACGGCCATTCTATTGTTGAGGCATCATATGAGCTCACTCCAAAGCTTGTATCTATATCTCCAAATTCAGGTTCAGTAGGAGGAACCGTGATCACTGCCCAGGTGCCAGGTGCTACAGTATCATCAACTGTATCAATTGTTGACTCCACCGGAGCTTCAATCTGCCAATCAGTTTCTGTCACATCTTATGGTGTTGTCGAATGCAAGACTCTTGCTCAAGAAATTACTTCCACTCAGCTTTCTATTAAGCAAGGTACAACCGTCTACCCATGTGTAAACTCTGACAACTCAAATTGCCAATACGAGCAATTAGCCTCCTCCACTTTCCCAGCTGTGACCTCTGTTTCAAAGACAGACACCACAATTGTGTTTGCCGGAACCAACTTTGATATTGCTGACTTCTCAGCCTCTGCCTCATTTGCTGGAATCACTGCAGACTCAGTTGTTGTTGACTCAGCTACTCAAGCCACTGCCACTTTCACATTGGGTGTACCTGTTGTGTCCACTGATCAGTATCCAGAGCTCGTGTTCAATAAGAGCGCCCTCATTTACCATGCCCCATCAGCTGCAGTATTGGCCAATGCTCTCTCTGTATCAAGCAGTCTTTCAGGCTTGCAATGCTCTTTCGCAGGAGAATGTACTTACGAAGTTACTTCCACAGGTCTTGCCTCCATCGTCAAATAGAATGAGACTAAAAACTACATTTCAATCTGTGATGAGAAGTGTGTGTTTGATGAAGCTTCATCTACATCGACCGTGACAAAATGTAAAGTTCCAAAGCTCTCAACTGTCTACTCCAATGAGAATTTCGAAATCGCCACTCCATCTGAGAACCTGAAAGCAGGAAAATTCTTTGGAACTGCTTCCAATTTCGAAATTGCTTTTGATGACTAAATGCTTGTGACTCCAACTGATACAGGTAACATCTGTCACCTTGGTATGCAATTCAAAGAGGGCCATGTTGGTATGATCTCTTAAGTGAAATACTTCATGAAGGATATCACCTCAAAGGCACTTTTCGTCAATACTACCACATTCCAAGGTTCAAATGATGGCACAACCTACACTGATATCTTCTAGATGGACAACAATCTCCATGAGGGTTGGAACTACTACAAATGGGAAAATGCTGCCGATCAACCAAAGTATAGATTCTACAGATTCTACGCCAAAAAAGCAGGAGCTTGTGCAATCAACGAGATCACTGTCACCGGAGTTGAGACCATTGACAGCTCAGATGCATCATACACTTGCAATGCCAAACTTGTGACTGGAGAGACATCAACATCTCTTAACACTGTACAGTATGCTGGCTCATTGACAGCTGCTCTCACTGCAGTCACTCCTAGATTTGGAACTGTCACAGGAGGAACAGTGGTAACTTTCACCGGAACTGGCATGTCAGCTGATACCTCAAAGTACTCAATAATCATTGATGGTATCAATTGCCCAGTCTCAGCAGCCACAACCACCTCAGTGACTTGCACCACTGGTAAAAGACCAGGATTGGTTGAAACTTCTCTCTAGATTTACATCGATGGACAAGGTCTTGTTTCCAACAGAGAACTCGTTTTCCGATATGTCAGTGTCTGGTCTAGTGACACCACATGGGGAGGAGAATTTGCTCCAATGGAAATGGAATCTGTTTGGATTCCTAAGGGTCTTAACCTCTTCGTTGATGTTGACTCTACTCCAACTCTCAATGCCATCATTGTGGAGGGTTCCTTGATCTTTGCTCCAGAAACTGATTCAAATCACCACAGATTCTTCGATGCTCACTACATTTTCGTAAATGGAGGACTTATGGAGGTCGGAACTGAAGAATTCCCTTATACTTCTAAGATTACAATTACAATGCATAGTTCAGTTGAAGATCCTTACATTCCAATTTACGGAAATAAAGTGATTGGAGTGAGATATGGAACTCTTGATATGCACGGTCCAGTGAGAACTCCAACCTGGACAATGCTCGAAAGCACTGTTGAGGCCAACTCGAATGTGATTACTCTCATGGAAGCAGTTGACTGGCAAGTTGGTGAGTAGATCTCTATTGCCTCAACAGAATTCTCAGGAAGAGAGGGAGAGTAGAGAACTATTGCTGCAATTGATTCAACCAGAAAGATCATCACTTTGGACCAAAATCTTGAATACAAGCATTTCGCTGCCACTCAAACCTATGGTGATGATTCAATTGAAATGAGAGCAGAGGTTGGTCTTCTGTCTAGAAATGTTGTGTATAGAGGTGACCCAGAAACCTCACCAGCCAATGAATACGGAGCCACAATTTTCATGCATTCTAATGGAGATGACTCCCTCACCGCAAGACTTTCCTACATCGAGTGCCACAACGTTGGACAAGCTTTCAAGGTAGGAAGATACGCCATCCATTTCCATATGATTGGTGCAGTTCATAAATCATATGCCAAAGGACTTGGACTACATCAAAGTTTCAATAGAGCTTTCACTTTGCACGGAACTCATTACTTGAGATTGATCGAAAATGTTGCATTTGAAGTAAAAGGTCATACCATTTTCATTGAAGATGCCATTGAAACCAACAATTACATGTACAGAAATCTTATCATGAAGACCATGAGATCAATGAGTTTACTCAACACTGATCAAACTCCAGGATGCTTCTGGATTACTCATCCAAACAACATCTTCATTGGAAATCACGCCGCAGGATCAGATAGATACGGTTTCTGGTACGATCTCCAGACTCACTCAACTGGACCATCAGCAGACACAGACGTTTGCCCAGAAAATACAAAGGTCGGAGATTTCATCGGTAATTCTGCGCATTCAATGGGAAGATATGGGTTAAGAATTTTCCATAATATGGTTCCAAGAAAATACCCATGCTAGCCAATCGTCTATGACGAGAATGTTCCTGAAGATCCTTACTGGTAAAATCCACCCATCACTGCTTACTTCCGCGACTTCACTGGATGGAAATGCTCAAGAAACGGAGCCATTGCTGAGAGAGTTGGAGATGTTCGCTTCATTAACTTCAAAACTGCCGATAACCTTCTCGCAGGTATTGAGTTCTCAATGACTGATGATTATGGAGATGAAATGGCCCAGGTTAACGGTGGTCTCATTATTGGTAGATCTGCTAACACAAACTAGTGGCTCGATGCAGCTAGCCCACATGGAATTATTGGTCCAAGAACTGAAAATTTCTTAATCTAAAACGTTAAATTCTTCAACTATGACTGGAATGAAGCCGCTTGCCTCGGTTCTTGCTCTCACTGCTGGCATCCACAAGCCACCGATTCAGGAGCCAGAACCCTGACCACTCGTAACTTGACCTTCGACTCTACAGTACATAAGAAAATCAGGTACGGTTACCCCTACAAAGCCATCTTCCGTGATACTGATGGTTCTCTAACAGGCAAGGGTGCAGAGACTTACACAGCTTTCTATACCCCACAATTCGACCAGCCCGAGTGCGAGATCCTCTTGGAGATGTACGATGGAGTTACATGCAACCAAGAAGTTTAGATCAGAAGAATTGCCTTCTGGGGTGGTCAACCATCATCTTAACTTTTAGGAATGGGTCTCAAAGTCCTCAAGTATGACGATGACTTCATCGGAGCTATGGACGAAACCGCAAAAAAAACTTGGATCGACACTAAGTCAAATTATGGAACAGTGTTCTGGAAAGAAAAGTTGAAGCCTATGAACAATTGGGTATCAGGATTTGTCACAGGACATAAATACAAGATTCATTGGGGACAAACTGGTCTTGATTTCACAGATATGAAGGTAACCTTGTCAGAAAACTGGTTATCAACTGATAAATCAGTTTATTTGGTGCACAACTACACTGAGACAAGAGAATAAATTACCGTAACAAAGGATGGAGTATTAGTTGAAAACAACACAATTCCTGCTTCTTCAAACGATTACTTGCCTGGTCAAAACATTTACTACGACGACATGGACGTTCGCGAACTCCATTTTATCGCCAATGGCAAAAATCAAGGTAATGGAGTCAACGAGCATACTGAAACAGAAATTGTTCTCAAAGGAATCAGATGCGCCACAAATTGCTCTGAGGCTATCGTTGAGGTCGAAGAAGTTGAAGCTGAATTCAGATACTGGAGTGATGTAAAGAACTGGCCAAATGAAACTCTTCCAGTCGCTGGAGATGATGTGCACATCATCTCAGGATGGAAAATGATTCTCGACATTGAGGAAACACCAATCCTGAATTTCGTTAGAGTCAATGGAATCCTTATCTTCGATGAAACTAAGGACATTCACTTAAGAGCCAAGCATATCTTTGTTAGAGCAGGTGAGATGCACATCGGAAATGAAACTCATCCATATGAGAAAAACGCCCAGATCACCCTCCACGGAGAAAAGAATGCTGCTACCATCGTTTACGACAATGCTATTGAGGCAGGAAACAAGCTGATTGCTAATGTCAACGTGATTAACATGTATGGAAAGCCAAGAACTACCAAGATGGCCAGACTTCATCAAGAAGCCAACATGAATGATAAAGAGATCAAGGTTGAAACTGGTCTCGACTTGAAAGCAGGAGACATGATCGCTTTGATTACCACTTCCCTTAAGTTCGATGCAAATGAAAACCATGTTATCTCAGCCTACAACAATGAGACAGGTGTGATCACTCTGGTGGACAAGGTCAAATACAACCATTATGGAGCACCCGAGTCTACTGCCTCCAAGTACAACGGAGTTGACATCAGAGGAGAGGTTCTCATCCTCACAAGAAACATCAGAATTGTAGGAGAAGATGTTGAGTCCTGGGGTTGCCAGATTGTCACAAGTGATACCGTTGAGATCGATGTGACAACTATGGAAATCAAGCAGAGAACAGGTCAAATGAACTTGCATAATGTCGAGGTCTACAACTGCTCACAAATTGATACTGAGAGAGCTGCCATTAGATTTGAAGGAGCAACCACTCTTCCAAGTTCTATCATCAACAGCACTTTCCACAATGGTCTTGGATGGGGAGGTAGATTCAAGAATGCCGCCAACTTAATCCTGCAAAACAACATCTGGTTTAGTTTCAGACCAGTGGCAGTTGCAATTGATAGTGCCAGGAATATTACCTTCGACAGCAACTTCGTTGGAGGTACAGTCGAAAGAACTACCTTTGAGGCCCTTGACTAAGTCGTCGACAAACAAGGTCTCATCGCTGTCTGCTCCTACGACGAATCCGTTTGCACAGACGTAACCATCACAAACAACATCGCTGCCGGGGGTACCTACGCCGGATTCATCGTCCCAGGACATGACTGCGGAGACTACGCCAACAGCAAGTTCAAAGGCAATGTTGCTCATTCCATCGGAGGACCAAAAATGGGACATGGAGCATTGATTTACCCAGCCAAAGAGGGAGCAGATTGCTATGAGGGAAGTTATTTCGCAGCATACAAGAATTACTACCAAGGTGTTTATGGTTACTATGATGCCCAAAAGGTCGTATTCAGTTTCATGACCATGATTGATAACAGAAATGGATTTGGTGCATCTCTCAAGATTCCAGATGCTTATAAAGCTAGAGATTATGCCGATATCAATATTCAATTGAACGATAACAAGATTTATGGAGAGTGTGAGGCATCTGATTGCCCAGCCGATGGAAGTTTCTGCAAGCCAGTTGAAAAGTATGGACTTATCATTTCTGGAGCTTCACACAATGGAAAAGATCTCCACATTAATTAACAGTCTCCTCTTCCAGTTCCAAAGTTTAAATCTCTTTCAGCTTGGGGCACGATTCAGCAAATGTACAGAAATGAGTTCATCGGTTTCGACTCAAAGACATCAGAGGGATTGAGATAAACAGCAATGGCGATCAATGAGTGGCAATCTGACTATGTTCCAATGATGGAGTTCTTTGATACCACTTTCACAGATGTCAAGGATGGAGCTCTTGCTTACATTTATGATCCACCAGAGATATGGGCTAACTTGGATGATTGTGGAGACTACCCTTGCACAGCTCCAAAGAATACTCTCATGAGTTTCCAAGACACAAAGTTCAGTGGAAGCAAACCAAGATGGGCCACCTCTGACTTCTAAATCATCGCTAACAATTCCGGTATCTCACCATTCATCAGCCCTTGCAAAGGAGACAAGAACATGAATGCATACGTTTGCGAGGCCGACAAGTTGGGTATTCTTCTTTTCGAGAGCATGGATGAGGACAAGCTTGACAGATCCATGCAACCCATCTACGTCTAGAAAGTTGGGACAGAGATCAGCAACAATATCAATGCCATGATGGACCATGTTTGGGATGGTTTTTACTCGGGTCAGAAAAGGCTTCAGAGATTCCCAGCTCTCCTTCAAGCTGAAAGAGGAAGCGAATATAATGTTAAAATGACCGGAACGCCAGCTAAGCATATGAAGTTCACTCTTCGCTCCTAAAGTAAGACCGCAGGCACAACAGTTAGGATCGCATATCCTGGTGCCGAATCTAGAGCTATCTATGTCAATGGATAGCTCGTCTAATCAAATCAATGGGATGACAAAATTCAGAATTACGGAGAAATTAAGCAAAAGTTCTGTGGTGAAAACAGATTCATTGGTGTCTAGAACATCCTTGAATTCTATCTCACTCAAAACTGCGACCTTGAGATCAAACCAAGAAATGCCATTCAGACCTTGGTTAGAATGGAGTGGACCATGGAAGCATTCTTCGCTGATGGAGGAACTACCAGTTTCATCGATAGATTAACTAGTTCCCTTGGAATCCATGCCTCTACTGTCAAGATCGTCTCAGTTTATGAGGGATCTTTGATTGTGAACTACGAGATCGCAGTTGATGATGATGCGGATACTTCAGCCTTGGAGGCCATCCAGGCTAAGCAAGACTAGATGTTCTCTTCTGGTGCTATCAACTTGGGAGCCCCAGTCCTCGCTTACGAGGCTAAAGCATAGATCGAGAACACTGGAAACAGCTATGTACCAGTCACCATCTCTGCCCCAACCTATCAGCAGTCTAACAAAAACGATCCAAACGTTTTCAACCCTGATGCAAAGATTATCACTGAGTCACAAGTGACCTACAAGGAGAATACCATCAAGGTTGAGCTTGAGAACGAGGCTGTGATCAAGACTGAGACCATCGTGATTGACTCCCCAAGAGAGACCAAGACGGTTACCATCAAAGCTGAAAAAGACAATAAGGGAGTCATAATAGTGGCAGTGGCACTTACTGTTATCGCAATGGTCATGTTGGCAGTATGCTTCTTCAAGATTGTTAGGCCTAGACAAGAAGTGGTTGAACTTTAGAAAATCCAATCGAGAAAAGCATTGGAAGCTATGCCTGCTCTTTAAGACTCATCTGTAAAAGCTATCGCCAAGAAGTCTTACCACGGTGTCAACCGCGACAGTGTCCTTCCAGATGAGTACGCTCCTCAATACGACCCCAACAACGACTTCCGCATCTTTGGAGTTGGCGATCCAACCAAGGGTGGCATCCAAGACATGAAGGAGAAGATGAACATGGCCGACGCTAAGGAGGAAGGTTCCAGCAGTGAATCTGAGGACAACAACACCCACAGAGAGGCAGAAAAACCCAAAGTGCCAGCAGTCATACCATCGCAGGATACCGATCTTGGAAGCAGAAACAACTCCAAAGGATTCAGTAGTGGATCCACCGGTGCCAAGAGCACTGAAGACTTGAAAAACTACTTGCCTGAAGATAAGGAAATCGAGAGCAGTTCTGAAGACGAGGCATGAAAAGTCCCCTCAAAATTATACTTGAATAGAGAAAATTCATCATATTCAAATTCAAAATGAA
>Ga0210307_1166773_pt1 | contig 11616 bp, 8 predicted proteins | sample R1073metaT_FD_159690 | JGI IMG/M metagenome (GOLD analysis project Ga0210307, IMG submission 159690) | Metatranscriptome of estuarine water microbial communities from the Columbia River estuary, Oregon, United States - R1073 (Metagenome... | ecosystem: Environmental > Aquatic > Marine >...
AGATGCTCAAAACATTCGTGACCGAGTGCGCGGGTATAAATATGCTGCAACAGCCGATCTCAAAGAGCGGAACGCTGGTGAGATACAGTATATTATCATTGACTTGTCACCCATGTCACATATCGATACAACAGCATTGCATGTTGTAGAGGACATGTATAAGACTCAGCTTAAAGAAGGAGTGCAGATTTGCTTCTGCAACCCGGGCATAAAGGTTGTTGAGAGATTCGTTGTGAGTGGCTTCATTGATTTGGTGGGCCGTGAACACTTCTTCTCTGCGACCATCGACGCTGTCCAGTACTGCTTAAATGACATGGAGAGCCGCATGCAGTAATCAATCTCTGCGATGTGATGTTCATGGTGATTACTCCAGAGTGGGTTGTATAGAATTGGTATTGACTACCTCCGACAAACAAACAAAATTTTTAGGATCTAGATAGGTTTTTGGTGTGAGGCTCTTTCAGATAAGGGTGAGTTTGATGACGATGTCTGTGTTAAGGCTTGACCTTGGACGAAACAAATATGCGTTTAGAAATTAAAGAGTAGATTGCAGAATATTCACTGTGCACTATCAAGATTTACTACAACTACACTAGCGTATGGCACACAAGCAACACTACACGAAATCCTTTATTCAAGCACCTCTATAGTTCCACTTGATCCATCGACTCGTACGAGCTGGCCGGTTGACAAGCGTTCTGTAACCTGCTCGAGGGCCACAACTGCAGGGATGCCATACTCGCGAGCTACTACGGATCCGTGCGTCATCAGCCCACCAACCTCCATCAAAAGAGCTCCAGCTGACAGGAACAGTGGCGTCCAGCTGGGATCTGTTCCATGGCAGCAGAGGATCTCTCCTTGGGTCAACTTTGATTTCCTGGGATCATGAACGACTCGAATACGACCTTCGTACACCCCTGGCGAGACAGGTTCGCCACTGAACACGTTGGCACCTTCTACAATCTTAGTAGTGCCTCCAAAATAAGAAAACCCATCAGAGGTAATGACACGTGGTAGGCGGGTCCTTTTACTTTCTTGAGCCATTGCAGCCTTTCGTTCGAAAACAATGCGTTTGCAATTTGCAAGTTCGTCATTGACAAGAGCCTTGATTTCGTCCATTTTGAGGTAGAACAGGTCTTGAGTATCATCAAGGGCGCCAATTGAAACAAGCTTTTCACCTTCAATGAGCATCTTGGCACGGATGATCCCCATCATTCGTATTATTGTAAATTTGGGCAACTCTCTTACTCCCGCAAGCTGCCTCACCCGGCTTGCAAGAAATGGTACCAGCCACGGTTTATTAAGAACTTTGCCCAGTTCAATAATTGCTTCCTCCGCTGCCTTCTTTCCACTAGCAAATACTTTGTCAGGTGCGTGATCCTCGTTTATTTCAACATAGCTCATGATAGTATTCATGAGCGGCGTTGGATCTTCTCGCCAACGAGGACGTCCGAAGTCAATTTCGTACAGTCCTCTCATTCCGAACTCTGCCATGAAGAGATTTAATGAACCCTGAGCAACGTCTGGTAATTCTCCGCGAAGATACTCTGCAGCCAACGTATCGGCATCTGTTGATATGAAATGCTGTAACGATTCATTGTCGGTTTGGATATCCTTCGCAACTGACCACAGCTTCAGATCCATCTCCGTTGTTACATTGTGAGGCAATCCACGTGTAATGGTCAGAACCAAATCCTTCCCGTTGGGAAGATGAGCCGCTAGCTTGCCAAGAATCCACAGTGGTGCCAACCCTGCCCCGATTCTTGGAAGAAAATGTGCAATCCCTGTTGGAAAGAAAGACTGAAATACTTCTTTTTGCAGATCGATCAGTTCAGATAGTCCTTTCGTGTTCGAAACTTTCTCTTCAACGCTATCAACAAACTTATCGACGCGACGGAAGAGCCTGTTTCTCATCCAAGTGGGAAAGAGCACACACGTGAAGATGCGCGGCAAAACTATAAAATAGAATGAGACTAGCCGTATCAGGAAAAATGGACCAACTCCACTGTTGACTTCCAGATCGGGATTTTCTTCCATCAAATCCTTAATAAATATCGCACTTGCTGGATCGACTCCAGTCATGACATTGGTCACTATCTTTCGCCCGAGAACATTACGCAGTACATTAGTCGTGTTGATGTAAAGACGCTCTCCTACGGTCTGAATAAACTCGCCAGTATTCCCGTGTTTGCCCCATGTTATCCACCTGAGTAACCCACCAAGAAGACCTCGTCGAATAACTTCTTGACCTGCAGGGTATATAGGTTCAATGATTCCTTGGACGGAATTGAAGCTGAAGAACACCTGAAGTGGATACATTGGCACACTTGGTGTCGGAAAGAGTGTTGTGATCGGTCTCGATTGCACTATAGAAAACTTCCCATCTACCGATTTTGCCCATTCAATATCCTGTGGCTTTCCAAAAAAATCTTGAATAGTCTGGCCGATTTTTACCATCACCTTGACTTCACTCTCTGTTAGCACTTCAAACGTAGTTAATGATGTTGTTTCCTCCTTGACTCCGCCTCCGTCTGCAGCTAGGATTGTTTTCGACTTGGCACCAATCCTCTTGTCTTTGATAGTAATATCTCCACCGTCGTTTCTTAACACAACATAACGATCTGGCTCGGTAAGTCCTGAGACAAGCGCTTCTCCCAGTCCTGGTATCGCCTCTAGTGCACTCTCATTTCTCTGTCCCGTGAGCGGGTTGGCAGTGAACAGTACTCCCGAGCAAGTTTGGTTTAATGCCATGCATTGACACACAACTGCCATTGCAGCATCCACGTTTGATAAGTTGTTTCGGTTGCGATATGAGATTGCCCGTGGGGTAAATAGTGATGCAAAGCATTCTATAATGTTCTGTTCCACCTTAGAGTGTGGAACGTTGAGGTAAGTGTCATGCTGCCCTGCAAAAGATGCATCCGGCATGTCCTCACATGTTGCACTTGATCGAATAGCGAGGTTGATCTTTGGGTCCAATACGGACAGTCGCTCTGCAATCTCATGTTGCAGCTTGGTAGAGAGCTTTTGTTTTCGAAACGCCGCCTGAATGATTGCAGATGCTTCGTCCAAATCATCTACATGTGAACTTAAAGTTGCTTCAATTCGTGTGAGGAGTCTCTTGTTATTCTGATTGACAAAATCTCGATAGGCCGATGTGGTCACAACAAACCCTTCAGGAACGGAAATTCCTCCTCGCGAGAGGATAGAGAGGTTATGCCCTTTTCCTCCTGCAGTTGCTAGAGTGGACTCCGTCGAATCGAGTGGTAATGTAAGCATGATACCATAATATGATTTGTAAACTCAGTGACTGTCAATTGACACCGCATGCAATTGTGCTCTGCTCGCGTTGCAAAAACGGCATACGTGCAGAGCTCTTTCCGACGAAGACCGAGTCCTCCACAGCATCTCCAGTATGGTACATAGAGAGAGAGAGAACCCAGCCACTACAAACACACCACCTGCCGGCGACACCATGCCAGCTGCTGCCATATGCATTGAAGGCAGATAGAGTCATCACGCATCAGTGGTCCGAAAATTAAATCTTTAATTCTTCCCGCCATTTGTCAGATGGCCAACGATGACGCAGCGCGAAGCAACACGCATCCACATAATATTAATCCTCCTGACGCGATCATCACAACCTGCACGATGAAGACAACCACAGCCATCCTTCTTGCATGTGCCATCGGCACCCTTGGCTTCGCTCCTACGTCGCCATCATCACAGCGTACCTCCTCTACATCGCTTGCCTTCTTTGGGCAAAAGAAGGCTGCGCCATCTTCTGTCAAGGGATCGCCGCTTGCCGATGAGGCCCTAGAAACCTATCTCAAGAAATACCCAGCTGATATCAAAACCGTCTCCTTCTTCTTTGAGTCATGGGGAATGCCTGAATCATATAAGGCGCCAAAGTCCAAACAAAGTATCTTTAGCAGAAAGAATGAAGAGATCAAGGCTACATTTAATACAATTGCTTCTATTTATGGAGATGAAGCAGCACTGAAGATGGTCAAGATCCAACCCTCTGTGTTGGCATTTGAAAAAGACAACTTTCAACCCAGTCTTAATGCGTTTGGTGAGAATTTTGGATACGAGGAGAGCAAGGAAATGGTAATCAGGAATCCAGGTCTCCTTGGAACGAAGCCAGCCAATGCTGCCACAGCTGATAATCTTACGATGCAATTGAGTTATGTAGTGGAATTTACTCGTCCTATTGGAGCCGTTGGGCCTGTAATTTTGATTGGTTTATTGTGCGTGCCGGCCCTTGAATCGGCTCTGGGTGTAGGGAAAGGAGAACTCCTCAGTGCACTGTTTTAGTTGGTTGCTATGTGTACGTCATACGAAATCGCCGGTTCAAAGGAAACGCATAGAATAAAGTATTCAGCTGTCAAATAATATCTTATTTTTAGCGGCAATATATCTCAATGAAGTAAATTAACAAGTACATGTTTGTCACAATTTTGTGTTTTCTTTTTTTTCTCTTTTTAATATGCGTTGCGGTTTGTAAGATACACTTCACATCTCCGATAACTTAGTTTTCTTTGATGAAGGTCCAAGCAAGTCACCAAGATCATACAAGTCGTCTCCTCCATCGGTTCCGGAGGAAGCACTCATCAAGAGAGCTTTCCTCTTCAAGTCTTCAGAGCTTTCGACTGGTTCATCAAACTCACTGGCTCTGGAGCTGCTGCCAAAGTTATCGCGTCTTGATTTCGATGATTTTCCCTTTGTTAGAACATTCTCTTTCAATTCAAGCCAATCGTTCACATATTTTTGTTGGAATTCTTTGCGATCGATTTGTGCTGAATGATTCCTGATGTAAGGATGATCCAATGCTTGCTCTGCTGTTAGACGCTTCTTTGGATCAAGATGGAGCAGACCATCGAGAAGGCTGATGAGACCTGCCAAATCTTCCTCCTCATCCTTGCTCAATTTCAGCATGTGACGTAAAGCCTTTTCGACGCCTCTGTTGTATTTCTTTTTCTTTCCTTCGTCTCCTAGCACATACATATGGAGTGAATAGTACGGGAACTTCTTGGCTTCTTCAAAGTTGCCCTTCTCTGGGACGCCAGCTATTTTGAATACTTGAGTCATTTTGGAAATACGATCTTTCCCCGGAAAGAGCTGCTTCCCGAGCAAAAGATTTGCAACGAGTGCACCAAGAGCCCACATATCAGTCTCCTTTGTATGCCTTGTCCCACCTAGGAGAAGTTCGGGAGCAGCGAAAGGCTCGACGTCTTCGGTATTATGGTCCTTACTCTTCTTCGAACGGACATACTTCAGTGGGTTGTAATCTTTCGTTCTATCATTACCATGAAGCACCATCACTTTTGAAAGCCCGCTGAACTTGGCAGTGCCACAGTTATCGAGATAGATCTGATCAGGCAAAAGACTTCGAAGAATGATATGATTCGAGTGGCAAAAGGAGATAGCGGATATGATGTCGTGGCACCAACTCGCTAGGACAGATGGAGGAATCATGGCAAACCCACCATCCTTCTTCCTCTGGTATCTACCCATCACTTTCTGCAGATTCAGAGGTGTCGGTTCCATGACTAAGTGCGAACCCGAACCAACTTGCTTCTTCCCAGCCGCAGCAGCACGTTGGTTCTTTTCAATCATTGCCAAGATATCGTTGGCCGCTTTGCTTGGAAAGCTGCCTCCCGAAGTTGCTGGTTCCTTTGCTTCCTCATTCTCGGAATCCAGGGCAATAGCCAATGGTAAGATGAAATTAGGATGACCTTGAGGTGATGGAATGAGGAAATGCAGTTGATGTAAAAGCTGCATCTCTTGCAAAGCGGAGACGGAAAAGCCCATTTGCATACTTCCTCCAGTGTTTGATTGTTCTTTCTGTTCCACTTTTTCCGCGGGCCAGCGCTGCAGTGACACAGCAACAGCTCTGTTATCTTCTTCCATATCGCCTTCAGATGATGGCAAAAATGAAGCCAGGGTTGGGTATTGGTCTTCGAGGTTCCTCTTACCACCAGTGAACGATTTTGCAATTAAAGCCAGAGCGTTCATATCAACGGAACCTCGGCTGTGCAACTTCGGCGAAGAGAAGATCTGACACAACGATCCACTAAGGCTCGGTCCGTACTTATGAGGAACCCACCATCTAAGACCTGCCGAATCAAGATGATCTTGAGGAGCACTGGCTGCGACGCAAGTTTTCCACCCAGCATCATAAATGTCTGATGTGTCAGAAGTCCCATACCATCCATGTTTGCCGTCAATTTTCTGCATGTCAAGCAGACCTGGTTGAACCTTCGCCTGCTTTATCACATCTGTTTCCGTTCTCGGAGCAGTGTAAAGCACTGGCGCCGCTAAAGATGCAGCCTCGCGGAGCATTTGCGCTGCAATAGCGAGAGCTTTCCAATTACCTTCCAAAATAATATCAGAAGTGCCTGCTAACAAACCATCGGCGAACCAAATGTTGCACTTGCTTTCGAAACATGTCTTTCCAAGGATCGGAAGTACATGTTGCTCGATAACGTCTGCCTTCACATTACGGAACATTTCTCGAAGTTTTGAACGTTCGGCTATCTCCCTATATGCAGGCGAAGATACAAACTTGGAATCGTCAAAGCTTTGGCCAGAATGCTTATCCTTATAAGCACCACAGATGCTTTGGATCTTCGCAATGTTCTGAGCCATGAGTGATGCTTTGCTGTCACTAAATAACTCGTGCTTTGCTGATTGCGACGCGAAGCTCTTCTTCACTTTGGAAAGTACTTGGCAAGAGTGGTAGATTTGTTCGGCGACTTCACTTAGAGTCAACGGCTCTAGTGCTAGCGCGGGAATTAATGGCTCAATGTCCAGAGAAAGGAATCCAGCAATTGCTGCGAAGGCATACTTTGGGCCATGCTTAAGCCAAAGCACAGGTCCGGCAGCAAGGACGTGACCAGAAAGTGCCAACGACATAGCGTTTTCCGCGAGTGGTTCAGCCATCGCCTTTGTTCCGGTCACTGCATTCATGACCCAGTCGACACCTGTCCAGAATACATCATAATTTAATGCAGATAAGATGGTTTTCTCTGCCTTGATTACACGCCGCTCCCAATTTTTCGCTTCTTCACTGTTAGGGTTGAATAGAGACCCGGGATAAAACACATGATATGCATGCTCAAGCACGGCCTCCAGACGATTCCATTTCTTCACCTTCTGAGACTTATTAGCGATGAACAGGGACGCTAACTGAATGTCACGGAGCTTAAAGTTCGCATTCAATCCAATCGCATCTGGAAGGTTGATGTAGCGGTAGAAAATTATGCACGCGTGAGCAGAAACATTTTCTGATAGGCCCGCACTTGTTACAATCTCTGATATTTCTAGGCAGGCAGTGCCAACTGCACGGGGGTCCGAAAGACGCATTGAATCTGCAGTGCCCGTCTTGGCCATTGCTGTGAGATCTTGTGAAGAAGTTGATCCAGCAGAAGGCAATTGAGTCGGGCTAGAATCAAGTAACAAAGCCCAATCCCGACCAAAACCCCACCGATGTTGGCGAATGTGGTGGTCTCGTAACAACTCGATTTGGAGAGCAATAAGCTCCTTTGCAATGTTCACCTTCTCCTTGACCCGACGAGCTGATAGCTCGCTGAGGGAGGCATCTCCTCCGTCAATGCGGAGGTGATTATTAGTAACCGGATCAGATTGAACCGAGGCACCACTTGTCTTTTGCACAAACTCAAAGAAGTAATTCCAGTTCGTAGGTCTTCCGTTCTTTTTCAATTGCTCCTTCAGAGCATTTTGATAGATGTGGTTGGCCCCGAGATTCATGAATTCTACTCCACGCTTGAGATCAGCAAGGCGGGTTTGGATGTATCCCCAAAGACCAGAAATCTTGTGTGGCGCTGCACCAAAGTAAATCTTACGAGGGCCGTTGGGGTCTGCCTCATTGATCACCCTATTATGTGACACTCGCCCCATATCTTCTACTGCCTGCACCCAAATCGAGCACCGATTCTGCTTCTCGAACGATTTGGCAAAAGCGGAGTCTTGAAGGTCTTCATTGGCTCTAATCGTCTTGCTTGGACTACCAGGACCCTTGCCGGTCTTAAAGAGTAAGTTGTAGTCCTCGTTCGACAAAAGTCCGCCCAAAAAACCAAGATCGTCGAAACATCCAATTTCATGCCTGGTAGCACCAATCGCCGTGCACTCTTTCTCAATTTCATCATGCAAGTACAACATTGCCTTATCCATGTCTTCCTTCACATCGGCGGATAATGTCAGCCTGGCAAATTGCTTGCTCTTACTATCGGAATGTTTGAAATCAACATCCACGCCGAAGCAATACCCCTTTAGCGAGAAGAATCTCTTCCTCACTACATCCAATACGACGCGGGGGATGATCATTTCGGTGTAATTTGGTTTGCCCCCTTCTCCCATCAACTGGTCCGTGAGCAGAGAGGATGACGTTGGCTCGACACCGCTCAACTTATCCGTAATTCTGGTGTTCTGCTTCTCCAACCACTCGATGGCCTTCTTGACTTCCAATCCAGTAACAACAAGTTTCCATACAGATCCATCCTCTGATGCATCCATCGCCTTGTTCAAATCATTGTCTTCGCCCTCATGATGATCTCTCACCGTAATGTTGGTGACGTCAATATGTACACGTGAATGTCGTTGACACTTGTACAAAATGTGACTTTTGAGCATTTCATCCTTCACGGGGGTTTGGATGTACATGTAGTTCTTGACCTTGGCCCCAGGAACGGGCGATGACGACCTAGATACATCGGACCGTGGTGACGTAACATTCGAACTCATGAGGAGAGAATCATTTTGATAATTCCGATCCTTCCTGGCGATGACATACTTTTCTCCTTCTTCATCAAGAATCATCCATTTTTCCTTGGAAAGATCCGTCCAAACATCGGCATTATCTCCCCGATACATCAATTGGTGCCGTCCACTCTCCGGATCATACTGTGCCACATCGGCCACGTATTCTTCCCCGTCATCTTCAAAATACACCTTAATAACACGATTCATAATCTCTTTCCCCACCCTCCCACTCGAATTCCTATTAGGCTCAATCCAATGTCCCTCCAACTCTTCCAGTTCTTCCACCTCCTCAAAATCCTTTGGAATTTCCAACGTCCCACGACATTTCTCACTCCCACAATAACACTTGGTAACCGCCCTCCCCCGCTTCCTATCCCACTGATAATCAAAACTCAACTCCTCCCCCTCACGAATATCCCGTAATGCAAATACACACGCACGAATAATCCCACGAACTCTCCACCGATGTACGACACAATTGGGTTCACAAGAATGATTAATATACCGTGCAATCCCCCCCCGATGTCGTGCATCCAAATAAATATCCCCATCCAATGCCATAATATACAACATCCGTTCATGCTTATACCGTGCAAACAATCCATCGAGATATTGACGCTTCACTGCCACACCCACGTACTCAATAATAAACTCCCCCTTCTGAACCGGTTCTTGAACCATCAACCCCCGTCCCTTCAACCCTGCATCAAACACACATAACTTCTTCCACTCCTTCCGCTGGATACGCTTATTCCCACACAGTGGTCCACCTGGACAATTCGTTCCACATTCCTCTTGACACGCGTATAATGCACATGTTTCATCGACACAGCATTTCGATTCAGTGTCAATGTCCGGTTCACAGAAACATGGTTCGGGACGTTTGAATTTGGGACGTTGGGCTCGTTCCAATTGGGATATTTGAGAAATGTGTGATAGTAGATTGCTAGTAGTACCTCCTTCATTATTGTTGTTGTTGTGGTTGTTGTGGTTGTTGCCACCCATATTGTTGGAACTTGAATCAAGAGTTGTTGCTGATGTTGTTGTAGATGTAGTAATCTCGTCCCCACCCCATTCAACATCCTCAATATGATCAACATCTGATGGTAAATCAATCGGACGTTTTTCAATAGTAAATGATTTGGCATTTTTCCAATGGAGGGATTGAGTGTATTCGGTGTTAGTGGCTTGTTCTTGTTCATAGTCTCTTGGGGTAGTGTTGTTGTTGTTGTTGTTGTTGGAAGAAGTAGAAGTGTTTTTGGTGTTGTTAACTGCAGCAATTGCTTTAGTAGTAGTGTTGTTGTTGTTGTTGGTGGTGGTGGTGGTGAATTGTACTCCTCCTCCTCCTCCCGAGGTCGCGACTTCACTACTCTTGATTGGAAGTTGGTTAGGATTATCATTCGTACTTGATGACACAGCAGAAGAAAGAGGAGGAGGAGTAGTACCAGCAGCTTGTGGAGGAGCAACAAAACGTTGTTGTTGTTGTTGTTGTTGTTGCTGATGATGCTGTTGCTGGTAATGCTGTTGATAAGGTTGTGACCTATTCGTATGATTCATGACATAATTGGAATGATTTGATGATGATGGAACAACCACCCTCATTCCCCATCTTGACGAGGGATCATTATTATTATTGCTGCTGTTATTGTTATTATAGTTGTTGCTACTATTGTTCATGATTGATAGTGATGATGATGTGGACGAAGATGTAATTGCAGATGATGAAGGAATGACAGTGTTAGTACCTGATCCTGCCATGGCGGCAAATGATCCGGTTGGTGGAGAAGACTTTAGTGGCATGCAGTACTCGTGATTGCCGCTGCTGTTGCTGTTGCTGTTGCTACCGTTGTTAGCATTGTATGAGTGTGGTGGTGGAGGAGCAGACCTTGGACTGCGCTGAGGCACATGCTGCTGATGATGGTGATGATGAGAAGGTGGCGGCACATCATAATAATTACTACCGTGTTGTTTCTTATTCCATGTTGTTGGTGGTGGTGGAGGTCCCTGTTGCTGTTGCTGCTGCTGTTGCTGAGGATGATTATGAGTCCCCGGCGGCGGCGACGGAGAATATCGCTGATGATGATGCTGATGATGCGATTGTTGCGGCTGTGATGATGATGATGGTGGTGGTGGTTGAAATCGTTGCTGAAATCCTTCGGAATTGTTATTTTTACCCTGTTGTTGCTGTAATCGCTGCTGCTGCTGCTGTTGCGGCGGAGGAGGAGGCTGAAATCGTTGACGAAAATTGGGATTGTTACCCCCGCCACCTGAATGGCGATGCTGCTGCTGATGATGATGATACGGAGGAGGACCACCGTTGTTGTAGCGACCCCCACCAGCAGGTCCTCCACCTATGTCGTTATTGCCATCAGTCATTGCCCCCTGCTGCTGCTGCTGCTGCTGCTGTCGTTGATGTCTCATAATTTCTCCCTCCTCAGCAGCGGCAATGCTATCTTCATTTTTACTATTTTGAGATGCCGCTACAGCAGCATTCCATCGTTGTCGTGGATCCATATTATTCGATGATGATATGATTGATGTATACAGATGATGATTTATTTGTGGTTGTGTCTCGATTATTTGCAAACATTTATTGTATATATATATAAAGACGTAATATATATATATAAATGCGATATAGGGATAGGAGTTCTCTTATACGATTATTCACAACTGGCTTGGTGTGCGCAAAAGTTCTCTCCTTCTTGATTCGTTGTGCAAGAAGATTTATATTGTACCCCCCCCCTATCTCGTTCTCGGTCTACTCTGGATAAGTTGCAAAGACAATTTATGGGATTGATGCCCATAAGATATGATGATTATGTTGTCAAT
>Ga0210307_1171107_pt1 | contig 11587 bp, 4 predicted proteins | sample R1073metaT_FD_159690 | JGI IMG/M metagenome (GOLD analysis project Ga0210307, IMG submission 159690) | Metatranscriptome of estuarine water microbial communities from the Columbia River estuary, Oregon, United States - R1073 (Metagenome... | ecosystem: Environmental > Aquatic > Marine >...
AAGCTATCCCCTTGTCATAACACTGCTTACAGAGATCGATATCCATTTCACCTCCTAAAGTGTACCTCGTTCCGGTAATTGGGAAAATGGCACAAGAATCGCACTGGTATGTAACGTAACCTTCGCTTGTAAATTCTTTCTCGGGACTTGATGGTACGATCGCTTTGAAAGCATCGCTTTTGCTGTCTCCGCCAGTGATTGTCGACCTCATCGCTGCACAGCAGCTTTTCACAATGTCCGATTCAAGCGAGAAATACTCTTCTAAAACCTTGAATTGAGCAAAATCATCTGAGTTCGAGCATGCCATCTCCATCAAGATAAGTTTGGAATTCAGAGCAACTGACGATGAAAGCTTGGGTTGTGCACCATGAGTTGTTTCGAGAGATTGCACAAAATCAATGATACCCTTCGAGATTAATGCGATTGACGATTTGCAACATTTTTCTGCTATCAACTTGGAGATGATTTTGCGATAATTATAACCTCTTTTCTGCAAAATCTTCATAGTGGAATTCATTATCAGCAACAGCATTTTTATTCCACGACTGATGATGACTTCTTGCTCTGGTGTAATTTCATCGTCCCCATCGTATTCAGCCCGTAAGAACCTGTCTAAGTTTTGAAGGTGCACCAGTAACCCACGGACAGTCGCTTCGTCTTGAAAACGTGTTCTCTTTACTGCGTCTCTCTCTGCTTCGCTCAAAAGAATTAGTGCTTCCTTCCTCTCTTCGCAGGATTGATCCAATGAGGTCCGTTCAAGGACACTTTTTACTATGTAAGACGCTTGGTCTAGATTGGGGGATGTAGAGTTCACAGCGTCAGTACTTCCACAAACAATTTTCACCAAGCTCGTTAATGATCGTACACAAGGAATCAGTTCGCGACAAAATGATTGCGATACAAGCGATTGAACAGATTTGAGACAAGGGAGTTCTTCAGCGTCACCCCCAACCTGGCCCGTGGCGGCAAGGAATGGCAATTCTTCCCTTGTTCGAGCGTAAACCTCTACGCAATCGATAACAGGGCTATTCCCGTCGTGACACGACGAAATCCAAATTGAGACTGAAATATTTGAAGAGGCGCGTAATCAAAGTGTTAGCTGCGCACTCTGAACGCGAAGAAAAATTTCGTCCAGTCACTTACCAAATCCGTTCCTTGCGGCAAGGAGGATTTCCTCGTCTGTCAGGGGAAAATCATACCATCGCTTCACATTTCTTTTCAGTTTGATTGATCTACCCGATCCAACCACGGCAACTTCTGAGGGAATGAGATCTGGCATTGTGCCCACAAGAACTCGAATCGCTACAATTGCTAGATCTTTTTCTGTCTGACCAACTTTTGGCTGAAGTCCCGCAGTGAGAGTGCATCCTTCACGAGAAGGACAGACAAGATACTCCGTGCTATTCAATGAGAGCTTTCGCTTCGCTGTCTTTTGGTCCTTCCCAACGCAATCACCACCGAGAACAAGTTCATCAACCTCTGAAACATTGATCAAACTCTCAAATATGTGAATATCTGGACTTCTCTGGATGCTGTTGCCCCATTGTGATCGAATCAATGAACTAGTTGACGTTGCAGCAAAGTCCTCCCCGAAAGTCAGTATTGATCCACTTGAAGTGAGCAGCGTCAAACATGCTCTCTCTTTTGTCGTGGTTTGATCATCCATGTAGCCATCTGAGACACTGCGACCACCAACAAGATAGGGGCATGAATGTGCGCAGGATCCAACGTAGCTGTAACTCGACATGATGCCCAAACCTGTAACTGTCGGCCAGTCCAACTCTCTTACGAATATATTGTTCTTATTGAATTCAACCAACATAAGAATAGGCTGGCTGGAAGTACGAGTTGACTTGCCCACACATGTAAAGCGATAGAACGATTCGCCATCTCTTTCAACAATTCCAAGTTCTTCAAAATGGTGATACGGACCCATGACGGCATAACTACCTCCGATATCAGCTGCGGACATCATGTTTGGGAGAATTTCAAAGTTGCTGCTGATGGTACCATCATCGTCAAGAATAAAAGCGATGACACACGAACTCATGCATTGGTAGAGGAGTAAGTTACTCTGTCGCAAATATGACAGGTGGGCACCCTCGCCAAGAGTAGTTGAAGTAGTACCTTTTGCCGCAGGTTCTGAACCTTGGTACCTGCGTATTCCTGCAATTGGGAATGATACTCCTGCCCCAATTTCGATGTAGTTTTCACCTTGGTCCTCCAAGTTACCGTCTTCATCAACAATGAGATCTATGAAATACAAACGCCCTGTGTCAAGAAGCAGCGCAAGCTTTGTCTCTATGATAGGATCATCATAATCCGCGCCCGATCCTACCCGGGGTAAGCGGTCCAGAAGTGCGGCAGATCTAATCAGCACATCCTCATATGCGAGGGCGTAATGTGTGGTGGCATCGCAGGAGTTGTTCTTTTCTCTCTTCAGATCGAAAATGTGAACCACAGTTCCACAGACAACTACTACCATCAACTCAGAATGAGACACCCAGTCACATCTAAGCAAATATTCGCTGTCGCTATCACACTCAGCGGGTTCCGACTGCATTTTAAGCTCGATAACTCGCTCGAATGAATCAAGACCCTTGGATACAATAGCAACAGCAGCCTTGGACTGTCCCCAAACAAGCAGGTGTCTGCTGTTTTCTGGTGAAAGCGCCATCCCGTTGATGGGAAAGTTCACTTTGTCAGAGCCCAAGACATTCAATTTAGAACGAGTCAAGTGGGACGAGACCGCCGACCTCTGTATGTGACGAACATTCACTGGCGCGAGGCAGAAGAGTACTGACGTCGATTCTGCGATGAACAACCGTCCTCTCTCATCAGACACGATCATCTGCGCCGACATATCAGACCGAGTTTTTCTAATTTGGCTTGTAGACGACCCAGATGAAGGCACATTAGGCTGCACAGTACTTGACTTCGCTGCGCGAAGAGGCACCATTGAAGGTTTGGATAGATTCCTTACTTTGAGGGGCTGCTCAGACCGTGATTCGAGATCTATAACCGAGGACTTTGCGTTGGACGATGAAGAGGAGTCCCCTAAGAAGAGATCTTTGTAGTCATTTGTTTGTAAGTTGGGCTCGCTACTATAAAAGCTGTCCAGCATTTTGACGATTGAGTCAGTCCAATTTGAATCTGTCGCTTCTTTAATCAAACTCTCAAGTGACTGTTTGCAAGATGATTTGAAGTTTGTAATGATGAACTCAATGAAAATATCTGGGTTTCTACCTGCTTGATCCTTGGTGCTTTCATCTTTCGACGCAGACTCACTGGAAATTTTAGCGTCCGCATAAACGGCTTTGAGGGTTTCTTCGTTCACCGGAACGAGGCATTTGCACGGAGTTCTATTCTCTTCGACAGCAGTGGCCACCTCTGCTCCACAGTCACAGAAAAAAGAACTCTTTCTTGAGTACCCGACGTCATGGCCTTGGTGACAAACCCTTGCACAAAGAGAGCAGCATCCCTTGTCCCACAATAACCCACATGTGTAGCAATTGTACCAATGCTGCTCGGTAAATCCTTCACCAGTTTCAACAAATGAACACGTTCTTGCCTTAGCAACTTCTTCGCCCTTGTTCCGTAAGATTGATGTGCCCTGTTTGCGCGCCTTTTGTTTCATTCTTCCCGAGTCATGGAAAGGCAACGATGCCCCTAACAAAGATGGCTTGATCATTTCATCGAGAGATGCAACGTAAGCGAAAAAATCTTTTACGCAGTCGACGTATCCAGAAAGCGCACTAGGTTCCTTCTCTTTTTGTACCAGCGACACTATCGTCTTTCCAACGTCATTCAATGATCCAAATCGAGAAGCTAACAGACACATCAATTTGGTCGAATGGTTTGGCGCTGAACTAGCCCATTCATCGAATTTGCTCAACATGACTCTCAGGATTGATTTGCAACCATTTTCAGAAACCGATTTGCCAGGTACGTTAACAAGATAACTCACTAAGCGGGTCACTTTTTCGCTCAGTTCAATTTCTTCACAGCTTTGTCGTCCCTTAGGAATAAGACAAATGTCATCCGCCACAACATTTACCGCATCGGGCCTATTCCGTGACAAGCTATTCAACGCTGCCGCCAACATCGAACCGACCTCGTTTGGAAATGATTTGTTGGCTTCAATCAAATCAAGTAGAACTCGTACAACATGAGTGCGGGTCGTCGTCTTCAGTGATCGAGTGCTGATCAACTTCATTAAAACTTCTGGAATAAAGTCCCAATTGTCATATCTTCTACCATAAATACTGGGGCTCCCTCCCACTGAAAGCACGTCAGATTTAAAGTCAACATCCGATTGAAACCCAATCAACCTCCCCTTCTCCACCTGCACACCGAAGCATGCTAAGAACGTGTGCTGGGACTTGTCTGACGTAAGCGAGCTGTCAACAATTTCATAATCGTTCCCTTGATCTGATAAAACGTCATCGATTGCCTCACAACGGATGCGCAGCGCTGACAGTGAGATCAATTTCTTGAACTGTGATGGATCCTGCAACAATTGGTTAGCGCAGGCAGTACAAACTTGAAGCATTGTTGTGTCGTTCACGGAGTAAGCGGACACCAAGGAGAGGAAAGCAAGGGATCCTTTTATCTCGTCTCGGGCCTCTGGATTGATTCCACTCCAGGATGGGTCTCCACTAAAAGACGATGATGAGTGGCCTACAGAAAGAGGATCGTCATTTCGTCCCTTGCCGTTTATACTGAATCTCAGCAATGCGCACGTCGGAACTAATGCATTCACAACACTGAGTACAATTCTCCGCCAGTGGATTACGTTCTCGACATCTTTCTTGATCACGTCATTCTTTTCCCTCGCACCCCCACGAATACCAAGCGATGAGAAGTCGTCAAGCACAGCTTTAGACTCCGAACCTTGCGTTAACGCCTCAAGCAAGAGAATTTCCCACTGTCCATTAGCTCGGCGTTCGCCTTGATTTGCTTTCCATCCCTCGAATCCTTCAACACCCTTCATTCGTTGCACGCAGCCGCTAACATCAATAGAGTTTGCCCTGGAGACAAAACCAATGACGGCTTTGAGAATAGAATCATCATTCAGCGAAATGAGCTGAAGTGCAACACTAGGAGGCTTTGTTTTTTCAATCCCTCTGCCTGACAACGTACGGCCGTCTTCCAACTTACAAATAGCGCCGAAATAGCATTGGAAAACTTGTGCGCCAAATTGAGTTAATGACCTGAGAGCCTGGATAGCCGAGTCGATAGCTAACTTTTGGGAAATACCATCAGCCATTTTACAGCCCAAATCTAACCAGTCGGGATAACATGGAGCTGCGCCCAACGTAAAACAGGCATCATGGAGGCGTTCGAGTGCATTTGACCTTGTGACGCTTGCATCAGAACAGCAAGAATCGTCAGAGAGTGCATCATGCTCATTGTCCCGGTGGAATCTATCAAGAGAGTCAGCGGCATTCTTTCCAGGTCTTGTGTACATGCTGACGAGGAATGAGACATACACTGGGAGGAATTCAAAGTGAACGAATTCAGAAAGTGAAGGTGGCGATTTTTTCTCCATATGTAACGTCAGCGCTTTCAGCATATTCTCAGCAGACGACAACCCAGCAGATAAAGCCTCACTAAGACTGCAGTTCGCGCCTTTCTGCCGCACAAGTCTCATCAAAAGAGTCTCTTGCACAGATGGATCATCACTAGCATCCACAAGAGCGTGCACTCCAAACATGTCTTCCCTCAGAGCTGCAAGTTTCTGAATGATGTTCATACTCTCCATTGCCGACGCCGCTGTTACGCCAGACCAGCCAATCGCGCTCCAAGCAGTGAGTTTCGTTGACATGATCCACGAAGAGAGAAGCAACTGACATCCATCCAGTGAAAACGTGCTGAATCCAGTTGAGATTCCCGCTTCAGTCATTGCTTGAATCTTTTCAAATAACTTATTTTCGAGCACTTGATTCGCCTTCATATCATGTGGTACAGGCACAGAGGGTGTTAGCCAGTCAAATATTCCACGAAAATTCTCTTTGGGGTTCGGTCTTGTTGAGGGAAAGTCATAGTGAGATGATCCCATTCTTTCGGAGAGCGCCAGTAAAAGTGTAGGAACTGAGAAAATATCTGCAAGGGCAGCACACGAAGTAACGGCCCTCGCCAGAACTTTCGATGAGTCTGGGCTGAGAGATGATGCTTTTGATGATTTCAGGCCCTTTGTCAATATACCAGTGATTTTGTTGAGAACCTTTTTCTGATCACAACGCGGGATTTTGCCGAACGCCAAGGCGAACAGTTGTGCGTCACGGAACGAAATCAAATTTTCGTCACCGATAACAAACGAGAACGAGGCAGGGATTGCAAAATCGGCGACAAATTTTTCGATGTTGCTGACAAATAAGTTGCACAAGAATTCCTCAGCCGGTGCAGCAGCCTCTGCATTTTCAGCATCACCTAATGAACAGAGCGTCGACGAAATCAATGCATGATGAAATGCTGGTGCGCACAGTGGCGTTTTTCCATCCGAATAAATTGCCCGGTAAACTTGCAGCCTGCTCTCACTATTTCTAATCACAGACACATCAGCCCTATATTCTTGACTGGAACGACCTTGCCCCATGATAAGGGCCAAGTCGACGTGAGCACGAAATAATCTTGTCCAACAAATATCGGGTGCCTGATCTGTGCCTTGCGGAAGACTAAAGCGGATCATCTCATGCAAGTCGTCACCGAGATTCACAAAGTCCAATACTAGTTGAGTAGAAATGAAACTCCGAAACAGAGAACGAATGCAAAGTATTGCATCGGTTGGGGCATCTATCGGTTGATTGCAGCGGGAAAGGCAACTTCCAAGCGTCTTGACCGCATCTGACGCGAGGAAAGCTACGTTGTGGTATTTCTGTTTCGTGGAGTTTACTGAGGAAGTCTTTTTCTTCTTGTTCTTCTTCGATTTGGATGATATTGAATGATCCATCTCTTCAATTCTATCATAGCACAAGCGAGTAATATGAAAGAGGCTCCTCAACAAAGAGTCTATTCCATCTCTGTGGGAAGCAGATTCCGAAGATAAATGTGCTCTTATGAAAATTGCCAAAGTTTCAGCACTCGATCTCCCCGCGGCGCTGCTTTGAAACGTTTGGCCAGAGTACTTCTTTGAACCAGAGTCGTTGGAAGTCGCGTCACTTGCAGAACCCACTTGAAGCGGATCATTCAGCTTATACTCCACCAGCACAGCATCAGGAATAGAGTAATCCTCCACTGGTTGACTTGACTTAGCGACGGCCGTAGTCCCCAGACATTCGTAGACTTCATTCACTGCGAAAGAGAGCAGTTTAGCATCCAGAACGATGACGTCCGATGCGTCTGCTTTGAACAGACAAAAGTTTCGCTCAAAACAACTCAGCGCCACCGCGGAGCCCATGGAAACGACACGTGATTTGCCTTCCGATGAGCCAAAGTAAGAATTCGTCGAAGCAGCTCTCCCGAGCGTCTCCAATGTTCGATGCATGAATGGATAGAACCTAATTGTGCTTTCGTCGTTGCTTCCTTCCTGAGGGTCAACATTTACGAGCAATCTTCTCATCTCTTGAGGTGCATGTGGATGAGAACGATGGAGCATTTCCGAAAAAGTATCCTGCAACACTCGAATGTGAGCCTCGATCAAGTGTTTTGCCAACTCTGCAGTTTCGTTACGAATATCCGGGCGGATCCACACGCTCTTCCCTCCACCGGGCGATCGTTTATTTCCTCGTGGGCTGCCCTTTGTTGCTGTTGGCTTTTTAGCTGTGGTCCTTTTGGACGCAGCTTTGGATCGACTACTGCGCCTAGCTGGGGCTTTGGAACTTTCGGAGGAAGTCGTCTTTTTACTAGCAGCCGGCGAAGGGGGAGCGGTCGCGACAGCTACCGACTCGGGTGGTGCCATGATGGCTTTGACATATTCATCCATCCACCCAGTCGCGGGTGGTGTGATTCCAGCGATGGAACCAGCATCATAGATCATGTCTATCATGCAACACACAAACACCAACAACGACAAATTTCCCGGGACCCCCTCAATTTGCTCGTTTGCCTCAATCGTCGACGACAATGGGCGCTTTTTCGCATCCTTCTTTTTCTTCCTCGTTTTTGATGCCGCTGCATCAGCCTCTTCGAGTGCACTTCCACTCTCGTACGGTGGCAATTCCATAACCTCGTTCCACGATTCATCCCGCGTTAAAAGAGTCACACAAGTTTCCAACAAACGTTTCTGTCCCTTACATAACCATCCAAAAGCCAACACCGACCACCGTCGGACTGAAACGTGACAATCGAACATAACGTGATTCTCTGCCCGTTCCCGGAGGAGTGCAGAAAGTTCCGCAATAACATCATCCGACTCTGTTAGATTCTTTGGCTTTTTCAAGCGGGATGACGATGACGACTTTCGTGCCTTCTTGACTGGAGGGGGCTCAATCGGGGAAGTAGAACCTCCCCCGTCGACTTCGTTCATTACCAATGCGATAAACTTGGAATCGATCTCGGAAGTAAACATTGATACCGAAACTTCCTGACACACTTGTGATAGATAATTATCCCCCCCATCGTCCTTGCTTGACGTGGACGTACCGTATGACGTGAAACCCAACTGATACCCCACCATAATCCTTTTCAAAATTCCATTCCACATCCCAATAGTCTCCATACCCATCATGGTATGAGCATGTCCACTCCAAAGCCGACTATTATAATTCCCCCCACCACCCATTAGACTTGCACTTATCACATCCTCCAACGAAGTGGCCCCAAACGGGGATGTTACCGATGAATACATCATCATTTTTGGGGTTGGGGTTAATTGGAATAAACTTTCAAGTGCGATAAGGGAGGACCACATGGCATTCCGAATGATAGATTGTTGCGCCTTCATCTGCTCGGGGGAGGATGAACCGTCGTCTTTCAGTTGTGATGATGAGTCTCGGGATGACAAATGACCATTCCCAAGTGTCTCCAATGACCATAATGCACCCATTACACCACTAGTTAATGCTCTCCCAATAACAGCCTTTGCGTGTGACATGATAATATTCTTTTTATTCTTTTCGGGAGTGGCAGATGACGATGCTCCTCCCCGCGAGGGCGATGAACGAGATGGTGCATATTCTTCATCAACGTCCATCATGGAACCACCTCCGAGTGTTGATGTCATCCCAAAGGATGTATCAATTGTTCCTGAGTTACTGTTCCCGCCGCCACGGGATGCCTTGGTGATTGTTTCAAACAAGGCACGATTATTCACGAGTGCCAAAATAAGATGCGATGAAAGGGCCGCAAGCATGATAGCATCGGATGTGTAATCTCCATCAGAAATGACGGACTCTTCGTCAGTGTCGTCGTGATTACCACTACCACCAGCAGCAACAGCAGTAGTGTTGAATACTGTCGTATCCGCACCCTGGATCGATGACAAAATGACATTGATCGCTTGAGTCACTGCCATGATCAAATGAGCCTCATTTCGTCCCAATGAATCATCTGAAGCAACTCCTTCACCATCACCCGATGGCAACGAGGATAGTCCAGGTGCGGTAGTGTCACCGGGAGAAGAAGACCCCCTTTTCTTTTTATCCTTCTTCATTCGCTTCGAAGCCGATGATGCGACAGCACCGAGTGGATCTTCAAGGGAAGCTGCGGCTGAAGCCACGGCACTATCCCCCGAGAATGCCACAGCCAGAGTTAAACTAACATCCCCCACCCCGATGTCTCCCTCATTCTTTTTATTTTTGTTCGTGCCATCAGCATTATTATTATTATTATTTGCGATCATTGTTGGATCAAACCCGGGAATGCTGAAGGCTACTCGCCCATCAATCAGTGCCTGCAGCGCATTGGTGCATTGCGATTTGTTAGACGAGAGTGCCTGGAGTTTTTGTAGGAGTGAGGACAGCAGCGACATTTGATCTGTAGATGATGCTGAGACGTCAGCGGCGTCGGTGGCTGTTGAGTTCGTCTTTTTGGGTTTGTCCTTGGTCTTCGTTTTGGCCTTGGAGCTTTTCCGAAAGAGCAGACAGAGGGGGGAAAATGCAGCGTCGTTAGGGCGAATAGAAACAAATAATGTATTGATTAATTTTTGTTCGAGCTCTACTCTTACCTGTCACCTCCTACCGGCGCAGGTGGCTCGTCGGCAGAGTCACTATCGGCCGGGCCACCCCGCTTGCGCTTTGACCGGCGCGAAGTTGTAGGCATTATTCAGTCTAGAGCGGCGGTGATCGACGTTAGGTTCTTAGCAGGAGTGGTGGTGGACGACTGAGTTAGTTATGATACTGCTCTGTCGTAAAAGTAAGATGATGGATCTTCATGCTTGGAAGCAGCCTATTTTGGAGAGAAGAGGAAAAAATGCGGGACAGGAAGTTTCATGAACTTCGTGAAGGTTGACAAAATAAAACGGTGTAAAGGAGGAAGAGGGCCAACACATCAACACAACATAAAAACAAAAATATCTGATCTCTGGTATGCGAATATCATGATGATTTACAGTCTAAATGATAATGATAGATAATATCTTTAAAAGATTTTCAGTTCAGACTCCTAAGTGCTAAGTGATCTTTCAAATACAATCAAAGTTCCTCGTGCTCAAAGTTGCCAGGTTCTTTCACGTTGAAATTCTGATAATTGCTCCAAGGGCTCCATTCTCCGCCCTTCTTGACACGTAGGTGAAATTTGTTGTATCCAATTGGTGCACCCGACATAACATAACACGGCTGCCCTCCGCACATGTTTTTCCCACCAATTTCGATTCGATAGATTGTACCATCCACTTCGCCATTTTCTACCCCCGTCTCTTCCAAGATGTGGTTGCAATTGTGACAGAGTTCGTATCCCTCCGCTGCACCGATGGCGTCCCATTTGACAATAACTTTGAGGAGATGCTCCTCTCCAGCGATTAAATCGCCTGTCTTGTGAAAATGTTGTTTTACTCGAGCAACAGCTCTAAAATTTGGGCGATCCAATACTGCTACGACGAGGATGGTCGTCGTGATGAGCGGCACGATCAGGAGAGATAGGAGGCGGCCGGTGGCAGATACTAACATGTTTGTGCACCAGCCCGGCCGATGACAAGATTGTTTTGATTGTTTTTGTTTGAGATTTTTTGGGTTTTGGGGGAAATGAAAAAAAAATGAGATATTTACTTTTACTTGGGGGCGAGAGAAGGAGAAGCGGAGAAGCGGAGGTTGGTAGAGTAGTAGTATGTCGTAGTAGTATGTCGAAGTGGGTCTCGTTTGATGTGATGACAACACTTCTGAAAAAAGCAGGTCATGGTATGATATGATAACCGTCGTGGTGCGAACTGGAACTGGTAAATAATACTCTCTCACATAAAGAGGCATTATAGGTATATCATAGTCATAGACTATCATAGGTCATAGACTTGGTTAGATCATCGGATATCAAATTAATATGATGAAAAGAAAGATAATTTCCTTGACCATGAGATTCAAAATCAAATTAATATCTATGAGAATATTAGAGATGAGCTGGAGCTAGAGGCTAGAGTGTGTCTGCAATGTATATATTACTTATGTACAAATGGGGCAAGGATGGGGCTGAGACTGAGACAGCCCCCACCTCTTTC
>Ga0210307_1215882_pt1 | contig 11520 bp, 14 predicted proteins | sample R1073metaT_FD_159690 | JGI IMG/M metagenome (GOLD analysis project Ga0210307, IMG submission 159690) | Metatranscriptome of estuarine water microbial communities from the Columbia River estuary, Oregon, United States - R1073 (Metagenome... | ecosystem: Environmental > Aquatic > Marine >...
AGCAGAATGACCCGTACTGCCCGGCTTAAGGATGCCCTGTTGTGGGGCGGGGTGTTGGCCGCGGCCTGCACCATCGGCCTTATGGCGGGGCAGGTGTCGGCGCAAACGGTAGATGTGACGTTTGACACAAAAGCCGGCACAGGCAGTGTATCGGGCCGATTGGTGGAAATCACCGGCCGTTCCTTTGTCCTTGCCACAGCGGCAGGGCAGGTGGCAGTCCGCCCGCAAGACGTGGTCTGTACCGGTCGGGCCTGTCCGGTTGCGGGCTTTGTCCCGCGTGAAGAAGTGCCGGCAGCGATGCGCCGGATCATGCTGTCCTCGCTCGACAAAAAGATCGAGATCGAAGGAGAGCTCAAAGGTCTGCCCGATGCACGGCTCTTGGTCGATGTTGCAGGTCTGGGGCTGGTGAGTTTCGAGCGTCGTGGTTTGCGGTGTTCCGGGCCGGGGTGTCTGGTGACACAGGCGATGATGGTGCCCTTGCCGCCGCGTGCGGAGCCCTTGCAGATTGTCGGTCCGCGCGATCTGACAGAAGGTATGTTGGCCGGCTTGCTCAAGGGGTATGCAGCGTCGGTTTCCGCACCAGCCGATCTTCAACCCTTGTCCGACAGCACCTACGTCATGGCATTGGATCCGGATGCGGGGACATTCTTTGTTGGGGGCACTGGTCCGACGGTTTCTTTCGATGCGTTGGCCTCCGGGGCTGCGGATATTGTGATTGCGGGCAGGCAACCCACGGATGCCGAGGCCAAAGCGATTGCAGCGGCGGGATTGGGCGAGTTGCGTGGCAGTGCGTTCGAGACGGCATTGGCGGCCGATGCTGTGGCTATTGTGACCCATCCTGATTTGCCCGTGTCCGAGCTGACATCTGGCCAGCTGGCCGCACTGTACAATGGTACCATCACAAACTGGTCCGATGTTGGCGGGCCGGACGCACCGGTGACAGTTTTCATGCGCGAGCGGGGTGCCGACGAGAAAGCGCTGTTTGGTGCCGCAGTCTTTGGCGATGCGCAACAAAGGGCCGAGCGTGGCGTGGTTGTGGCCGGCTCAAGCCGCGAGATGCACCAGAAACTGGCCGGGACGCCGTTTTAGATAGGTTACCTGTGGAACACCCAAAGCGAAGGATTGAACACTGTCCGTATCAGGGGAGAGTGCGGGGTAACTGGCGCACAGGATCATTCTGCTCTCAAAGCGGGTGATGCATGGATGGGCACGCGCCTTTACCTCTACAGCAGGCCGGGCGCGACCAATCCGGCGGCGGCGCGTTTTGCTGAGTATGCGGGCACGGCAATGGCGCGTGACGCGCTTGCGCTGGCGGGCTATGTCAGCCCCGACATCATGCGGGTGCCATTGGCGGAAGTGCGCGCTGCGGTCGAGACCACAGGTTTGGCGAGCGGTGAGCAAACACAGATGGCGCTCCAGATATCACAGCGGTTTGGGCAATGGGACCGGCTGAGCACAACCTTCCGTGGGGATGCCAATAGCGCCGTAGCCGGACCCGAGATGACCCGATTGGTCGCCTATCTGCAAACGCTACCCGAAGGCAGCGAAGTTGCTGTGATCGGGTTTGCTTCGGGCGGCGAAGGCTTTGACGTTGCACTTGCAACTTCGCGCGCACAGGCTGATGCGATTGCACAGGAACTGGCAGCGCAAGTTCGGGCAGCAGGTCTGCGCACCAACATCGGATTCGCCGGATATGGAAATCTGGTGCCGCTGGCGTGCGATTCGGATCATGGGGCAGACCAGCTGAACTCCAGGGTTGAAATCTGGGTTCGTGATCCGAACTAGCGGTTGTGTGACGGTCTTGATGCAGGCCATTCGGTCGAGAATTTGGCCGTTCAGTACGGTGCAGGCACTTTCTTGTCGGGCCTACAAAGGGTATCTTGGGCAGGTAAAATGACCACTAGATGTTGTGGTCCTGTTTCTGGTTTCCTGTGGAGTTTGCAACATGATCACCTTCAATTTAACACCTCCCGAGGAAGCCGCTGACCAGACCGCGCCACAGGTGGCGCAAGCGGAGCAGATGGAACAGGTGGAGACGGAGTGGGTTCCACAACCGGCCCCCATGCGCGTGCCTGTACAGGCTGCGCCTGCAGCCACGTCCAATCTACTCATTCCTTTTCTGGTGGTGAGTTTCGGGATGCTTGCGCTCGGGGCGGGCAGCACGCTGGTCTACGTCAATTCATCGTCGCGGACTGCACAACCTGCAATGAAATTGTCTGCCGCAACTGTTGTTGGGGCTGTCGTATCAGAAGAACCCGAAGCGGTTACACCAGCCCCCGTCGAGCAGGCTGAAGAGGCCGTGGCGCGTGCGGCGACCACTCCTGCGTATTTTGAAGCGGCCAGCCCCGATGTTGAAGGCACGCAAGCCCGTGCAGCAGCAGGTGCTGTGTGTGTGCAATCCTTGGGCGCGTTGCTCGCTTCGGGTGCGGATCATCTTGATCTGGCTCGGGCGCTGGCCCGCGAAGCACAGGGCTGCACGATGGTATCGATCACTGTTCAAGGCTATGCCAATCACAGTGATGACGAGATCGAGAACCTGCGCGCCAGCTGGCAGGAGGCGGAGGGCACAATTTCCACGCTGGCGGCCGAGGGGCTGGACGTGAGCGGCTTTCGCCCTTTGGGGGTCGGATCGCGTGGGCAGGCAGATGAGGCGGGTCCGGTATCGTTTCACATCGCCGCAGGTTTCTGAATACCGTTCAGGGTGCTTCAGCTGACATCGGGCAGCTGCCACGGGGGCGTGCTTGCCATGGTATGCGCAGCTGCAATCCGCTACATGGCTTTCCATGATTGCACTGTTTTTTCTTTTCACCTCTGCCCTTGTGGCGGCGACGATCCTGCCGATGCAGTCAGAGGCTGTTTTGACGGGCTTGCTGCTGGCGGGGCAGCATCCGGTTTGGGTGCTTTTGGCCGTTGCCACGGTCGGCAACGTGTTAGGGGCCGTGATCAACTGGTACCTCGGGCGGGCAGTGTTACGGTTCAAACACAAACGCTGGTTTCCGGCCACGGACGCCCAGTTGGCGCGCGCGCAGGGGTGGTATCAACGCTATGGTCGTTGGTCGTTGCTGGGCAGCTGGCTACCGCTGGTGGGGGATCCGCTGACAGTTGTAGCAGGTGTAATGCGTGAGCCGTTCTTGCCGTTTGTGGTGCTGGTCACGCTGGCAAAAGGGGGCCGGTATCTGGTGCTGGCGGCAGCAGTTCTCAGCTGGGCCTAAGCCTAGACCGAAGGCGAGAAACCCCAGATCAACTGGCGCAGGCCCAATGCGGCTCCTGCCATGATGCACAGCAAGGTGACAGGCGCGCTATAGGCCAGTACTGAAAATCCCGACAACCCTTGGCCCACGCTACAGCCGATGGCGACAACCGCGCCCATCCCCATCAGAGCCGCGCCAAGGATTTGGCGGCGCAGCTCACGCGGGTCGTCGCAGGCTTCCCAACGGAAATGCCCCTTGATCAGGCTGCCAATCAGCGCGCCCAGTAGTACACCTGCGACTGATCCGGTGCCAAAGCTGATCGTGTTGCCCGAGGATGTCATGGCATAAAGCAGCGTCTCGCCGATGGGGGCGGAGAAGGTGTGGCTGACCAAGGGGGTGGCGTCATATCCGTGGCTGGCGACCCATTGTGTACCGGCCCAACCTAGCACAACCGCCAATCCGGCCATAGCACCCCAGAAGATATGGCCGGGGGCTGCGCGCAAAGAGCGGCTGATCAGCGTAGCGGCTAGGATGATGCAGCCGATTGCGATGCCTGCAGCCTCTACAGATGTGCCGGTGAGGCCTGCTGCGAGATGTGCAAATCCGGGGGCTGCCTCGGTAGGGACCGCATCGCCGAACAGCCGCAGCCTGAGACCGGAAAGGGGCCCGCCGAGTGTGACATAGGCCGCGATTCCCATGACCAGAACAATCAGCAGCGAGCGTAAATCACCGCCGCCCACACGCGCCAGCGCGCCATAGCCGCAGTTGCCCGCCAGTGCCATGCCATAACCGAACACCAGCCCGCCACAGATGCTGGCCCAAGGGTTCCACACGCGGCTGAGGTAGAGCGTCTGATCAAGGTTCAGATGTCCGGTGGCCGACAGCCCGAAGACGCCAATGACCGCTACGCCGATTGCAATGCCCCACATGCGCAGACGCAGCGGGTTTTCACCGTAATAGAGGTCTTCGATCGCGCCGAGTGTGCAAAAGCGGCCAATGCGGGCGGCCAGACCCAGCAATATGCCACCAAAAAGGCCGACAACAGCAACCAGAACAGGCTCGGAAACATAGGCCAGCATTGCTAGGCGCCATCGCAGCAAATGCGGCTTGAGCCGTCATGTGCCGCCAGACGTCTCATTTATCCCTGCAAAACAGATCATAGACCACTTCCATGATCTGTTTGGGCCGATCATCGGCCAGACTGTAATAGATGGCTTTGCCGTCACGTCGCGGGATGACAAGCCCCTCAAGGCGTAGACGCGACAACTGTTGGGATACGGCGGCCTGACGGGCGGACAGCAGCTCTTCCAGCTCGGTCACCGACTTCTCGCCGGAGGCGAGGTGGCACAGGATCATCAACCGGCCTTCATGGCTGATCGCTTTGAGGAAGTTGGACGCTTCGACAGCGCTTGCGGCCATCTTGTCCATATCTTCTTCGCACATGTTTACGTCAAATACTGGTAGTCCCATCGTATCCCCGACTTAGGCGTTGCTATCGGCTGAAACTGCCGGTGTTGTCTGACGTGTCTTCGGGGGCGTGCCCCCTGAAAACGGATTTGCTCGTGTATACTGCATTAGTTGGTTAATTCAACATTTGCGCGCGACAGCATCTGTTTCAGGAGACCCCAAAAGAAATCTTCGCCCGGATACCCCTCGATCCGCGACGCCTCCACGCCGTCGACTATCAGCACAAATGTCGGTGTAAAATGCAGCGAACGGGTGAACTTCAACCCGTCAGGGCGGGGGGCGCGAATGTCCATGCGCAGCAAGGGCGCGGCCTTGCCTTCAGGGGTCTTCGGGTAGATCTCGGAAATCTCTTCGTTCCAGCGTGCACACCACATGCAGCCGTGTTCTTCCACCATCACAAGACGGGTTTCAGCCTCGGCTGCCAAGGCGCTGATGCCCAGCAACAGGGCGCTAAAAATAACGGCTTTGAATGACATGCCAAATTGACCTCTGCTTCTTAAATAGCATAATATGAATATGTGAATTATACAAGGGTGCGGCACGACCATGATGGACATTACGTTTCTGGGTGCGGCACTGGCGGGGCTTTTGTCATTCCTGTCGCCCTGTATCCTGCCGATTGTGCCTTTTTACCTAAGCTATCTGGCGGGTGTGGGCATGAACCAGATTTCAGCCGACGCCACAATTGACCGCAAAACACGCATACGCGCCGTGCTGGCCGCCTGTTGCTTTGCAGCGGGGGTTATCACCATCTTTATGGGGCTTGGCGCCGCGGCCAGCATGTTCGGGCAGGTGGTGCGTGAATACTTCGACATCCTGCGCTGGATCGCGGCGGCTGTGATCATTGCGATGGGTCTGCATTTTCTGGGGGTGATCCGGATTGGTATTCTGTACCGCCAGATGCGCGCAGATGCGGGGAATACCTCGAATGTCAGCCTTTTGGGGGCCTATGTGATCGGCCTTGCCTTTGCCTTTGGCTGGACCCCTTGTGTGGGGCCGGTGCTGGCGGCAATCCTGTTTACCGCTGCGGGGACCGACACAGCGGCAACCGGCGCGTGGCTGTTGTTTGTCTACGGGGTGGGGATGACTGCGCCGTTTGTTCTGGCGGCGCTGTTTATCGGGCCGTTCATGCGCTGGATGCATAAATTCCGCAAACATCTGGGCACAATCGAGAAGGTGATGGGCGTGATGCTGATCGTCTTTGGTCTGCTAATTGCAACTAATTCAATGAATTACATCGCGCAGTGGATGCTGTCGGTGGTACCCTCGTTCGGGTCGATAGGTTGATGGGAGGACATCAAATGAAGCACTTTTTTACTGCGACGCTGGCACTGCTGGCGATGACTATCTGGGCTGCGGCGGCCACTTTGGGCGATGACGGGCTGCACAAAGAGACATGGATGCGCGACACGTTCAAAGACCTGCGCGAGGATCTGGCCGAGGCAAATGCCGAAGGCAAGCGCCTGATGGTCATCATCGAACAGCGCGGCTGTATTTACTGCAAGAAGATGCACGAGGAAGTCTTCACCGTGGAGGAGATCGCTGCCTACATCGAAGAGAACTTCTTTGTTGTGCAGATCAATATGTTCGGTGACGTCGAGGTGACAGACTTTGACGGTGAGGCGCTGCCGGAGAAAGACATGGTCAAAAAATGGGGCCAGCTGTTCACCCCGTCGATTCTGTTCTTCCCCGAGGAAGTGGCCGAGGATATGACTGCATCCCGCGCAGCTGTGGCGGTGATGCCGGGCGCGTTTGGCCGGCATACAACCTTCAATATGTTCAACTGGGTTGTTGAAAAGGGTTATGACGGGGACGAAAGTTTCCAGAAATATCATGCCCGTAAGTTCGCCGAACAAAGCAAGTGATACATAGGGAAGGCGGGAGGCGCCTTTCAAATCTTATAATTCAATTTACTGAATTTGTTGTTGCGTCGCGCCAAGTCTGTGCGCTACGGTATACCAAATAAGTCTGAGGGAGGACGCATGAAAATTTCTGTTATCACAGCCATCACGGCTGGGGTTCTGGCTTCTGGGGCATTCGCCGAAGAAATCAAACCGACCGCAGTAGCCTTTGCCGATGGAGCGGTAGAGCAATCATTGACCGGTGTTGCGGGCGATGCGGCCAATGGCCGTATGATCGTCGGGGACAAGAAGCAGGGCAACTGTGTTGCATGTCATCAGGTCTCCGATCTGGCAGACATCCCGTTTCAGGGTGAAATCGGCCCGATGCTGGACGGCACAGGCGAGCGTTGGTCCGAAGCAGAGCTGCGCGGCATCGTCGTGAACGCCAAAATCATGTTCGAGGATAGCATGATGCCATCGTTCTACAGAACAGAAGGCTACACCCGTCCCGGCAACGCCTACACCGGCAAAGCGGCAGACGATACATTCGGTCCGCTTCTGACGGCACAGCAGGTAGAAGATGTTGTGGCCTATCTGGCCACACTCAAAGAATAATCACGCCCTTTCAGGGAATACTAAGCCCTTACGGGGTAGAGGAGTACATAGAATGGAAATGACAAGACGTAGTGCCATTGCAATGGGGGCAGGGGCCCTTTTGATTGCAGGCTTGCCGATCCGCGTTTCAGCGGCAGCCGAGGATGCGATTGCGGCATTCACAGGCGGTGCCGAAGTCGGCGCAGGCGATATCACCCTGACAGCGCCTGAAATCGCTGAAAATGGTAACACCGTGCCAATCGCGGTTTCTTCCGGCACTGCCGTAGAGATTTTGGTTTTGGCGATGGGTAACCCCACTCCTGGCGTTGCGACGTTCAAGTTTGGCAAGCTGGCGGCCAGCCGCTCCGCATCTACACGCATCCGTCTGGCGGGAACGCAGGATGTTGTCGCCATTGCAAAAATGGAAGACGGCTCATTTGCGCAAGCGTCGAGCACGGTCAAGGTAACAATCGGCGGCTGCGGCGGCTAAAGGTCTTTAGGAGAATTTATCATGGCATCTGATGTAAAACCACGCGTCAAAGTACCAAAATCGGCAGCTGCCGGCGAGGCAATTGTGATCAAGACGTTGATCAGCCACAAAATGGAATCCGGCCAGCGTAAAGACGCAGACGGCAACGCCATTCCTCGTTCGATCATCAACCGTTTCACCTGTGATTTTAATGGTGAAAGCGTAATCGACGTAAAAATGGAAGCGGCGATTTCCACCAACCCGTACTTTGAATTTGAAGCAATGGTCCCCGAGGCCGGCGAGTTCAAGTTCACTTGGTACGATGATGATGGCTCGGTCTACGAAGATTCAAAGAAAATCGCGATCGGCTGAATGCGGAAAAACCCAGGGAGGGATACCATGCGGAATTTGACAGGCGCAGTGCTTGCAACTCTGTTGACCACCGGTGCGGCGTTTGCCGATCCGGTTGACGACACATTGAATATCAACGGCGAGATCGATGTGGTGGTGCGTACTGCCGCCCCCGAGCACTTGTCAGGCGTTATGGATGAGGTGATGTCCGGCTGGCTGTTCCGCAAGGATGGCACGCGGGCTATGCAGCAGGATGACTTTGACAATCCGGGCATGATCTTTGTCGAGCTTGCCAAGGACGTTTGGAATACGGCCGAAGGGTCCAAAGGCAAATCCTGCGCGGATTGTCACGGCGCATCCGAGGAAATGGCGGGCGTACGTCCGACATATCCCAAGTGGAATGCTGCTGCGGGTGAAGTGCGCACGATGGAGATGCAGATCAACGACTGTCGCACCAACCAGATGGGCGCAGAAGAGTGGAAGTATTCCGGCGGCGATATGGTGAATATGACGGCGCTGATGGCATCGGTGTCGCGCGGTATGCCGGTGAATGTGGCCATCGACGGTCCTGCCCAGTCAACATGGGAACAGGGCAAGGAGATGTACTACACGCGCTATGGTCAGCTGGAGCTGTCATGCGCAAACTGCCACGAAGACAACTATGGCAATATGATCCGTGCAGACCACCTGAGCCAGGGCCAGATCAACGGCTTTCCAGCCTATCGTCTGAAAAACACCAAGCTGAACTCGGCTCACAACCGCTTCAAAGGCTGTGTGCGTGATACGCGCGCTGAAACCTTTGCAGAAGGTAGCCCCGAGTTTGTCGCACTTGAGCTTTATGTCGCGTCGCGCGGCAACGGCCTGAGTATCGAGGGTCCGTCGATCCGCAACTAAACGATTAGACCCCGCCCGATTTATCGGCGCGGGGTTTTTCGATCCATATCCATTCAATAATGCGCATATGTATGCGCGACTTTTGTTAATTGATGCACAACGCTTTGTGCCATCGGGAGTGCCCAAATGATTTCTCGTCGTGACTTTCTGCAAACCAGCATGGCTGCCGCCGCTCTTTACGGTACGTCCGGTTTCGGCAATTGGGCACGTCTTGCCGCCCAGCAAACGCTGACACAGGACAAACTGCTGGAATTTGACACGTTCGGGAACGTCTCTTTGATCCACATCACGGATATTCACGCCCAGCTGAAACCTATCTACTTCCGCGAGCCGTCGGTGAACATCGGGGTAGGGGGCAACAAAGGCGCTGTTCCGCATGTCACAGGTTCTGATTTCCGCAAGCTTTATGGCATCGAAGACGGCAGCCACTCGGCCTACGCGCTGACCCACGATGATTTCAGTTCGCTTGCCAAGGGCTATGGCCGCGTTGGCGGGCTTGACCGTGTGGCGACTGTCATCAACTCCATCCGCGCCGCGCGCCCCGATGCGCTGCTGTTGGATGGCGGCGACACATGGCACGGCAGCTATACCTGCTATCAGACCCAAGGGCAGGACATGGTCAACGTCATGAACGCGCTCAAGCCTGACGCGATGACGTTCCACTGGGAATTCACGCTGGGCTCCGACCGCGTAAACGAGATTGTTCAGGGTCTTCCCTTTGCCGCCCTCGGCCAGAACATCTTTGACGCCGAGTGGGACGAGCCGTCCGAGCTGTTCCCGCCGTATAAATTCTTCGAGCGCGGCGGCGTAAAAATTGCCGTGATCGGTCAGGCTTTCCCCTATATGCCGATCGCCAATCCGGGCTGGATGTTCCCAGAATATTCGTTCGGTATCCGTGACGAGAACATGCAGGCCATGGTGGACGAGGTGCGCGCCGCAGGTGCCGAGCTGGTTGTCTGCCTGTCCCACAACGGCTTTGACGTGGACAAACAGATGGCGGGCAAAGTGACCGGTATTGACGTGATCCTGTCTGGCCACACCCATGATGCACTGCCCGAACCTGTTCTGGTGGGCGAGACGATCATCGTGGCTTCCGGCTCCAACGGTAAATTTGTCAGCCGCGTTGATCTGGACGTGCGCGATGGCCGGATGATGGGCTTCCGTCACAAGCTGATCCCGATCTTCTCTGACGTGATCACGCCTGACGCCGAAGTGGCACGCGTCATTGATGCGCAGCGTGAGCCCTATGCCGCGCAATTGTCCGAAGTGATTGGCCGCACGGCGGATGACCAGACGCTGTACCGCCGCGGTAACTTTAACGGCACATGGGACGACCTGATCTGCGATGCGCTGATTTCCGAGCGCGAGGCAGACATCGCCCTGTCCCCCGGCGTGCGTTGGGGGCCGAGCATCCTGCCCGGTCAGGACATCACCCGCGAGGACATCTGGAACGTGACCTCCATGACCTACGGTGAAGCGTACCGCACTGAAATGACAGGTGAATTCCTGCATGTGGTGCTGGAAGATGTGGCCGATAACCTCTTTAATCCCGATCCCTATTACCAGCAGGGCGGCGATATGGTGCGCACGGGTGGCCTCGGCTACCGCATCGACGTGACCCAGCCGCAGGGCAGCCGGATCACCGAAATGACACTGCTGAAAACAGGCGAGAAGATTGATCCGTCAAAGACCTATCAGATTGCCGGCTGGGCCTCCGTGAACGAGGGTACAGAAGGGCCTGCGATCTGGGATGTGGTCGAGGCGCATATCGCCAAGCAGGGCACCATCTCGCTTGATCCGAACAACAGCGTGGAAGTGGTCGGCGCATAAAGCGGCCTAAACAGGGAGACGACGGAATGAGAAATTTGCTTGGAACGGCCGTACTGACTGCCATGCTGGCAACAAGTGCCTTTGCCGAAGGGGTGATGCACCGTGTGGCTGTGCATGTGGATCAAAATGATCCGCAAGTTATGAACATGGCGCTGAACAATGTAGCGAACCTTTCCAGCTATTATGAGGCCCAAGGCGACACCGTGATGGTTGAGGTGGTTGCCTACGGTCCGGGTCTCAATATGTTCATTCCCGGCAAAAGCCCCGTCGAGGACCGGATTTCTGCCATGTCTCTGGGTATGGACAACCTGACCTTCGCAGCCTGCGGCAATACGTTGGCGGCTATGGAAAAGAAGGCGGGCAGCAAAATTTCACTGATGGACGAGGCGGGTGTGGTTCCCTCCGGCGTTGTCCGTCTGATCGAGCTTCAAGAAAACGATTATGCCTACATCAAGCCTTAAGGTCTGATGCGGGTTGCTAACTCAAGGAGAATGCCATGACGCATAAGCCCTCACGCAGACAATTTCTGCGCAACAGCGTGGCCGCAGGGGCTGCGATTACCGTGGCAGGGCGGGCGCAGGCCGATATGCCCGATCCGCTGATCACCGAAGTCCAGCCATGGGCGCAAGCCTTTGGTGACGGTGTGGACGAGACGCCTTATGGCCTGCCGATCAGCTACGAGAGTGACGTTGTGCGCCGCAATGTGGAGTGGCTGACAGCCGATACTGTCAGTTCCATCAACTTCACGCCGATCCATGCACTGGACGGTACAATCACGCCGCAGGGCTGCGCGTTCGAGCGTCACCACTCCGGCGCGATTGATCTGAAGAAAGAAGACTACCGCCTGATGATCAACGGGCTGGTGGATAATCCGCTGGTCTTC
>Ga0210307_1273531_pt1 | contig 11455 bp, 1 predicted proteins | sample R1073metaT_FD_159690 | JGI IMG/M metagenome (GOLD analysis project Ga0210307, IMG submission 159690) | Metatranscriptome of estuarine water microbial communities from the Columbia River estuary, Oregon, United States - R1073 (Metagenome... | ecosystem: Environmental > Aquatic > Marine >...
AGATCTGAAAGATCCAAATCGATCGTTCAAGAAAGGAAATGAAACGGAAGAATCGGCTGCACTGATTTCCTACCTCGAGAGTTTGGATGTGAAGGATTGGGCTTGTCACCTGGATCTGCATGAAACAACTGACACAGACGAGTTGGAATTCATGCCAGCCAAGCACGCAGAGGCAGGACTCGCGTATGCCGGAGAAGTTATCCCAGATGGTTTTTATTTGGTTGGCGATTCAGAAAATCCAAACTTAGAATTTCATCAGGCCATTATCAGCGGTGTTGAAAAAGTGACTCATATTGTGAAAGATGAAAGCATCATTGATGAGCCAGCCGTTAGTGATGGCATTATTCTCGTGCCCGTTACATCGTTGGGACTATGCGGCAGCATCACGGGAGGGAAGTGCCCCGCGACAACGACGGAAGTATATCCTGATAGTCCAAAAGCTACTGGTGCAATCTGTAATCATGCGCAAGTGGCAGCGATTGTTTCCGGCATTGATTTTGTGCTTCATCATTAATTTATGTAGATAAACGCTGTAGAAATAGAACATATAGCCTAATTATTAACTGAGCTTAGTATTCCATGCTAAGCTGAGTGGAAGTCATCTGTCCGAAAGATGCACTCTTTCGTTGAACGTCTTCATCGGCACCGTCGTTTTCTTGAGTCAAAGTTTCTTCCTCAAAGGTGACACGATCTGTCACTTGAGAAAAGCGCTCGTTTTCTTCCTGTGAGAAACTTTCATCTTGAGTGGCATCAAGCTCTTCCTCGTTTGAGGTATGGACTTGAGAGAAACGTTCGTCATTGTCTTCTTCGTCCTCCTCTTGCGCTGGCCCGTCTTGAGATGCTTCTGGAAGAGGAATATCATCACTCATAGCCTGGGAGAAGCGTTCATCCTCCTGCGATTCCAACAGGGTGAGAGTTTCTTGCGTGTTATCGATCGCTGATTCATCGATGTTTCGATATGCAGTTTCTTCTGTATCTGGCTCGACTACATCATCGTTCGCGGCACCTTCTTCCGCGCCCTTGTGAGTTAATTTAAGCTCCTCTTCAAACTCCGCTTCGTCTTCTTCGTTAATGGCAGACACATTAGCTTGTCCTTCTCCTTCCTTCTCTTCAACTAAAAGTTCTTCATCTTCCAGCTCCCTCTCTGCAACAGGAGAAGAGACCTCATAAGGTTCATCGTTGTCATTGCTATCATTCGTTATACTTTTCTTGTAAGGGTTTGATGTCGGTACCTTTGCAGCTGCTTGTACAGCTGATGATGTTGCCTCCTCCTCTTCCTCCTCCTCCATATCTACTGCATCAGCTCGAACCCCCATCCTTGTTGCAGCAGCCTCTCCATCATCATATTGAACTTCCTGCTGACTATGATGCATCAATGCATTGACACCAGTCCCGCCCACACTGATCCCATACTCCAACTCTCTCAACAGTCGTTCCACCTTGGCCACATCCCCATTATAAACCTTGATTAAATAGTCCTTACGTACATCATCTCTCATGACTTGTAAAAAGTCTTTAACCTCTTTCTTACTCCCCATAGCTTCAATTTTGAGGAAGACATCTGCCGGTGCCAAGGAGGGGAATAGTGAGCGTGCAAAGTCCGTGTAGGCAGCAAGGAGGGAGGAGGAATATCGTGCCGCCATGTTAATTTGGGTGTTTAGTTGACGTTTTTTGTGTAGTTCTTGCTGCCTCTTGTCCATGCTGTTGATATTATTGTTGACCTTGGTTGTGTCCACGGTACGAAATTTGGCAACACGTGATGGAAACGACCGACGAAGGTACACCAACCCCTTGGAACCACTAGTGAGTAGCTGTGGTGTGAACTGTGGCCGGTTTAGCTTTTTTCGAATTTTCTCTTCAAATTCTTTGGCTGCAGCGGCATCTTCCTCGGTTAATTTGGTAGTGGTAGTGTCATTGGTATTGCGTTTGCGTTTTTTGTTGGTGGTGCCACCATTGTCATCGTCGGCAGCCTCGCCGTGTAGTTCGGAGAGACGCCGTTCTTCTTCCTCGTCGTCGGAGTTGAGGCCGTCCGAGGAATCATCATCGTAGTTGTTGTAGGGGGGTGCCTGTTGGCGCTGATAAGAGGTGCTTGCCATTGTACTCTGTGGCGGTGGGTGCATGTGAAAAAATGTGAAATGTTTTAAATTTGAGAAGGATTTGCACTTGGGGGTGAAACTCCGAGGTTTTGATATGTAGCAGTCATAATTTGTTTCCACTTTGTATTTACACCATTATAACATATGTAGTAGGGTATGATGTTTTTGTTTAGATTGAAAACCGTTTTCCCTTGGGGTGAAGTATCTCGAGACTGCCGTTTTTTCTCATGATAGATCGTTCAACTAAAGAAGAAAGGCAAGGGAGAAAGCAACAAGCAATACTGTCAATAATATAATTAACCACCCAGCTCCGCTTTGCTCTCCCAAAAACAATGAGCGAAGCAAAGGAAGAAGAGCTCAGCTCCCTCACAGTAGCTCAGCTGAGGGAACTATGCAAAAACCGCGGGTTAAAAGTGGGCGGTGTAAAAAAGGAAATTATTGAGAGGTTGATTGAATCTGAGGATGACAACAACAAAAACAACAACAACGATGAGGATGAGGGTCAACTGCAGGAGGCAGCATCACCAGCCTCGTCTGCTGATGATCATAGTTTTATGCCAGTCAATAGAAGCATTATCAGTGATGATGGTGACGATGATTGTGCCGCTGAGGACAACAATGACGACGGAGTTTGTACCACCCATGAGGAAACACCAACAACGGCTGCTGCTGCCCCACTGCCACGCAGCGGTGTAGCCGAAGATGCAGAATTATTAGCAGAATTGAAAGCCATCTCGAACAAGTCGGGGAGTAGTGGTCGATTTCGCGATGAAGATGATAATCATTTTATTGAGGAGGAGGCACACGATGTGGTCGCGGCAGATACTAGTGATGACTATGGTGGCGAACAGTTTCGTGACGATGGCGACTTCGATGATGATGCATTCTTGCCAAACGCTACTATTGATGTAGAAGATGAGGACAAATTTGTCGACGATTTCATCAGTGAAGGTAACGAGGCAAATTATGCCAGCGTGGAACAACAACAGACTGATGCGGGGGTAATGGCCGATGATAATATGCATTCAGAGGTGACAGCACAACCAGAAGATATTACCAATGCTGTGTCATCATCGGATGTAGTACATGATGGTCAACTGCTAGCAAACGACTCTCAACATATGGGAATAACGTCACAGGCTAGGTTTGACGACGACGACGGCAAGTTCAACACCGCAGCTAATGATGAAGAAGAAGTCAACGAAAGTGTTTCTCACGATGCAGATGATGATATCCAACAACAAGACGACGAAGAAGAGGTCATTGATCGACAATTGAAAGAAAATGTTGGCATCAAATCGAACCTGCCAAATACTTTCAACGGAAAGAATGGCGGCATCGCTGAGGATGCAGATTTGCTGGCAGAACTGAGAGCAATATCAAATAAAACGTCTGCTAGCAGATTCGATAGTGTAGAGGATGATAACGGTGTAGAGGCTGAGGCAGGGATGGGTCGTACTGTAAATAATGATGCTGCGTCAACGCCACCTGTCGAGGAGAAAGAGGTGATGTTGCCTCCGTGGAAACAAAAGAACACATCGATGAAGAAGTCCTCGACTGCATTCCATGTGGATGTTTTGGTGGCAGCGTCACCCGCCCCTGCATCAATTGACCCGTTTGAAAATGTAATGCGTGACGAGCAGAATGTTGATCAATCAAATGTTGGCATCAAGTCAAGTTCGTCCAATACTTTTAACGGCAAGAATGGTGGCGTCGCTGAGGATGCGGATTTGTTAGCTGAGCTGAGAGCAATTTCGAACAAAGCTTCCGTTAACCGATTTGATGGAGCAGATATACTAGGTACGGAAACTGTCAATGATACTTTTGCACTGCCTTTGGTTGAGAAGCAGCGGATGGACGCACAGGTATCATCAAAACCCCTGCCTCCGTGGAAACAAAAACGTGTTGCAACGAAAAAGCAATCCCTTGCATTTGACGTCGACGTTGTGGTTGCGGCGGCACCTACACCTGCAGCGATTGGTGAAGAGAAAAGTATTGAATCTCCTACTGCACATGAGCAACATGCTAATGAACCACCAACGGAGAAGAGTTTGGGAATCAAATCGAGTTTGCCCAATACCTTCAATGGCAAGAATGGTGGCGTCGCTGAGGATGCGGATTTACTGGCGGAGCTGAGAGCAATTTCGAACAAAGCATCTGGTAGTCGATTTGATGGTGAAGCGGACGGTGCCGACGCACAACCCTCCCGCCGAGAATTTGTAAGTGCAGAAGTTGCAGCAGTTGATACTGTCCTGTTGCCTTCTGTTGAAGAAAAGGAGAGTGATGCGGATAAATTATCTAGACCATTGCCTCCCTCGAAACGGAAACATGTTGCTTCCAAGACAAACATCTCGCCGGCTTTTGATGTGAACGTCGTTGTTGCAGCTGTGCCCGCTCCTTCCAATGTCGATCCATTTCATAATATATTTGTTGAGGAGGAGAATTGTGAACCAACCCGCGAGGAAAAGCCGCAGCCATCCACGGATGAGAATTTTGGCATCAAATCAGGTCTACCCAATACTTTCAAGGGTAAGAACGGTGGTATCGCGGAAGATGCTGACCTACTAGCTGAGTTACGAGCAATATCGAACAAAGCTTCAGGTAGCAGATTTGATGATGGAGATGTACATGACAACAATGCACAATCTTCTTTCAACGAAGAGACGAAAAATGTGAAGGCTTTGGCAGTGAAAAATGCATTTAGTGACACTGCACTGGCTGCAGCTGATGCGAAAGAGAACGATGCTAGCAATTCATCGAGGCCTCTTCCTCCTTGGAAGCGAAAGGGGGCTACTGTGAAGAAAAATGCTTCGTCTACGGCCTTCAACGTGGACGTTGTGGTTGCGGCGGCGCCTAACCCGGCAGCGATTTACCAGTCGAAGAATCCGGTGCCTCGTGATAAAGTTGATAAACCATCTGCTTGTGCAATTGATACTCCAAATGACGAACATCCAACAGAGGATAATATATGCATCAAATCGACCTTGCCAAATACTTTCAAGGGAAAGAATGGCGGCGTTGCTGAGGATGCGGATTTGTTGGCAGAACTGAGAGCAATATCAAATAAAGCGTCGAGCAGTCGATTCGACTTCGGAGGTGAGGATGAGACTACCCAATCTTTCACCAGCGGTGCACCACCTGTTGAGGAGAAGAAGAGCGGTCGCGATAACGGCACTGAAAATGTTGTGAATCCGTCCAAGTCAAAAACATTTGCCGCTGATGAAAAACCTTGGAAGAAGAAAAGCGAAGACAAGCCATCTGACTCGTTACCACATGGGAACGCGAAGCAAGACAGGAAGAACTCATTTGGCAAAAGTCACCCTGGCTCTGTGTCGAATCCTTTCCAGAATGCTCTGCCGGAAGAACCAAATCCGACGAACACACAATCATCTCGCTGTCCATCTCACCTGGTTGAATGTGCAACGCAACGCACATTTAGTGGAAAGAATGGGGGTGCTGCTGAAGATGCAGAATTGCTGGCAGAACTTAAAGCTATCTCGAACAAATCAAGTATTCGTTTTGTCGACACTGATGATATCTCTGATGCTCCCATATCAGAGTCAAACTTTGAGGTAAAGAAAGCTGAACCATCAAAGTCCTTGCCTCCATTGAAACAAAAAGCTCCTTCGAAGAAAGTAAATGTTGAGTTATCTGTGCATCCAGACGTTGAGCCAAAGGAGGAGAACATGGGTATCAAATCGACCTTGCCCACTACCTTCAAAGGCAAAAATGGCGGTACTGCCGAAGATGCTGATTTGCTGGCTGAGTTACGAGCAATATCAATGAAGAACTCTAGCAGCAGATTCAGTGGTGACTATGATGAGGAATGTGAAGTAAGTGGAAGTGTTCTTGGCGAGGCACCAGCGAAAAAAATGTCTTCTTCGGATAAACCCTGGAAGAAAAGCAGTAAAAATGATTCTCGCCCCTTACCGCCTTGGAAGCAGAAGGGAGCGAAGAAGATTGAATTTGCGCTTGAAGAGACGGACAATACCACTGCTGCGCCCTCGATTCAAAGTAGTAACTTGACAGCGAGTACTTTGGATTCTGATCCGAAAGAGGAAAGCATGGGCATTAAATCTCAATTCGCAAACACTTTCAAAGGTGCTCGTGGTGGCACCGCTGAAGACGCTGATATATTGGCCGAGCTGAGGGCCATATCCAAGAATTCCTCGAGCAATAGATTTGCAGATACTGAGGACGTGAGAAATATGCAAAGCCAAAATCTGCAACCGGATGCCCCTACATCCAATGTCTCAACTCATCCGAAGCACACCGAACAAAATATTCTGCCTAGTAGTGAGAGTGGAGGAACGTCTTTGATGACTCCATTTCCCACTGCACCTGTCGTCGCTGCTGTGGAAATCAACATCACTCTTGATGGATTAGATGAGTCACTGGCGTCTTCAAACTGGCAGGTTCGGAAGGCATCTTACCTATTCCTGCAGGAAAAAATACTGAAAGTATTATCTGGCAGGGAACCGGAGAATCAATTGGTTGGAGACGATGTTTACTCATCGCTTGATAGTGCTATAATGAAGGGCTTGGACGATAAAAATGCTGGGGCTCTTGATTCTGCACTAACTTTGTCTATCACGTATTCAGATTGCTGCAAAGGTGCTTGCTCAGAAGATAATGCAAATCGGATCATGTCGTTACTATTGAAAGGTGCTGCGTTTGCGTCTTCTCGCCCTTCGACTCTGAATGCAACGCAAGAATTAGTGTTTAAATTGGTCGAAGTTGCCCCAGAAGGCTCGTCGAATGCTGACAACATCGTTGATCTCATTCAACTACATGGTCTCAAAGCAAAGAAGCCTAAAGTGGTCCAATTTGCAGCAACACTCGTTTTGCAATTGGTGCAAGAGTTTGGAACCAGCGTGTTTAATGTTTCGAAGTTATCATCTGTTCATGAGACCCTCGTTGGTAATTCCAATGATAAAATTCGCGCCGTTGGAATCGAGGTCCTAGCTGAACTGTGCCGTACTTTTGGTTCCAAAACACCAATGCAAGCTCTTGTTGACAAGCTAAAGAAGTCGCAACAGTCGCAGTTGGACTCCATCCTAGAGAAACAGCCTACAGCAACACCACCCACAAGACGACTCCGGTGTAAGCGTGGTGTTCAATTGACGGCGCAGTCGCCGGAAGAGGCTCTAGTTGCTCTGAAGAAAAATGAAGAAGAGGAAAAGCTAAAACGGTTTGCGTCAAGGCCGGCTGTCAATTTGCTTCAAGTACTCCCCCAAACTTGCTACAAACATAAAATCAAAGAAGCCAAGTGGAGTGAAAAGGTTGAGGCCCTCAATGCACTCATAGAGGCAGGAGGGGAGCAGCCTTACAAAATATCTAACGGGAACTACACAACGCTTTTCCATGAACTCAAGCAGCTATTGAGTCACACGCACTATTTAGTGTGTTCCAGAGCACTCGCAGCAATTGGGATGCTGGCCGAAGGGGTTGGAGAGCCTATTGCGTCTGAATTGAAACCTCTTCTCCCTACTGTTGTTCCTTTGTTCAAGGATAAAAAAGTCGGGAATGCAGTTATGTCATGTCTTGATCAAATGTTTGGAAATGCTCTCCGTTTCGATCACTTTTTGGGTAGTAATGACTCGATTCTTTCGTCATTAGATGAAAAGAAAGAAAAAAATGCTTTAGTTCGAAAATCATTACTGGAGTTTCTCTCTCGCTGTGTTGTTTCGAGCGGCACTTACGGCAGTTGTGGCAAACTCAACAGCCAGCATGCAGAGGATCTGTGTAAGATCGCATGTGACAAGTTGAAAGATTCTGACTCAAGCACTCGAAAGGCTGCGACTGATGTTTTGATCGCACTGCTTAATAGCAAAGATGAGGCTATTATTCCGACTGTCGACAAGGTAACATTGTCTCTTCAGGTATCCAATCCGCGTGCATTTAAGGCATTGCACCTTGCAACGAAAAGCGGTAAACCCGATGCTAGTAGCAATGGAGCCTCTAGGCCTGGAACGGCCCCTTTCAAACCAACAACTTCGTCAAAGGCGGACACACTTAGTGTAACGAAGGGGAGACCCACGACGGCACCGAAATCTAAAACTTCAAGTGTTCCATCCGTTTCGGCAAAGAGTGTATCTACCTCTGGTGCAGCTGATGAGAAGAGTGATGAAAGTGCATTACCCTCTCTGGATGAATCCATAGAGAGCCTTTCTGCGCTTGGTATCCCGAAGTGGGGGGATGATGCGGATAACGGGGGTGTTCTTGCTGGCATTCAATGTAAGATTTTATTATTGTTCTGTTGTGTGCTTTGTGTTGACTTACAGCTAACCTTTCTTTTCTCAGCATCAAATTGGAAGCAGAGAATGGATGCCTTGAACAATCTTGCGGCCTTTTATGAGAGTAAGGGTAATGGTGACATTTCCTCTATCACTCCTCTTTTTGTGCTTGTCAAAACTTGCACTAAATCCTTTCAAGAGAGCAATTTTAATGTTGCTAAGGCTATTCTTGACTTGTTCAGAGTTGTGTTCAATGTGTATGCAGAGCGTCAGACGGCTCCAGAAAGCTTCATTTACGTCCCAATCGTCAAACTTGCTGCTGAAAAGGTCGGGGATAGAAAACTAACAGCTTCGTCCTCATCTTGCCTGGACTCGATTTGTATCGTCAAAGACCCTCAACGAGTTCTGAACGTAGCCACGAAAGCAGTCGATGGTGTGAAATCCCCTCTGGTACACGAGGCACTGCTCGTTTGGATGAAATCATTTAGTGTTAATTTTGGCTTGGCCGCGCTCTCTCAGGGAGTTAAGGATGTCTTGGTTTGGGTTTTGAAAGAGTGCGAGAGCAATAATATCAAAGTCAAAAATGCGGCTTGTGATGTTGTGGGCGAGATGTACACGCAACTTGGGCCAATGTTGGAATCGTTTGTGAAGTCAAGCGATATTAGTTCAACCGTGTCGTCGCTCATGGACAAGGTCTTCAACGATAACGCGCACGATCCAAATGCCAACCAGGTAGAGAGAAAGATGAAATGCATTACTATGTCTTCATCGTCTGGTCCGAAGGGGGGATCTGGCAGAGGGGGGGATGCGTCATCAGTGCTGTCTTTGCCCACAACTGACATCATGGCCGACCTAAAGAATGATTGTCTTGATCGTATGAACGATACTGGGGACAAGAAGTCATGGCGAAACAGGAAGGACGCATTAGATGAAGTCGACGCTGCCCTTGCCAAATGTGGCGGTCTACTTTCAACCGAAGGGAAGGCATTTGTGCAATTAAAACATCTCGCGACGAATCTTCGACTGCGAATCAATGATTCACAAAGCAATCTAAAGCCGCTTGCTGCTTCGGTAATAGGTTCATTGCTCTCTCATCTCGACGACACAGCGCAAGCAAAGCTGGGGCATGTCGTTTTCCCCGCGCTTGTGAATGCTGCCATGAATGACATGAAGCAAACAATGCGCGATGCCGCAGTGTCGGCGTTAGTATTAGGTACTGATAGGTCAAAACAAAATGGTGGAGGTATAAATGCATCTTCTGTAGAAGCGTTTATTCTGTCCTTAGAATCCGAGTTATCGGATGCTGCGTTGAAGTCCTCGGGTCTTCCTGATGTGTTAACATTTCTTACTGCCAAGTTGGAAACGCTCATTTCTACGAATGAAGCAGAGAAATTATCAGTTCATCGGGCTTTGGCCAAAGTGATTGTTTTGAGCCTGCTTTCGTCAAAATCAGGTAGTAGATCAGCGGCGGAGAAACTGTTGGCAGTTTGCTCAACGAATGGTTTTGTGCCAACCGCATCTTTTGATAAAGAAATCAGCAAGCTGTTGCCCGCCCAGCAGCGCACCGTGCGATCATTCATTCCGAAGCTGTCTAAGCAGGAACAGGATCTTGTAGATACGTTCAAGAAAGCTTCAGAACGCCCTCGTCGGCCTGGGCCAATGCCAAATTCTAGCCGCCAAACAAATCAAGTGGGAATCCCAAACAACACGTCATCGCTGCAGTCGTCTCGAAATGGTGTTCTTCCTCGAAAGAGCAACATCATAGTAGAGAGTGAAGTTGTAGCAGAGAATCCTTTGCAGATGAGTAGTACGAGATCAGTCAAGCCGAAGGCACAACGTCTGGCAATGATGGGTAAGGGTGATAGCTGGCCTGAGTATTCTGAGGAGGCATCTGGTGATACTATTCAAGCTCTCCGCAAATCGTGGGCCTTGTTTATACCGTCATCCTCGATCGAGGTGCTCTTCCCTCAAGGTGGATTGCGCTCTCACGAAGATTGCGTCAACGGGTGCGATTTGATTTCCAAGGCAATATCTTACTCAAGAGACAACAGCGATTCTTCATTCCTTGACATGCTTGATTTTATTTTCAAGTGGGCTTCGTGCGCCATTTCATTAAGGGACCATACATCTGGTTTTCGCAAGTTGCTCGCAATGATTCTTGACTTGTTCATGCGTCTAGATGAGCTTTCATATGCTATCAGTGATAGCGAAGCACTCTTATTGCTACCATATTTGATGGACAAGGCCGGAGTAGCGAAATTGCAATTCAAGGAGGAAATTTTGACCATTTTCAACGTTGTTACAACTAAGAAAGTGTATCCAGCGCAAAAATTTGGTTCGTTGACATGTATGAAAGTCTTGGAGAAATCAAAATCGAACCCTTCACGGCCTCTTGCCGCAGAACTGTGCTTGATTGCAGTTCAATCTGCAGGAGTCCCGGCAATCGGCAAAAAAGGGCTTGTTATTCTGAGTAGTGCCTTGAATGAAGAGACAGTTGCTGACGTCAGAAAGGTGTATGTTGATCTCTTCGAAATTGTCGTAGAAAAATTGAATGGTGACACCGACAAATTGTTTTCGGCAATAAATCCTTCTGACAAAGTGAAAGCAATTATTATGGAGCGTTGTGTTAAACAACCTCTTGCAACACATGGAAGTCCCAAAATGTTGTCGCTGACTTCATCTTCACCACCGCGAAAGAGACAATTGGTAAGCCACAACTCGCCGAAGAGTGGCCAAGAAGCACCCGCATTGTCTTCTTCTGCAGTGGTAACAGGAAACTTGAGGGCTCGGCTTCAAAAGTCGAAAGAGTCCAAATTATCTGAGGGAATGCATCGCTTGCCTCCGTCTATCGACACCACGAGCGTGTCGAATTCTCCTGCTCCTCATACTCCTCGAACTACTTCAATCGATACGATGTATGATGGAATTATGACCGACGTCAACTGGATGACCCAAAGTGGAGAATGTAAATCAACGGATATCGTTAGAGGCACAGATGTATTAAACCTGCTTCGCACTATCATCTCAGGTGATAAAGACAGTCCATTAGACCATGATCAGCAAGGGGCCTTTCGTGAAAAGGTTGAATCTGACTACAACAAGTGTATGATCACTGTTGCTAGG
>Ga0210307_1024905_pt1 | contig 11444 bp, 12 predicted proteins | sample R1073metaT_FD_159690 | JGI IMG/M metagenome (GOLD analysis project Ga0210307, IMG submission 159690) | Metatranscriptome of estuarine water microbial communities from the Columbia River estuary, Oregon, United States - R1073 (Metagenome... | ecosystem: Environmental > Aquatic > Marine >...
CTCACGGCATATTGACCCCAGATGAGGCCTATGTCAGCAAAACCGAACCAATGAGATTAGCAGCCTAAATAAAACCCAGATCCACCTTAACAAGGCTGAAAACTGGTCTAAAATCTAGGACCATCTCTCAAGGATTGCGTGAGTGCAAAGGCATGCTCATTCGGCAGCATGTCATCCTCCAGCACAAGGCCGTAAGGCGCTCCTGTTTCCAGAAAGGTTTCCAGCGCGCGGATATGGCTGAAATAGCAACCAATCTCACCACCATTCAGGTCACGGCCCATGTACTTCAAAGCAGCGGCAGAGTCGTATTCAGGTACGCTCATCGGGTCCAGCTTGCGGCCGTTATAGCCGGAGACGCGGGTGAACTCGACGCCATGCGCTGTGCAGTTCCCCTGAGCAGCGGCGAGCCGGGCAGGGGAGTCATCAAGATTAATCAGGAAAACGGGGAATGAAATCATGACGGCGTGTTAGCTGACAAATACGTCAGGCGCCAGTATGTGCCGCGCCCGCCTGAACGGCGAGCGCGAAATGTTCAGTGTAATACAACGCGGGTGCCGTTTGGCACGCGGTTGTAGAGATCGATCACATGCTCGTTGATCATGCGTACACAGCCGTTCGAGACCCGTGCAGCAACCGTTTGCGGCTTGGGTGTCCCATGAATGCGCAGATAGGTGTCGCGGCCGCCACTGTAGAGATATAGCGCACGCGCCCCGAGTGGATTATTTCCGCCACCTTTCAACCCAGACGCAACCGGCCCGTAAATCTGCGGTTCGCGGCGGATCATCGCGGCGGTGGGTGTCCAGCGGGGCCATTCGGCCTTGCGCCCGATGCGGAACGTGCCGGAATGATAGCGGCCCTCCATACCAATGCCGACAGAATAGCGGATTGCCTTACCGTCTGGCAGCGTCCAATAGAGGGCAAACTGACCCGGATCGACATGGATTTCGTTGGGGCGGAAGCGGTCTTTGATATCTACAATGCGCGGGCGCAGGTGGTTTGGCACCTGATATCCGCCTGTCGCGGCAAAGGAGGGGCCGACGGCGAGGGCAGCAGCGCCCGTCAGCAGCAGAGTACGGCGATCAAATAGTGACATGGCAGTGTCTCCGGATTTCTTTGAATGATTCTCTAAAACAACTCTAAGGTTAATGGAAAAGTTGCAAAGCTGTGAGTCCGGTTTCCACTACCTTCGCCGAATTGAACACCAGAGGCTCAGCGTATTTTTAGGTAATAATTTGATTTTTAATAACTTTATGGAGGATTTGTGATTTTGGAGGGGGTTGTGATCCCCGTGCATTTGTTTCGATCCGCTCTACAATCGTGCACTTCCCGTTAGATAAACGCAAAAGGCCCCTGCATTTCAACAGGGGCCTTCACGTTAGTCAAAGTCGCAGAGGTTTACTCTTCTGCGGCTTTTTCTTCTTTCACTTCTTCGCCGGTTTCCTGATCAACCACTTTCATGGACAGGCGAACCTTGCCGCGATCGTCAAAGCCCAACAGCTTCACTTTCACTTCCTGACCTTCTTTCAGAACATCTGAAGGGTGGTTCAGGCGGCGGTTTTCGATCTGGGAGACATGCACAAGGCCGTCACGCTTGCCGAAGAAGTTTACGAAGGCGCCGAAATCGACGATCTTCACAACAGTACCGGTATAGACGGCACCTTCTTCAGGCTCGGCCACGATGGACCAGATCATGTCGTAGGCTTTCTTGATCGAATCAGCGTTCGGCGATGCAATCTTGATGATACCTTCGTCGTTGATATCAACCTTGGCGCCGGACACTTCGACGATCTCGCGGATGACTTTACCGCCGGAGCCGATGACTTCGCGGATTTTATCCGTTGGGATCTGCATTGTCTCGATCCGTGGTGCGTGGGCAGAGAACTCGCCCGCGCCAGAGATGGATTTGTTCATCTCGCCAAGGATGTGCAGACGGCCCGCCTTGGCCTGAGCCAATGCTTTTTCCATGATGTCAGGCGTGATGCCCGCGATCTTGATGTCCATCTGCAAGGACGTGATACCTGCTTCGGTACCTGCAACCTTAAAGTCCATATCGCCCAGGTGGTCTTCGTCACCCAGAATGTCGGACAGGATCGCATAGGAGCCATCGTCTTCCATGATCAGACCCATGGCAACGCCGGCAACGGCTGCTTTCAGCGGAACGCCCGCATCCATCATGGACAAGGAACCACCGCAAACGGACGCCATGGAGGACGAGCCGTTGGATTCAGTGATCTCGGACACAACGCGGATCGTGTATGGGAAATCTGTCGCGGCGGGCAGAACGGCCTGAAGGGCGCGCCATGCAAGTTTACCGTGACCGATTTCACGACGGCCTGGAGGGCCCACGCGACCCACTTCACCAACCGAATAGGGAGGGAAGTTATAGTGCAGCAGGAAGTTGGATTTGAAGTTGCCGTGCAGCGCATCGATGAACTGCTCGTCGTCTCCGGTACCCAGTGTCGTGACAACCAGACCCTGCGTCTCGCCGCGTGTAAACAGGGCAGAGCCGTGTGTACGGGGCAGGATGCCAGTCTGGGATACGATATCGCGGATTTCGTCTGTGCGACGGCCGTCGATACGCTTGCCGGTTTTCACAACATCGCCACGCAGGATTGAGGCTTCAAGGCCTTTCATCGCGGAGCCGAGGTTGCTGTCGGCCAACTGCTCTTCGGAAAGCGCAGCCTTGATCACATCACGCGCGGCAGAAACCGCTGCGGTACGCTCTTGCTTGTCACCAATCGCGAATGCAGCGCGCATTTCTTTCTCGCCTGCGGCTTTAACAGCAGCGGAGAGGTCCGAGTAATCAACAGGCTGGAAATCAAACGGCTCTTTCGCCGCTGTTTCTGCCAGATCAATGATCAGGTCGATGACTGGCTGGATTGCGTCGTGTGCGAATTTGACCGCGCCCAGCATTTCTTCTTCCGACAGCTCGTAAGCTTCGGATTCAACCATCATCACGGCGTCTTTGGTGCCTGCGACAACAAGGTCCAGACGCTGGTCTGGGTTGTTCTTGAGGTCCTGCATGTCGTCGATTTCAGGGTTCAAGATGTATTCGCCATCCGAGAAACCTACGCGGCAGGCCGCAATCGGGCCCATGAAAGGCGCGCCGGAAATGGTCAGCGCTGCGGAAGCCGCAATCATCGCTACCATGTCGGGGTCGTTCACCAGATCGTGGGACAGAACGGTACACATCACCAGAACTTCGTTTTTGAAGCCGGGGACAAACAGCGGGCGGATCGGACGGTCGATCAGACGGCTTGTCAGTGTTTCTTTTTCAGTCGGGCGTGCTTCACGCTTGAAAAAGCCGCCTGGGATTTTACCGGCGGCGTAATATTTCTCGTTGTAGTGCACTGTCAGCGGGAAGAAGTCCTGACCGGGCTTCTGGCTGCGAGCGAATGTAACGTTCGCCATAACGGAGGTCTCGCCATATGTGGCGATGACAGAACCGTCGGCTTGGCGCGCAACTTTCCCTGTTTCCAGTGTAAGCGTCTCTTCGCCCCACTGCATGCTTTTCTTAACTTCGTTAAACATCATCGTTTCCTTGTTGGCTCATTAGCCATTGCATAGAGGGCGTATTCCCTCTGACCCCCGTATCTTGCTTTGGCTGCCGACGGGGTCTGTTCGACTGCTTTCAGATGTGTGGGCTGTACAGTAGAATGGGAAGGATGGGAAGGGAGCGGGTGTTTTGGGAACCTTCGGCTAATTCAGACCATAAACCAGTTATCAACACCTGCCTTGATTGCAGAAGAGAGGATGACCAAAGCATAGGTGAAAGCAACAAGCCAGAAAATCAGAAAGCAATTTGGAACAGTGCGTGTCCAGCCGCGTGCAAAACCATCGAGAGTTGGATCAACTCCGTCGCCTCTTACGGCTGAAAAGTAGCGCCTATACACTTCGTCGCCATGCTCGTCGTTTAACAGGTACCCTTCCTTTAACTCACGAATTCCTCGTGAAAGCTGACTGGCCAATGCCCGCATCACTAAGGTTAACAGGATTGCAAGAACTGAGAGCGCAAACAAGGCGGCTACAAGGTTGGTTTTTTCGTCGAAGTTTTCGGCAGTCAAAAGTTGCGCGTATCCGACGATCAAGAAAGCTTGAGCAATTAGGAATGACTGGATTCTACCATTTAGAAGTTGATCGGCGGCTTCATGATACATCCATGCTCGCTCTAGGTCATTTTTATCGGTCATTTCAATTCCATTTATACAAACATGCTTCAGCCGATAAGGGCTTTCTAGTGGCGACGCCTAAAATATCTGTGTTTCTGAGGATCGCCTGACGGTAGGACTGACAGTACCTTGGCCGAGCAATATTTTCAAATAATGCCGCAATTGTTATTGTACCAAACGGTGATGCGCCGCCTCAAGCGCCTCAACCAGCCCACCCAAAAACCCGTCCGCTGTAACGTCGATCAGCGCCTTGCCCTCTTCGTCCTGCAACGTAAACGGCGCAGGCTCGATCTTTTCCAGCTCCCGCAGGCTCTTGCCGCCGCCGTGTTTCAGGACATTAGCCGCAAGGTAGTAGGTGTAGACCGTCTGGGCCAAATCGGCGTGACCGCTCGCAGCCAGCTTCCCCCGCAGCTTCACAAAGAACGGGCCACGCGCGAAGTGGTGCTGCAAGCGGGCCTCGAAGGCGGAAACGGTCTCGACCACCATTGCCTCTATCTCGGACACCTCCGCGGCGGGGTTGTCGGCAAGCGCTTGGGCGTTGGCGAGGAGTTGGGCGACGTCTGGGGTGCCAGTCATAGTTGTTTCCTTTGAGAAAAATTTAGCTTTGGTTCTATCAGGCGCTCAGGCCCCACATGATCATAAGCCCCACCCAACCGATCAGGACGGCGATAACAGCCGTGATAAAACCTGCGCCGAGGGCCGACAGCAGGGTCATCAAGTTCGATGCATTCCTGCGTTTGGCCCGCACCGCTGCGATGACAATTGCCACAGGGATCGAGAGCAGCAAAAGGCTACCGCCGCCGAAGAAAAGTAAATCGTCCAAGGCGCTACTTGCTCAGGCTTGGGAAGTAATCCTCGCATTTGCCCTCGCGGTAGACGTCCGCCGTGCAGCAATGCAGACCGCCGCCGAACGCATAAGCGTCGCGCAGCTCGACTTCGACGACCTCCATGCCCAGTTTATCCATCTGCTCGGCCTGATAGACCTCGGATTTCTCGACGCAGACGGTTTTGGGGTCAAGCACCAGCACGTTCATGCTGAGCCATGTAGAGGAATAGCACAGCGGCGGGGGTGAGTTGTGCGCGGGCTGCGCAGCATCGACGATTTCCCAGCCGTTGTCATTGTACATCTTGCGCTGCTCCTCGGGCAGGCGGCGGTGCGGGTTGTTCAGGATCAGACCGGGGCGCAACGGGGTGAAGGTCGCGTCGATGTGGATGGGATAAGGGTCACCGGGGAAGTTGACGGTGTGCACGCGGTGATCGGGGAAGTGGCGACGCAGCCATTCGATGCCTTTGAGGTTTGTCGTGAACCCGTGCTGAACCACCAAGTCCTTGCCAAAGCGCAAGACATCGGCAGCGTCAAACAGCGGCTCTTCCTCGGTGGTGACAAAGAACTTCTTGGCGGCCCACTCAAGGCGCTTGGTGTCGCCGATTTTGTCGCTGAGATAATCGGGGTGATAATCCGCATCGGTCAGGCGCGGTTTGGGCGCGCTCTCGTGCCGGAACTTCGGGTCCTCGTTGAAATACCGCTGCATGAGCGGGCGGTAGTTCAGATACTCGAACCAGCGGCAGCGGTAGGACATGGTTGCTTCCAGCATCTCGGAGCCAACGGTCAACAATACATCGCGGGGCGGCATACAGCCAAACTGGCTGTCAGTGTGGAAATCAGGCGTGGTGGCCGGCAGCGAATGGTCGATACAGGTGGGGCGGTCCACACGCACGCCGCGCTTCTCCAGCATGCCTGCAAAGTTATCGAGCAGCTCGTTCGCGCGGTCGATGGTTTCTTGCGGGCGGCGGCCCCATTGGCCGCGCATATCGCTGTCTTCGGGCACTTTTGCATCCAGCGCCGGTTCTTCGGGTGGGATGTGGCAATTGTCGGCACGGCCCACAATTACATGCTTCAGCGGATCCCACTCATTCCAGCTGTTTACGACTGTCTTTTGCATGATGTGCCCCTCGAACAATGCTATTTGATCAAACTGGTAGGCGCAAAGAAGAGAGTGTGCAAGCGTCGGACGTGCGGGATTGCCCGATACATTGCTTCATGCAAGGCTACCGGAAAACAGGAGGGGTTGATGGCGCTTTGGGAATTGGATGGCGTGGCGATTGCCACGAAGATCAGGAAAGGGGAGGTGACTGCACGCGAAGCGACAGAAGCGACCCTTGCACGGATGGACGCTGTGAATTCGGCCATAAATGCAGTCGTCGCGCGGGATGATGAAGCGGCACTGGTAGCCGCAGATGCCGTGGACGCGGCGCGGGCCGACGGTGCAGAGTTGGGGCCGATGGCTGGGGTTCCAGTGACCATCAAGGAAAATGTGGATCAGACTGGATGTGCTACAACCAACGGGTTGCTTATTCAAAAAGATCTGGTGGCCACGCAGGACAACCCCGTTGTCGCAAACCTCCGCCGTGCGGGGGCTGTGATTGTAGGGCGTACAAATACGCCGGCTTTTTCGTTGCGTTGGTTTACGCGCAATTCGCTGCATGGGCACACCAGGAACCCGCACAATCCCCGCATTACTCCTGGTGGTTCATCCGGTGGTGCAGCAGCGGCTACTGCCGCGGGGATCGGCGCGATGGGGCATGGCACCGACATCGGCGGCTCGATCCGCTATCCTGCCTATGCCTGCGGGTTGCAGGGTATCCGCCCCACCTTGGGACGTGTGGCGGCGTGGAACCCGTCCAGCCCTGACCGTCATATCGGGGCCCAGCTGATGGCGGTGTCCGGACCGCATGCCCGTACAGTGCGGGATGTACGAACATCGCTTGCCGTCATGTCGCAGCCTGACCTGCGCGATCCATGGCAAATGCCCGTTCCGTTGGTCGGGGCAGAATACCCGCGCCGCGCTGCCTTGTGCGTTTCGCCGGAGGGACTGCAAACTCATCCGCTTGTTGAACAGGCGCTGCGCGATACGGCGGCACGGCTGATTGATGCCGGCTGGCGGATTGACGAGGTAGAAAGCCCGCCCTTTCGGGAGCCTGCCCGCCTTCAGGCGCAGCTTTGGCTGGCAGAAATGGCAAGGGGTGCTACGGCCGCATTTGCGGCAGAGGATGATCCGGACGCAAACCATGTGTTGGCAGAAATGCACAAACTTACAGCTGTACCGGACCTTAACGGGGTGTTGGATGCGTTGCAGGCGCGTGTAGGTTTTGTGCGGGAATGGCAGATGTTTCTGGAGAAATATCCGGTCCTGATTTGTCCAATCTCGTCAGAGCCGCCCTTTCCTGATCTTCTGGATCTGGAGGATTTCCCCCGTGTGATCGAGGCGCAGTTGACGCAAGTTGGTCTCCCATTGCTGGGCCTGCCCGGGATGTCGGTATTTACGGGGTTCGGTGAAAGCGACATGGGCCGCGTGCCTTTGGGCGCGCAACTGATCGGCGGGCGGTATCGCGAGGATATTTTGCTTGATGCGGCCGAGGCGATTGAGGCGCGGGGCGAAGCGATCAAAGTGGTGACGCCCTAAATGGCAACGAAAAAGCCGCACCTTGTGAAACACGGCGCGGCTTAAATTCGACTAAAAAGTTGGGTGTACGCTTAGCGGCGCAGGCCCAGACGTTTGATCAGGTCCTGGTAGCGCGCGTCGTCCTTGGACTTGACGTAGTCCAAAAGCTTGCGGCGTGTCGCAACCATTTTCAACAGACCACGGCGGCCGTGGTTGTCTTTTTTATGTGTCTTGAAGTGCTCTGTAAGTGTCGCGATGCGCGAGCTCAGAACGGCCACTTGAACTTCTGGGGAACCTGTATCGCCTTCTTTGGCACCAAATTCGCTCATCAAGCGTGTTTTTTCTTCTTTCGTAATCGACATCGGGGTCTCCTTGTCAAAGGGTTAAAATAAATGGCGCAGGCCGGGATGTCGTCCAGCACAGGCCCATGGAGGAATCGCAAGCTACTGCCTACGATTGGTGGCGTTTAGGCGTGTTTTGTACCGTTGGCAAATGCTTATTGCTAAGCGGCAAGGGGCGGTTCGGACTTAGACCGCTGATAATCCGACTTGGGTGGCAGTGCTCAGCGTGATCCGCGGTTCAAGACTTCCTGCGGCGCTATCGTCCCAGACCAGAACAATACTGTCATCCTCAACGTCGTAATCCGTGATGTGGGCCGCCGCACCGGACGTGAGCCAATCCCCCAGAACAATCTCGTCAGCGCCTTCACCTGCGGTAACGATATCGCCGGAGCCGACCAGAATACTGTCATCACCGCCGCCGCCATTCAGGAAATCTGCATCGTCTTCATCACTGCCCGATGTGTTCCGCATCAGGCCGTTGAGAACGTCATTTCCCCACCCGCCAAATAACACATCCGCACCGGCACCACCTGTCAATGTGTCATCATCCAGTCCGCCACTCAGGGTATCGGCGCCTTCACCACCCTCCAGCACGTCATTTCCGGCAGAGCCCTGCAAGGCATCGTCTCCGGCATCGCCGTACAGAAGTCATCTTCATTGTGACCAAACAGTACGTCGCTGTCCGCGCCGCCGTGTAGGTCATCAACGCCACTCTGGCCATGCAAGGTGTCATTTCCAACATCGCCGGACAGTGTGTCGTCACCCGTCCCGCCGCGCAATTCATCGTTTCCGGCGCCACCATCCAGCGCATCGTCCCCCGCATTGCCGAGCATCCGGTCGTTGCCCTGCGTGCCATCAAGCTGGTCATCATCGGCTGAGCCGTCCGTCAGAGTAACCTGATCGGCATCGGAAGGCGTGGCTGGTTCAAGCAAGGCAGCGTCGTCGCCCCCCCGCGGATCGTAATCCGGCTCAAAATTATCTTCGGGCTGGCTCGAAAAAGACACGTTTGCGGCAATCGCCGAGGGGAGCGTTTCATCCGATGTGCTGGGATCAACGAAGTCGTCTTCTTCATCGCCGTTGGTCTGCGGGTCTACAAATGCAACGGCGCCGACCGCCATAAGCCCCATCAATCCCGCTAACCATAACATAATAATTGTTCCATAAACTTGGCATATGCCACTACAGGCAGATAAGCGCAGATTTGCTCTGAGTCGTCAAAAGCGTAACGCACTGAAGGTTACCAGCCTGTGACAATTGTGGGGATTATTCGGGGTGAACCCATTCTTGGGGCTGGGCACTGTAGGGCAGGTATAACGGGTGTCGCGGGTGGCCTGCTTTGGTCAGGCCCAAATGGTGCATCAGATGGCCCGCTGCATGCAGACGTGCGGCGACAACAGCGCCCTGATTGCGGTGCGCTGCGTGCACGCCCCAGGCTGCAATCACCATATCTGCCCAATGCGCCGCGTCATCCAGAGCGTCCATGTTGTGGGGGCCTTCGGGGTCTTGCGCAGCCCGCATCTCGCGCGGGTCGGTGGCGCGCAGGGCGAATATATTCACGGCACGGAACCCGCCGAACCCCAAGGCGCGGGCGCGCTGCTCGCAGCGATGGATCGTCGGGTCGTTCTGGACTTCGGTCGCGGTAGAGGGGTTGAGCATGACAAAGGCAACCCGTGTTGCATCAGTGTTCCAAACCCGGGTCAGGCTGTACCGGTAAAGCTCGCAATCCGAATATACTGCGGTAGAAGGAGCATCACCTTTGATGTGGCTGCGTGTGATCATGGCGGAGGGGACCTGACGCGTCAAAAGTTACTTATTCAGCCTGATCATCGAGGTTGAAGACCCTTGAAGGGTGTAGCTCTCCGGCCCTGAAAATACCGACGGCCACGGCATGGCCATCGTAGGTTGCCCAACACTCGTCGCCGTATTCAACGTCTGTTGCAAAAACCATACCCGGATTGCCGTTGCGCAGCTTTTGCGCGCCCTCGGCCGTGGCCGTAACCATTGGTAAATCCTGCAAACCCATTTCCAGCGGACCAAGGTATTCATCCAGCGCAGGCGTTTTTGCCACCTCGTCTACCTGTGCCAGTGTGATTGCGTTCTCTACGTCAAACGGACCGGACCATGTGCGGCGCAATTCGCGTACGTGGCCTTTGCAGCCCAGAACTTCACCCAGATCGCGCGCGATGGAGCGGACATAGCCGCCCTTGCCGCAGACCATCTCCAGCGTCACATGATCCACATCGGGGCGGTCCAGCATGATCAGGCTTTCGACAAAAAGCGGACGGGCTGCGATGTCCATCGTCTCGCCGTCACGCGCACGTTTATATGCGCGTTCACCGTCGATCTTGACGGCGGAAAACTGCGGCGGCACCTGCTCGATATCGCCGACAAACCCGTGCAGTGCTTCCTTTATTGCGGCATCGTCAGGGCGCAGATCGGATGTGGCGATGACTTCGCCCTCCAGGTCGTCCGTATTGGTCGCGGACCCCAGACGCACGGTAAACACATAAGCCTTCAGCGCATCGGTGATGAAAGGAACCGTTTTAGTGGCCTCGCCCAGCGCTATCGCCAGAACGCCAGTGGCATCGGGATCCAGCGTGCCTGCATGGCCGGCTTTTTTCGCGTCAAACGCCCAGCGCACTTTGTTTACCACTGTGGTCGAGGTGGGCCCCGCCGGTTTGTCGATCACAACCCAGCCGGAAATATCGCGCCCTTTGCGTTTGCGTGCCATGTGGTGTCCTTGGAATAAATGGTGTTGGGCGCCGTTTTGCAGATTGCGCGCGCGGGCGCAACGGGGTCGCTACTCGTCGTAGGGGTCTTCCAGCGGTAAAGGTGGCAGGATTTGCCCTTCAACCAATCCGATAATCGGGCCCAAGGCACCAAAGCCTATATCGTTGCGCCCCAGATCAGGCGCGCGCAGCCGCGAGACATTGCCATCAAAATAGAGCGCGTTGCGCAGCCCCAGATGATCACGGAAAAAGCTGCCAAAGGCGTGGAACGTAACAGGCGTATTGGAAATCACAAAAACGGCTGTCTGGCCGTCGTCACTGGTGCCTACGCCATTGCGGACAAACCGCGATGTCGAATTCCGCAAGAAGCGCGGATGTAGCGCGCCATCAATCACCAGCATCGGGCCCGATTGTGTGGCGCTGGTACAATCGGGGGCTTCGTCGACATAGCGCAGTGTCTCGATCACGTCGGCACGGCGGTCGCGCAAACACAATATGCCGTTGGGCAGCAGGCCGAAGTTTCCCGGTCCAGCGCGGGTGATCACGCTCTGCTCTGTCTGACCGTCCTCGATATAGAGGCCGACTGGTTTGCGGTCATCGTGGTACATGCCGGCATTTGCGGCAAAGCCCAGTGCAAAGCCTTGCTCCTCCAGTGCGGCATTCAGTGTGCCGAAATAGCCGTAGGGGCGGCCGGTGTCGGGCTGGTACAAGAACAGCCTCAGCACGTCTTGGGTGAGATCAACTGTGCACACTGCATAATCC
>Ga0210307_1343037_pt1 | contig 11405 bp, 9 predicted proteins | sample R1073metaT_FD_159690 | JGI IMG/M metagenome (GOLD analysis project Ga0210307, IMG submission 159690) | Metatranscriptome of estuarine water microbial communities from the Columbia River estuary, Oregon, United States - R1073 (Metagenome... | ecosystem: Environmental > Aquatic > Marine >...
GTAAGCGTCAGTAAGGCCAGCGGCCCTGCGCCAAGGCCGTTGTGGCGTCAACAACGCGGTCAAAGAATGCAGCGCCGCGTTTGCTCATGTGGCGCGACCGCAGGCAACCATGCACCAGCCCCGCCTCTTCAAACCACACCGCGCGCCCACCAGCCGCGATCAAAGCGTCGCGGTAGCTTTCGCCGTCACTGGACAGCGGATCACATTGCGCTGTGACAATGACCGTGGGCGGCAGACCCGTGAAATCGCTGTCATGCAGAGGCGCAAAGCGGGGATCATCGGCCGGAGGCGTAACACCACCCGTGCGAATGGTCTTGTAGAACTCCATATCGCGTGTTGTCAGTTCTGGCGCGTTGGCATGTGTGATATAGCTACCCTTGGTCGGGTCACCGCCCAAGCCGGGATAGACCAGAACCGCGCCAGCCACACGGGCACGGGCATGATGGGTTACTGCCGCAGCCAGATTGCCACCGGCACTGTCGCCCGCCATCACGATTGGGCCCGTGTAGGCATCCGCAATCGCGTCAAACGCGGCTTTTGCGTCATTGTAGCAACCTGGGAAAACGGTTTCAGGGGCCAGTCTGTAATCCACAGAGATCACCCGCACCCCTGCCCGCGTGCACAGCTCGGCACAGACATCATCATGGCTGAGCAGGCCACCAACGACAAAGCCGCCGCCGTGATAATAGATCAGGGTGACATCATGTGCGCCCGTCTCGTAGCGCCTGCACGGCACGCCGCCGTATGGTTCATCCCAGGTCTCGACACCCTCAGGGTGGCCCGCATGAAAGGCGGAACACATCGCGTCATAGACGGCGCGCTGCTGGGCAATTGTCAGGTCAACAGCGTCGGGGGGATAGAACTCGGCCCCCCGCGCGATATAGGCCCGCACCTCGTCATCGAGGAGCAGGCCATAGTCCGGATCGCTCCCGCTCAAGCTGCGGCGTCCCACTGGGTAATGAAATCACCCAGCACCGCGCCGACAGCAGCAGCATCCGCGCCGTTCATTGAGATATCCGCAATCAAACCGCGCTTTTTGTCGTCCACCACCTTGTCCACGCGCGCGGCGACGCCCGCCGCTTCCAATGCGCTATCAAAGACGCGGGTGATCGCCATGCGGCGCAGATCGGGCTTGAAGATTTTGCCAACGGCGGTTTTAGGCAACTCACCCATGATGGTGATGCTTTTGGGTTGAGCGGCCCGCTCATGCACATGCTCTTTGCAGAAGGCCAACAGCTCTTCCTCGGTCACAGACGCACCTGCCACCAGCTCGACAAACGCACATGGGATTTCACCCGCATGGGCATCCGGCTGACCAATTGCACCTGCAAAGGCCACGGCATCATGGCCCAGCAGCGCCTCTTCGATCTCGGCAGGGTCGATGTTGTGCCCCCCGCGAATGATCAGATCCTTGGCGCGGCCCGTGATCCAGATATAGCCATCCTCGTCCTTGCGGCCCAGATCGCCCGTGCGCAGGTATTTGTTATCATAATAGAGGTCTTTGTTCTTGTCGGCCTCGGTATAGGTGTTGCCCGCAAAAACACCTGGGTTCGAGACACAAATTTCGCCCACTTCGTCCACACCCGCATCAATGGGGCCGTCCGGTGTGCCTTTGATGATCCGTACACGGCTATAAGGGAATTCGATCCCGACAGAGCCTACTTTTTTGAGCCCGTCAGCCGGATTACCCGACACCATAACCGTCGCTTCCGTCAGGCCGTAGCCTTCGAGGATTTGCACGCCGGTTGCTTTTTCGAAACGACGGAACAGTTCCATCGGCAAAGGCGCAGAGCCGCTGAAGGTGCTCTTGACCGAGCTGATGTCAGCGTCCACAGGGCGCTGCATCATCGCAGAGATTGCGGTGGGTACACCGATGATAAAGCTTACTTTCCAACGCTCTACCAGCTTCCAGATGTTGTCAAACACGCCTTCGCCACGGAAACCTTGCGGCGTCGGAAAGATCACATGCGCGCCGGCCGTGACCGCACCCATCACAATCACATGACACGCAAAAACGTGGAACAGCGGCAGCGGACACAGGATGTTGTCATTCTCGTCGAGAAGCATGCGATGGCCTAACCAGCCGTTGTAGATCATGCCCGAGTATTTGTGCTGGGCGACCTTGGGCATGCCCGTGGTGCCACCCGTGTGGAAATAGCAGGCCACGCGGTCCTCCTGCGGGTCCGCGAATTGCAGTGTTTTCGGCTGCTTTGCTATTTCCTCGTTGAAATTCTTGTAGGTTGCCTGATTTTGCACACTGCGCTTTGGGCGGATCAGCGGCACAATTACTTTCTTCAGGCCGGTCAAATAGCGGTGTAGGTCTACTTCCAAAACGGTTTTGACGTTCGGTGCCAGTGCCACAGCCTCGGCTGTTTTGTCGGCCACATCGGTTTTCGGGAACGGGCGCAGGGTCACAACAACCTTGGCATTTGTCTCGCGCAGGATCGCGCCTATTTGCTCGGCGTCCAGCAGCGGGTTGATCGGGTTCACAATGCCTGCAATCGCGCCGCCAAAGAAGCTAAGAACAGTCTCGTTTGCGTTGGGCAGCACATAGGCCACGACATCATCAGGGCCCACACCCAGACTGCGGAACAGATTGGCCGTTTGCACAGATTTATCATGCAGATCTTGCCAGCTCAGCGTTTCTGCGTGGTCTTTTGGCCCCGAGAACAACTGGTAGCTGACAGCGTTGCGATTGGGGAATTTAGATGCGGTATCCGCAAGCAGGCTATAGAGCGTCTTGTGAACGTCGCGGTCCTCCCACGCGCATTCAGCCTCGATTGCATCGCGGTCAATAAGTCCAGAAAATCCCATGTGTCTTCCTCCCCTGTGCAGCCACTTTTTGCGGCTTGCATATTTGATACAGAACGATGACGCCCCCGCCGGAAAAATTCAAGCAAAGCATGCGCGAAAACGCTGCGTAACGGGCATAACTGCCCAAACGTCAATTCTATTCAGGGGACATGGGGATTGTCCGCACCCTGCGGAAGGGGCTGCACCCCGAAAATCAACGGAGTGCAGCAGATCGTTTAGAGGGTCGGGATACGCAGAACCTGACCAGGGTAGATTTTGTCCGGGTGGCTCAACATCGGCTTGTTGGCCTCAAAGATTTTCTCGTAATGCGCGCCGTTGCCAAGTGTCTTGGCAGAGATCGCCCAGAGGGTGTCACCCTTCTCGACTGTGTGGAACGTAGGCTCGCCTTCGCCACCGGTCACTTCATCTTCAACCGCTGCAACACCTTCGACGTTGCCCAAGGCCAGAATGACCTTTTCGCGCATTTCCTGCGACGCGGCTTTGCCCGTCACTTTAACTTTGTCACCCTCAACAGTGATTTCCAGACCTTCGGCGTCAAGACCCAGCTCTTTCAATTCGTCCTGCAACGCTGCGCCGGACACTTCCGCCGCATCACCGCCGCCGAACACTTTTTTACCGGCACCTTTAACAAAACTCCACAGACCCATCTGAATACTCCCTGAATGGATTGGTTTACGGGCAGAGTGTTTCACTTTGCGGCCCTTATGCGCACGAGGGAATTACTCCGCCGCGATACCATCCGTGAACTGGAGCCGCGCCAGACGGGCATAGAGCCCGCCCTTGGCGACCAGATCATCATGGGTGCCCGTATCCACAATGCGGCCCGCCTCCAGCACCACAATCCGGTCGGCTTTTTTCACGGTTGCCAGACGGTGCGCGACAATCAGCGTGGTGCGCCCCGCGCTCAGATCTTCGACAGCCGCCTGCACGGCGCGCTCGCTTTCAGCGTCCAGTGCACTGGTCGCTTCGTCCAGCAACAGCACGGGTGCGGCGCGCAAAATGGCACGCGCAATGGCAATCCGCTGCTTCTGGCCACCCGACAGCATCACGCCGCGTTCACCCAGATAGCTGTCGTAGCCTTCGGGCAGCGCCGCGATAAAGTCATGCGCAGCAGCAGCGCGTGCGGCACTTTCAATCTCGGCATCGGTGGCATCGGGCCGGCCAAAGCGGATGTTCTCACGCGCAGAGGCGGCAAAGATCACAGGGTCTTGCGGCACAATCGCAATCTGGCGGCGGAAGGCATCACGTTTCAGATCGCGTAGATCAATGCCGTCGAATGTGATGCGCCCCGACTGTGGATCATAAAAGCGCAGGATCATCTGAATAATCGTCGTCTTGCCCGCACCGGACGGGCCAACAAAGGCAACCGTCTCACCCGGTTTGATCTCAAGGCTGACACCATCCAGCGCCGAGACATCCGGGCGCGCGGGGTAGCGGAAATTCACATCCTCAAAGCAGATATGGCCTTGAACGGGTTCCGGCAGGGTCTGTGCCGCCTCTGGATCATTCACGGGGTCTACTGTCTCCAGCAGGTCCACCAAACGCTCGGTCGCACCGGCGGCGCGCTGCAACTCGGACCAGATTTCGGACAGGGCGGCAACGGCACCCGCTACCATAACGGCATAGATCAGGAACTGCACCAAGGCGCCCACAGTCATAGCTCCGTTACGCACGTCATGTGCACCGATCCACAGCACGCCGACCACACCGGAGAACACCAGAAAAATCACAATTGTGGTCAGGAAGGCGCGGGTGCGGATACGGCGGCGGGCCGCGTCAAACGAGCTTTCGGTCATTTGCGCAAATTGCGCACGGCTGGCAGCTTCATGCGTGAAGGCCTGCACCGTTTGCACCGCACTCAGGCTCTCGGAGGCATTGCCGGACGATGCCGCGATCCAGTCCTGATTTTCCCGGCTCAGCACCCGCAGGCGGCGGCCCAAAAACAGGATCGGCAGCACAACCGCAGGCACAATCAGCAGCACAAGCCCTGCCAGTTTCGCCGAGGTAAGCAGCATCAGGGCCAGACCGCCCACAAAAGTCAGGAAATGACGCAGCGCAATGGAAATGGAAGAACCGATCACGGACAGGATCAATGTCGTGTCCGTGGTGATCCGGCTCAGGACTTCGCCCGTCATGATTCGCTCGTAGAAGACCGGACTCATCGAGATGACGCGGTCAAACGTCGCCTTGCGGATGTCAGCCACCACACGTTCACCCAGCCGCGTCACCAGCGCATAGCGCAGCGCCGAGCCAACAGCCAGAAGGCCAGCAATCGCCAGTGCAGCCATAAAGTACTGGTCCAGCAGAGCCGCTTCTTCGCTGTTGAAGGTATCCACCACACGGCGCACCGCCAGCGGCAGCGCCAGCGATATCATCGCCGTGGTCACAAGCGCCACAAGGGCGGCAAACATGAGCAGGCGGTAGGGGCGCAGGAACGGCACAAGCGCGCCAAGTGCACCTATACGGCGCGAGCGCTCGCGCTCTTCGGTGGCGGAATGTGGGGGCGTGGGAGTATCCGCCATGCGCTGTCCTTTACAATTCTGTGCAGCGCTTAGTGGCGCGCCAGACCGCAAGGGTCAAGCGTTGCGGTGTCACATCATCTCTACGATGGGAGGAGGATGGAGCGGGCGGAGGGAATCGAACCCTCATCTTCAGTTTGGAAAACTGAGGTCTTAACCATTACACAACGCCCGCGACTAGGGATTGGGTATGACATCACGGATGGAGCGTCAAGATGTGGAAACGCTCTTATTGACGACTTACAGCTATGGAGCGCCGGCAAGTGCCCCCAAGCGGCCCGGAATGGCGCACTGCCGGCCGATTGCCATACCCAGATGCCAGCCCAGCGCCTGATTGCTCGACAGGCACGGCAGCCCTGTCGCTGCTTCGACCGCGTCAATCACATCCAGTGTGCGCAGGTTTGTGCAGGACAAAAACACCGCCTGCACCCCGCCTTGCCCCGCAAGGTCACAGGCCGCATCGATCACAGAGGCCGCATCAATGCGCACCACGCTGGCCTCATTGGCTTCGTCAAAGCTGCCGAAGACCGGCGTGGCGATTCCCGCCTCGGCCAATGCTGCGCGCAAGCGGTCGGAGACATCGGCGGTATAGGGCGACAGGAACCCCAACCGCGTGATGCCCAACGCGGCACAGGCTGCAATCAGCGCGGTCAGCGGATCGGTCACACGGGCGGTTCGCACACCTGCCCCGATCAATGCAGCCACCTGCCCCGCACCAATCTGGGCCGTGGCAGAGGTGCACCCATATCCGATGGCCGCATAGGGAAGAGCTTGGGGCAATAGCCCCGCCGCCTGTGTCAGATGGCCAGACATGGCGCGCAGGCTTTCAGGTGTGACATCCGCCCCTGACGGCACGCGGCTGACGTAGAGCGGCGCATCCGCAGGCAGCATCCGGCGCAGATCACCCTCCAGTGTCTCGTCTGTTCGCAGCACGATCATACCCAAAGGCGCAGGACCATCAGGCGCGCGGGTATAATTGTACCGTGTCACAGCTGCACCATCGCGGGCCCGCTGCGCGGCGACAGAAACACGGCCGCCCCTTCGGTGATCAGAATATCCTCTTCATGGACAAGCATCCTGCCCTCTCCCGTTTCGATGCCCGGCTCCAGCGTGATCACCATACCCGGTTCCAGCACTGTGTGATCCTGCGGGATCAGCGACAAACCTTCGGTCAACTGCATGCCCAGACCATGGCCCAACCGGCCTGCATCCGATCCGCCTTTTCCGCCCGTCACGATGGCATCCATCGCATGGAAGAGTTGGGCCGCTGTTGCACCCGGACGCGCAATATGCGCTGCGGCATCAACCGCTTCGATTAATCGCGCATGTGCGGCTTCGGTCTGCGCATCAGAGGGGCCTAGACTGAAATTGCGGTCAAAATCACAAAAATAGCCGTCCCAAACCAGTCCGGTATCGAGCATCAGCACATCACCCGCCACCAGCGGCGCATCTGACGCGGGCGAGATAACATCACCGTAGCCGCCCTGCGCTGCGCCCCCCGCCAGATAGGGCACCCAATCCGCGCCCTCCTCCAGACACAGGCGTTGAAAATCGCGAAACACTTGGGACAGCGGAACCCCCACACGCGCAATCTGCGGCACACGCGCAAAAGCCCGCCCCGCAATGGCGCAGGCCTGTGTGATCTTGGCGACCTCTGCCGCCGACTTGACCGAGCGCAGGCGCGCGACAATACCGGCATCGTCACGCACGACACCGCGCAAAGCGGCCTGCACCCGCGCCCAATCCGCCAGCGGCATGCGCAAGTGGCTTTCATAGCCCATGGGGGTGCCGATCGTTCGGGCACCCAATCCGTTCAACGTATCCGCCAGCAGGCTGACCCCGTCATCAGCCGGATCAGGCGCGCGCCATGTGCGGATGTCGTCAACCCATGTCTGCGCCATCAACGCCGCCCCGATGGAAGGGATCACCGCGACGGGCTTGCCCTGCGCCGGCACAACCACAAACCACGGGCGCGACGGGCTTTCCCAAAACCGTGTCAGATAGCCGGTGAAATAGCGCACATCTGCTTCGGTGCTGAGCAGCAACGCATCAAGGCCCGCCGCCTGCATCATGCGCTGTGCGGCCTGTGTCCTTTGCTCGAATTCGCGAGGTTCAAAACCGCGCTGCATCATGCGGGGCCTTCACTGAGGATGCACAGCACCCGCGACTGCGCTGTAAGGCCAAGGCTTGTGCGCTGGTCTGCGTCGAGTGCGGCAAGTGCTGCAACTCCTGCCGCCCCTGACGGTGAGGAAGGGTAGCCCGCCACCATCGACAGCCCCGCCCCTGCGTGGCCCTCTTCTTCGGTGATCAGTGCAAAATCATCCGCGTCCCGTGCCAGCCCTTTCAGGGCAATCAGCGATGGCATTTTGCAATCAAGCCGCCCCATATCCGAAACCGGCCCGCTGCTCTCGACGGCCTTGCCCGCGACGATCGAGCCATACAGCGCGGGTGCGGCATCCGGTTCAACCACCACAATACGCGGGGCAGCGCCCCATTCGCGCCGTGCAAGGGCGGCACAAGCGCAGGCCAGACCGCCCACACCTGCTTGCAGGAAAACATGAGTGGGCGCCTCGGGGAGTTGCCGGATCGCTTCGGCCATCAGCACGGTATAGCCTTCCATCAGGCGGTGGGGGCGGTCCGTATAACCGTGCCATGACCCGTCCGACAGCAAATCCCAGCCGTTATCTGCGGCGGCCTGCCCTGCCGCGGCAAGGCTGTCCTCATAGGTTTCTCCTGCGCGGACCACCTGTGCGCCCTGCGCCTCCAGCCGCGCGGCAAAGCTTTCGGGGACGGTCTGTGCGATGTAGACAACTGACGCTGCACCGAATGCTGTAGCACCGGCCGCGACCGACATGCCGTGATTGCCCGCACTGGCAGTGACATAGGTCCGCCCGCTCACGTCGCCCTCTTGCGCGTCACAGGCAATGACATAGGCCGCTCCCAGCGCCTTGAAACTGCCAAGCCCCATCCGCCCGCGTTCATCCTTGATCCAGACATCCTGCACGCCGGCATGGGTGGCGATGGCCACGGCATTTTCCAACGGCGTTTCTGCCGCGACCGGACAGCGCGCCACCAGCGCACTGGCTCGCTCGGCGTCCTGCGAGGGCATCGGGATGTCGTCAAGACCGGCAAGCGGGGCGGGGCGGGTTATGTGTAAAATTTCCATATTGCCGAAGTGAGGCAGATACAGCGCCTACGTCAAGGAATTTTGCGCCACTTGTAGGTTCACAAGCGACGCGGGCGGACAACTTGGCGAAAGATCAGCCGTGCTAGGATTTTTTGCAGGCGCCGGTACCGGGGCCATCAACCCGGAGGACACCCCATGCAAACACCCGTCCGAAGCCGTAGCGGGGGCCGTGCGGCACGCCGTGCCCTGCGCAGCGCCCCAGACTTTACGATGCTGCCCGGTATCAACAACCGCATCCCCACCTGTGAAATTCTAAATGGCAGCCAGATTGAACGGATTGACGCCGCCTCCATGGATATTCTGGAGAACGTGGGCGTCGTGTTCCGCGACAAGATCGCATTGGCGGACTGGACCCGTGCAGGGGCCAAAGTGGTGGGGGACCGTATCTATCCCGACCGTGGCCTGATCCGGCAGCTGATCGCCTCCATTCCCGAACGGTTTACCTATCACGCCCGCGACCCGCTGAAAAACATCCCCTTCGGGGGCAATCGGGCGCTGTTTGTCCCGATGACCGGCGCGCCCTATTTGCGCGATCTTGATGACGTGCGCCGCAATCCAACGCTGGATGATCTGGCGATGTTCCACAAGCTCAGCCATATGCTGCCCGCTCTGCATTCCTCGGCGCATCACATCGTTGAGCCCTACGATCACGCCATCAGCCAGCGGCATCTGCGCATCACCTACTCGTCGATGAAATACTCTGACAAAACCTTTATGGGCATGACCACCAGCCCCAAAAACGCCGAAGATGTTATTGATATGTGCCGCATCCTGTTCGGCGCTGACTTCCTTGAAGATCACGCCGTGGTGACGGGCAATTGCAACGGTAATTCACCGCTTGTCTGGGACGAGACGATGCTGGGGGCCATGCGCGCATTCAGCCGCGCCAACCAGCCTGTGCTCTGCTCGCCCTTTGTTCTGGGCGGGGCCAATACGCCTGCCTCGGTTGCGGCGTCTGTGGCGCAATTGAACGCCGAAGCGCTCAGCGCACTGGCCTGTACCCAGATCATCCGGCGTGGTGCGCCTGCAATTTACGGTCACTACCTCAGCACGGTTTCGATGAAATCGGGTGCCCCGATGGCGGGTACACCCGAGATATCATTGATGAACTTCATGATCGGCCAATTGGCGCGACACTACGGTGTTCCCTGGCGCAGTTCAGCCAGTCTGGGAGGTGCAAAAACCTTCGATGCGCAAGCGGGCTACGAGAGTGCGACTACGCTGTCTGCGCTGATGCATGCCGGTGCCAACTATATCTGGCACGCGGCCGGTTGGAACGAGGCAGGCATGCATTGCTCGGTTGCCAAGTTCATCGTGGATGCAGAGCAATGTGCAATGGCGCACCGCATGGCCAGCGGCGTGAATTTCGATGACTTTGACGAAGCGTTGTCCGCTGTGCCGGACGTGGGGCCGGGCGGACATTATTTGGGCCATCCCCATACGCAAGAAAACTTCCAGAGCGCGTTTTTCATGCCCCAGATGTTTGACAATAACGCGGTCGAGCAATGGGCCGCCGAAGGGTCTATCGAGACACCCGAGCGCGCCCTGCGCCATGCCAAGAAGCTTTTGTCCGAGTATCAGGAACCGGTGCTGGATATCGCAGTGGATGAGGCGCTGCGCGATTACATCGCCAGACGCGAGCGTGAAATTCCGGCAGCAGACGAGCTGAACCAGAGTTATTGATCAATCGCCCACACAAGGCGAACCCGCCGCCGCCCAAAGCTGCAGATCCCGGGCCAAATCATCTACCGATCCGGGTGCCGGCACGCGTCCTGCCCCCGGATTGAATCCGTAGCGCACAAACGCGCTTTGCTGCACATGCTCAACCAGTCCGGCCAGATCAAAGCCGTCGTTGGCATCGGGGTTGCGCAGTTGACCGCAAACATCGCCGCTGGATTTGCCACGCCATGCCAGTTCTACAGGCGGCAACCGCCAAGCCTCATCTATCTGCGGCGCCGCATGCGGGACGGCGTTTGGACCAGCCGCACCGATGTGACAGACACGGCAGGGGATCGTCTCCGCGCCGATCCGGCTTTCGCCTGCGACGATGTTCATGCCGTGCAGGCGCGCAGCCCCATAGCCCAAACCGTCCCACGCGGGCCGCCCGCTATCGCCCACATGGCAGTTGGTGCAACGCGGGTGGGAAGCCACCGCATAGATACGGTCCCATGCCGCCAGCCCGTCCGCCTGCGCAGACAGCGGCGCCAGAACAACCATCAGCGCCGCCAGTTGCTTCATACAAAACTCACCGTTTTGAAAAACGGCATCTCGCGCAGACGTATCCCCGTGGCCGCAAAGATTGCATTGGCCAGCGCGGGGGCTGCGGGTGGTACCGGCGGCTCCCCGATCCCGCGAATGTTGGGGTTGTTCTCCAACGCGCGCACCTCGATCACAGGGCACTGGTGCAGCCGCATGCCTTCGGCAAGGTGGTAGTTGTCCTGCTCGGCCCGTCCGTCCGAATAGGTGATCTCCGAGTTCATGGCATGGCCAAGCCCCCAGATCACCCCACCCGCAACGACGTTTTCAAAGTTGACCGGATCGACCACACGCCCCACCTCGGCTGCCAGCCAGACGCGATCAATCTTGATGCCATCGTCGGTGTCGGTCACCTCGACCACCTCGGCCACAGGCACACCAAAGGACGTCACCAATGCCACCCCGCGCCCCTTGCGCGGGCCCAGGGGACTGCCCCAGTTCGACATCTCGGCCACGGCCTCCAGCACCGCGCGTGCGTCAGGGTCATTGACCAGACGCAAGCGTTCGGACATCGGGTCGGCACCGGCAGCATGGATCAATTCATCCAGAAAACTCTCGGCGAAGAAACCCGCAGTGGACGCGCCGACCGAGCGCCAGGAAGACGTCGGCGCCAGTTCGGGCACCGCATA
>Ga0210307_1111745_pt1 | contig 11329 bp, 2 predicted proteins | sample R1073metaT_FD_159690 | JGI IMG/M metagenome (GOLD analysis project Ga0210307, IMG submission 159690) | Metatranscriptome of estuarine water microbial communities from the Columbia River estuary, Oregon, United States - R1073 (Metagenome... | ecosystem: Environmental > Aquatic > Marine >...
ATTTCATTTACAAATTTAATCCTCACTACCGAGCTCAATACCAGTTATCTCTAATTACGCGGTCAGAGGTTGATCGAATTTGTGACACCTCTCTTGGAATTCCGTGAGTACGCCAAAGGGTTTCAAGAACTTGGTATCGCTCCTCAGAAAAGAACAATGGGCGACCACGCCTAAGACCAACATCTTCTTCGCCATGTTCATCCACATATAGACTAGGAGAGTATGCAGACTTGTTGTTGTGCATCAAAAGAACAGTGCATTTTTGGATGAGGAAAAAGATTCCGATGCCTGAGCCAGTCTTTCTAGCATGAAGGGTGCATGTTCCTTCTGATCCTTTTGAACGCCTTGCAGATCGCATCACTGCGCCAGTTAGAAGACAAACTGCCGTTTCGTAGCCATTATCTTCATCTGTATCATCCGAATTGCTTTCGCGCCCCTTCACCTCATTGACGATGCTGTACAACTCAACAAATGATTTTGGAAGTTTCACCAAGCAGCTTGATGGTGCACCAGACAAGTGCACCATTCCCAAGTGACTCAAATCTTTCATCACATGATTCGCGATTTTGTATTCAAACCGCTCGCCCCGTTGTCCCCTTGGTCCTGGACCAATCCTGCTTATTCCCAATATACTCGGCTGGTAAGGGATGATGGCAGCTCGAGAGACATGCGCAAACATTCGATCATCAGGTCCCGAGATTTTACTGCCGTCTGGTTCAGTCAAGGCTGCATTAACATCTGACACATCATCATCCATGTCAACTTCTTGATCGGAAAGAAAGAAAGGAGACAGAACATCTAACGAGCGCCGATTATTCAACCTGGCGAGAATTCCCCGAGGCGCAAAAGTGTCGTCAACTTCCATGTCAGCGTCATCGGATTCTTCATCAGATCCTATCAATGCATCATCTAAAATATCCATTTCTTCGTCATCCTCATCATCTGAATCGTTGGATGAGATGTCCTCGCTTCCTTCCTCGTCCAGATTATCGCCTGGGTCGGCGTCATTCATCGCATCAGCCTGAGAAGGAAGCTGCGCAACCTCCACCGCAGATGCAGATGGCTCAACTTGAATGTTCTGCATCGAAGATACTTTCACTGGCGCATCTGTTTCTGCTGATGCAATCCAAGTTTTATTCCTCTCGTCGAACACCAATCCACACCCCCGAGTTCCATGATAGGCTTCAAAACCTACAAGTGTAGTCAGCCACCGGTTAACTAGTGACGCCCAAGATGAATTGGTCGCGTCTGACTTGAGTATTGAAGATGGAAGCGGCGCACCAATAAGCTCCAAAAGTAGGAAGCCGTCATCAATCTTCATTGTCTGACTACTTTCAAACATTTTTGTCATCGCGTCGAATGAGTTCGATTCTCCTGTGGACCCATCTTTTCCACGGCGTTGTCTTATACGCAAAATGCTTGTAGAAGCGCGGAGAAGTAGTATCAGTGTCCGACCAAATGGAAGAATTGCGTTGCCAACTTGCTGAAGAAGACATGCATCGTCCATACCACTGCAGTCGGGTTCAATTTTGCTAGGAAGTGATCCACGGCAAAGGGCGAGTAATTTTTTGATCGACGCAGTCTCATTCTTTCTCTTGACATCGTTCCAGACCGGCTCGTCATCAAAATCATCATAATCCTCTTCCGGAGCACTATTTCCCACTAAAAATCCACTTGGAGTGGACAGTACTTGAACCAATCTTCCGACGTATAATACTCTGGCTGCCTGCAAAAGTTCTTTTATGCCCGCACGGGATGAAGGCGATAAAAGGGACGAAAATACCGCACCAGCAAATGTATTCAAATCCCATCCCAAAAATGGAACATATAGGAATGCGCTGGCTACTGCTGGCCGAAACGGTGTTTTAGGTTGCCCTGATTTGATTTTAAACGGATCCAGAGTACCCCAATCAGCTCCCAATTCCACTCCCAAGTTTCTTTCTACGCGGTAGACTGCGAGTGGTTTGGGCGGAAGCACATGACGAGCATGTGTCATTGACCGAGAAGGATTTCGAGAAGAAATGGCTCCAATGTCATGGTTTCCGTCGTTACCATTGCCGCCATAGTCGACCTCGACTTCTGGAGATGGGTCTACATCCATCGTAGCACTTCCGCCATCTGACTCTTGAGGCTCAGAACCAGTAATTGTCCACATCGCTGCTGCAACGGCTCTTGCCTCGCGGCTTGGGGCCATTGTATCTTCTTTGGAAACGTGACACATCATGGAGGAAACTATAGCGGTGGCAGCACTCCACTCATGTTCTCCATTTTTAGTGGTTGCTTTCGTCGTCCAATCATCTCCATCCAAAATATCACTGATCAGATTCTCAATGACAGTTACCGCTTCCCCACGGGCCTTTTCAGCGTAGTTACCTAATTGCTTTCCCACCTCAAGGGACACCACACCAAAAAGACTTGCAGTTGCCGCGAGTGTTCTCTTCAGCTCGAGCAGCATAGGATGAGAATCTCGCGATTTTAATTCATACCCGGACCAAGGGTCTGTAATGCCGTAGGTGACTTCGCCAAACACAACCTCACGCACACCTCTCCCAGATGCTTCAGCTGCCGCTGCGCTATGCCCTGTAGCAGACCATGAGACTAACAGCTGCCGCATCAAGCGCAGAACGCTACCAATTTGTGGCTTCAACCCTGAAGAAGAAAATCCACTCAAATCATCATCCTCGAAGTCCCACCTTCTTAGTGCTGGATGCCAATATTCTCGTTCACGTCTACGCTTACTAGAAAGTTGCATTGCCTGTAGCAGGTTTGACCCAAACGAAAGAGTGGCCTTATCTGAAACGGTTGACTTATCGGGGTACGAAACATGAACTCTTTGAAAAATGTCCACCCAAGGTATTATGAATGTGTCATCCTTAACATCTTCAGTATTCTCCACATCCTTAATCGTTGACGATGCTGGAGATGGTGGCACCGCTGGGTCCACTTCCATCGAACTGTCTTCAGGGATCACAACATTCGATAACTGCTTGCACAGAGGACACAAGAATTCACCATCTTCAATATTCGCGGAAAACCTGCCATCATATGGTTGATTCGCAGCAGCACGTTGATGCAGAGAGAGGCAATGAGAATTGACACATCTCAAGTGAGCTGCATGTCCACACTGACGAATGATTGGGCGAGTAGGTCCCCAACGCGTGTTGGTGTAACAAAGCGTTTTCAGGGGGCTCAAAATTATGTAACCATGCCATGATTGTATGCTGGCCCAACCCTGAGCTGCTTCGCTCTCATTTTGATGTTCAGTCACATGGCGGACGTATACACGGCGTGAAAGTAAGCCAAGCTGAGGGGATATCTTCGATTGCAAAACTTCCACGATGCTGCCTAAAGGCAAGAATGCTACTGGTGCAGAGCCCATTGATTCGGTTGATCGAAGCTGGCACATCAACAAAGATTCACATGAAAATGTTCAGAAATCCAATAGAATAAAACTGCGACCACAGATTTCAGGAGAGTCTTACCTGACAGCCTTTGTCGCCAACTACTCTGTAAAAGTTGTTTAGATCATCGCTCCCAGAAGCCGCAGTAGAATCAAGGATGGACTTTGATGCCAGTTGAGCGACCCTGGACCTCTGCACGTGCCCAAGATATCCCATCGGTCCATTGTCGCCATCAGCGTCGTCACACTTGCATATAATGCACAAATTCTCTTCGTTATCATCCACGAGCTTTTTCTCTGACTCATCGTTGAACTGAGACGACATGCTTGCTGCAAAGGTGCTTTGTAATTTCTTCATTCTTGCAATGGCTCGGGCTTGAGCAGCCTTTTGAGTCTCCTTCATTTTCTCACTTCCTCCGCTTGAACTCGCCGCATCTGTCGAAGAGTCGTCATTAGTTCCAGGCCACAAATCAGGCAAATTGGCAAGCATCCTTTGAATCTTATTTCGTGTCTGTGGATCATGGCACAATTGACCCGAGGAAGACGGATCTACCGTTATACCGGTTGTAGCCGCTTCGCGTGCATCTGTGATACTCTCTGCTCCATCGACAAGTGCACTTAAAAATCGAAGAAGCCATTTCAAACCATCACTTGATAGCGCACGAGCCCCTCCGTGATCATCATTGCCTGATTTTTGACCTCCGCTAGCGTTCTTTGCGTTGTCTCTGTGCTCATACAGAGCAATAAGAAGACCAAGAACTGAACCTCTATTTTCGCCACTACCATCTGAAGGTAATGGTCCATCTGGGGCGCACTCCAATGCCCAAACATTTACTAAACTTCTCGGGACATGAAGAAGATGCTTCAGGTAAGAATCAACATTTATACCCGACGACAAAGCCTTCTGCTCGTGATCCAAGAAAGGGAGCTGTTCATGCAAACCACCGCACTCTTCAAGAGTGTGAACCTGAAGTGTTAGGATATGCAGTACCTCGAGGAAAGATTTGGAAGATGATGCAACAGTCTCCGGGGAGAAGGGTTTGCCGTTATTTGTCACAGCACTAACATTCGACAGAGATGACGGTGCTCTACTGAATGACCTATTCTTTGGACCGCTGGGCCCAGAAATGTCCATTGCAGTATCGCCAAGCATCTCGATGTTGGCAATGATATCGGGCTCAGGTTTGGATGGAGGAAGCCAACTACCGCTAAATAACGCGTACATGAGGTAACGCCGAGCCGCAGCAAACATTGACGGCAGGTGAATCAACAATCGGCAAGCCAAAAATCGAGGGTGGCCTTGGGGAGGCTCAGTGACAAGCGGAAGTACCACTGTCTTCGAAGATGATGCACCAGCCTTTTGTTTTCTCAAACGCGCAATATTGTCCATAGCGTGTTGGTGTTCAGTTTTGCGGAGATGATAAAACGAAGGATCATACTCGTCACTCGCTTCCGCTTTCAATTCATACGTAGGAGGGCCAGAGCGTGATCCCTGATTCCGTTGCTGTCCAATGCTTTGCAAAACTTCAGCAAACACTGTTCTGACTGAAGATGCCCCTCCACTGGAGCCAATGTTTCCTTCAGTTTCATCTCGTCGAGAAACTGCGGCAGATGCTGCCTGCATCGCCTCACTGTGAGACCTCGGTTCCACAGCAAGAGCATGAAGAAGTTCCCGCCTTAAATTTCGTCTCAGTACAGAGTTGTCATCCAGTGATATCGGAGGGGGGGGTGGAAGGTCGGACACTAAGACAGAGACTGTGGTGAAAAATGACTCTGCAAGGAGTTCTGGGTGCTCCGGCTCTTGCATTCTTGGCGGTTTTACCCATCCTACCCTACCGAAACTATTCTTTCTATCTGGATCACAAAGATAGCCATCCAGTGAAAAGCGATTTAAGAGTAAAGAGTACACTCTTCGTGCACCCAAACCAACATTGAAACCACATGCTGACATCTGAACCATCGTTAGATCCAGATCTCTCAACGACCTGCATAGAGGGATGCTTCCATAATTGAGCGCCATTCCAGCCGTCGAAGCTCCATTTTTGGCCCACATATGATGATCAATTTGTTGCGATGCAGCAATACACCGAAGAGGATGACCGCACAAGCTGTGCACAACTTTTGTTGATGCTAAGAGGGAAGACATTAAACGAGACCGAGATTTGCGAAACTGAGCCTCGGGGGTTGAGCACTCAGGACCAGACGACCACACTACCCGAAAGTTGGACGATTTGTGCGTTGACCGGACAAGAGCACTAAGAGAGTCCTGTTTGAACATTAGTCCAGCAGTGTCGCCTGAGGCAAATCCATCGTCGTCGTCAAGAAGGGGAAGACGCCACCAATTATTTGGATTTTCACTGCGTTCTTCTGCTGGAACAATCGCGGAACAGAAGCAAAGAATACTTCTCGCCAAAGCTCTATGGAGCGGGAGATGGAAGGAAAAGCAATCCCCAGCAAGTGGAGAGTGGGGTACCTTCACCCAATCACCCATCACTGGGCCATGGCTACAACTGCCATCGAATAGACTACTCATTTTTGCCGTTTCGTGAAGAAGGGCAGCTTCAAGTAGTGCCAACTTTGCTTCGGGTAGATTCTTCACACCTTTCTCACAGGCAATATCGCATGACTGTGAAACAATCGCGCCAGTTGCTTCAACAATTCGTTCTATTGAAGATGCGTCTAATTGTGAAGCAGACACATGTAAAGTAGACCTCTGCAGCGCTTCTAATCCACTTGATTCCCGACTCCTCGAGCTGCTGGTTTCCAAAAGCCCCTCGCGGTAGAGCCACATCTTTATTTCACGGAAAAATGCAGCGAATAGACTGCTAACCGCCTCTTTGTTGGCAATTCTTGTGCTTGATGTCAGCCAAGATAGAGACTGCTCTGGGGCATTGTAACTGGAACTCGAGAAAGGACTTTCGGAGAGAGCATCTCCCGTTCCTGACAAATTCAAACTAAGTCCGTAGGCGTGAAGCCACCGATCCTCTTCGTATTCAACATGGCCACCACTGATTCTGCGCTTTTGTGAATCAATCCCCTGGCCAAGTCTCAGTAATCGAGCCCAGAAAATAGGAAAGTCGATGGCGTTGGGGATGTTATAGGTAGCCAGGTTGTTTGGCATGACGCTTGGAGAAATAAATGACGGATTAGGACTAATGGAATCATTCATTGCGTCCACCCCAGAATTTGTCTGGGTATTATTCGAAGCTCTTGTAGATTTCAGCAACTTAATAGCCGTGCCTGGTGTCTCAAAGATATATTCCAAATCACGGAGTAGATGTGGCAACCGTTTGTGCTTCATACAGCGCGAGTCAACGAACTTGTCGTCGGGAGCAGCAGGGAGCCGTGTATTCAATGGATGCTCAGAGTTAAATTGGTATACAAGCAATGCCATGTCGTCTTTACCTTCGCCTACATCGCCTTTGTTCCTGATGGCCCTGTCAACAGCCGACACGACCTCCTTCGTTGCACCGAGAATATTGGTGTGAATACTTCGAACAACAGAGTGCGCAATGGGAAGAGTTGATACACAAGAGGTTTCAATCTCATCTATTTTGTCTTCCCGGCAAAGTAGCGTCTTGGTTGCATCCAAATTACCTAATGCTTTGACCAAACTTCCAGTCGTAAACAACTGTACAGTGAAACCTAGCAAAGTGTCCGCCTCTGTTCCAATACCTGCGCAATACAATGTCGACGTCGGTCGGTAAACAACAGCTCCCAAAGACGCTGCAAACCTAGATTTGAACCTTGCATTCGTCAGTAGGTTCAAGAATAGTCGATGAAGACTGCTTCGGAGTTGTTTTGGTGAATAAGGATCGAAAAGCAGTATCAGTAACAAGGGAGATGCCGGTGCAAGGAAGGAGCTGCAAGACGCAATGCGCTGAGCATGTTCTTTTGTAGTTATTCCCATAGATGAGTTGCCGTAGCGATAACCGGAGCTTCCATTTTCATCTACGTGACTGACGCCACTGACCAGGTTCAATCCAGCCATCTTGTGAGGAAAGAGTGCCGATGTTAATTTCTCACTCTCTTGGTGTTTACGAAGATCAGTATCGACAACAAACACCGGATATCGTAGCACCACTTTCGTATCAACGATGGCTTCACTCTTGCTCCCGAAAGTTTGTGCAATTGTCCACCCTGAACTGTGTTTGGAGTTATCAACTAATTTTCGCAGAATAGGATGCGTAAAATTGCATTTTTCATCATCTCGTTTGAAATTAACGAGGTGATGCAATGTTAGTGTTCCCCACAGTGCATGCGGTGACTTGCAAAGACGGGAATCCGGGAGGCTGTATGGCACATGTGCATAAAAGTCAGGATCAGCACCAGTAAGACTAACAAATTGATCGGCAAATTTTCCCATCATACCGCGCAAGAACAATTCTCTTCCCTCCTCACGAGTCAAGTAAGAACTCTCCAAATGAGGAGGAAATGCGTCTAGTCGTCTCCTCCATGCTGGGATGCTTGAACTTGATATGTCATTGTTGTTCGCGTTCCACCATTGTTCATTCGTTCCACCCCAACATGGTAGCATTCGAGGGTTGGACCATACTGCCACACCCCGACATACGCCGCAAATTTCCTTTTCTTGAGAACACAACACATCCTCACCGTTGGTAACATCCACAAGTGCATGTACAACTATCGCACGAACGACTGGATGATCCGACAACAATCCACTGAGCCACTCCAGCAAAACCTTCGCACGCTCTTCTGCCTCAACTCGAGCAGTGGTGATGACTGAACAATGCAACCCTGGTGCACGAAGCCGAGAAAACCCCACACCAGCACCGTTCAGAGTTTCATACTCACGTATCAACACTTGTCCTTCGGCGTCGACACGTCGAGTCAAATCCTCTGCAATGTTGAGGCTTGGCACAAGTGATGCACTCGGAGATTCAGGACAGTCAACATCGGCAACAAATTGGTGAGTATTATTCTGGAATGAAGGGGAGTTCTCTCCGCGGAAGCGTCGTTCAGGTGGCTGAGTTACATCAGAATCGTTGCTTCTCAAACGGCGCGAACACATGCTCACTTCCTCGTTAGATGATTGTGCAGGCGTAGTTGCAATGTTGTTATCGGGATCTACGGAAGCTGCAGTTGAAAATGCAATGGCCAATATTTCTGATCCACTCATACCGCTTCCACCGATGTGCCCAATGCTACCAACACCTCCCACTGGTACCGTCACTCCACCGTTAAATGTGGCAGACGACGTTGAAGAATTTACAGGACTCTTAAGGGCACCAATAACTTCATCAAACGTGTGTACATCATCATTGTGTAAACGCAAGAACAATTTGTAGCTTCTTGGCAACTTTTCGATGTAATGCTCATTATGGGCATCAAGAACTTGTTGTGGCAGAGTCCACATTGGTACATTAGTGTTGCCACTGGCAGTAGCAGCAGTCTGTTTTTCAAGCTGCTGTTTCAACACACTTGCCCTTCGATAATACTCCTCATCGTCACTCACGCCATTCCACAAGTTACAAATTTCATTCGCCCACTGCAACCTCCATTGACTAACATCGGCACCCACGGCACTACCCTCAGCGGCAGTATACACCGATTGAATAATGGAACCAATAATTACACCCAGTGCTGCGGCTAATCGGGGTGGGAATGGCTGTGGCTCCAATGTGGCATTTGGAAGAGGCGAGGGAGTACCATCAACATGACGAATATGCTCCAAACGCGACTTCTTGGCAGCTCGGACTGCCTCGAAATCATCATCAATCACTTCATTATCCTCATCGGAAACGTTGTTATCAGCATCATTATCTGAACTCATCCCTCCCTCCTCCCCCTTCTCATCTTCAATAGGACGATGCTTCCAACACATCCCCTCCACAGCCCATGCCTCAACGTCGCCACAATCACAACAACCTCCGGGAGTTGTTCGATGGAAGAAGACCTCATGACCCTCATGGTCAGATTCACGAAAGCATGATTCACACAACACACATGTGGCATCGGTCTGACATGTACGACAATTCCAAGCAATATCACCACGACGGAATACATATCCACAACATTCTCCCGTTGCATGTCCATGAGATTGTTGTTTATTGTTGGCGGCACTTGGATCATGCCCTCGTTGCAATTGATGCAGTGATTTCAGCAATGATGATAGGGACGGAGGTTTGGCATTCTCATCATCATCCATTTCATTAGGATCACAATTACCTTCGCCACCAACTTTGAAAGGACTATTGGTTGTAGCATCCGACCTTTTTCGTCCAGAGCTAATCTCTTCTTGTGCCCAAGCAGCGGAAATGGCGTCTTCTAACAATTTGGAAGCGTTGGTATCATGTGTAGAAATGTTGGACAGCTTTGTTGCTTCAGATGAAATATCAAATTTGTTCTGTGGATCAGGATGTTGATTACAACGCTTCTCGTATCTTCCATCCATGTATTCAAGAATCATCTGTTCTGCCCATTCTGCTGCAGACGAGGGCGGGACAGATGTTAATGGATTCACCAAAGCCGAGTTGGCAAGATGTGAGAGGGATGGGAGACGGTGGCCCGGCATTGTACTATGACTTGTGTTTGCCTTATTGGATTCGGAGAATTTGAGTGAATACTTGCGAAGAGTAACATCCGCCTCCAATGCCCTTCTGATGATCGCACTCTTGTTGATGTGCGTCCATTTATCTAAATGAGCCACAGTACAGGTAGATATATCGTCACCGCCGGCACCGACACCCATGTTCTCATCATCTACCACCTTTGCATTGCTGTATTGAATTCCCCCGGGGACAAAATTGACATTGGCGGGGAGAGGATACGTCCCACTCTTTGACGTGATTTGCATTGTTGTTCGAGGCTTGGGAGATCTGGGCTCGGCTTTTGAGCGGTTGGCAATGATGTTTGAATTCGTTGGGGCGATACTTTCCGAATTTTCGTTTGAATTGGGATCATGATCGCCGCCGCCGCTCGACGTGAGGGTCGACATTGTTTCTTACCTTCTATTATTGCGTCGTCGACTCCTCTCACTCTATGTAAAGGTAATAAAAACCCTACGATGCTTGCTCAACGGTTGCCAGCATTGATGTTGACAAGTGGCTTACGGCTGCCGGATCTTTGTCCACGTCTTCTTTGATGATTGATGAACGGCAGTTGATCAGAATCGCGCAAAGATGTGAGAGTGTATGTCACACACATGAGTATTGTTCTATGATGTAAGTAGGTGATGTAAGTACTTTTAGGTAAACCGTAACATGGAAAAATACTATCGCCCAAACATGCCAAAACATCATCTTCATTCCATGTTGTGGCCATGAAAATAAATAAGGTAATGCGAGGTCTTGCTTCTTGCTTTTGCTGCATGCACATTAATCTGGGTATGCTGCACATCATCCATCTCTTCAAAGGAGGCAGATGACGGCTTCAGCTATTCCCAACTACCAAGACAGACGACATCATGCGTGCAAAAGATGGTCGGACGGCTTCCACTAATTCCAATGAGGGATATCTTGTTGTTACATCTTGGAACGATACAATCAGAAGAACAGAAGTTTCTTGGCCAAGTTCATGTTTCAATATATTGACAAAACAACAACATTAAAACTACCAATAACAAGTGAGTAACTGCAAAAAAGTGAAAACTACTTAATCAGACGAGCAATAACTGAAACCCAAAAGAACAATAAGAATATGAAGCTATCCTCAGCCTCCGCAGCTTACACCACCATTGGACTGCTATACACTACATTTGACTTTACCAGAAATAGCAACAAGGCTTTGGCGTTCGTTAGTACGGCACCGAATGTGAAACGTGAAGCTTCTCCGTCATCGTGTCTCTTTCTTTTTCCCAATGTGAAGCTATCCTCGGCAGCTTACACCACCATCGGACTGCTGTACACTGCACTTGGCTTGAACAGCAATATCAACAACAAAGCTTTGACCTTCATCGCTCCCAGAAGG
>Ga0210307_1158934_pt1 | contig 11224 bp, 13 predicted proteins | sample R1073metaT_FD_159690 | JGI IMG/M metagenome (GOLD analysis project Ga0210307, IMG submission 159690) | Metatranscriptome of estuarine water microbial communities from the Columbia River estuary, Oregon, United States - R1073 (Metagenome... | ecosystem: Environmental > Aquatic > Marine >...
CAACTAAATATAATAACAAATTCATTTGATGATTATAATATGTTTTTAAAGATTTATTAAAAAATGGGGCCTTATCGAAAAAAGTCGAATAGGCCAAATAAGCTAACAGTACTTTCTTTTGGAGGAATGACTGTCCTTAATAGTTTTTTGAGTGTGATGTTGATCGTCTCACTTTGCTTAGAAATCACTTCAGCAAGCAGTGGTTACCTTCATGGAATAGGCTATCGTGAGCAAGAGCTCTAGGTAGCCAAAGGATCAAAGTTCAGATCTGAAGAGCCTGGCACGATCAACTGGGCGTCTTTCGGAGGAGGAACTCACATCTTCATTAAAGGAGTTGGACTGGCAGACAATGCTTAGTCAAACCAGATCGTTTTTTACTCAACAGAGTTCTAAAAGGATATCATTTCAACACCTCTTACAGAAGATGACGCGTTCAACTCACATCCATTGCTGGGATCACTCGCCTATCGTATCCCAGCTGTAGACAAACTCTTCAATCTTCCATTTAACTACTTTGACGAGTATTCTACCATGAGTTTTTACGTAAAGATCCTGATAAATGGGGAATCAGGCCCAGAACAACTTGAGTGTCCAGGGAATATCAGGTCAAAGTGCCTTTTCAGATTCAAGAGGGATGTCACTCCGGTAGTTTACACTCTATAACCTCCAGTAGTGTACTATGAATCTATGACAGAGCTTTGGTTCGATCCAAAGTACACCACTGTTCTCATTGATGATCTCCTTTCAGATGAGATGCCATTCATTAACGCAAAGGTTGGTGGCTCTCTTATGGACTTTGAGTTCAATGTTGATGATGAGACTACCTTTTCAGGGTACTAGAGAAACAAGGTCACTGGCCAAGTTGGAGAGCTTCCTATTGGGGAAGATTACAGCATCTCCATGCAGTGGGAGACTGGTTAAGCCTATGTCCTAAGGTAAGAATCAACCCATTGCACTTTTGACAACTCAACATGCTACCAAGCCAAATCGGTGCCAGTTATTTTTGAGACAAGTTCAAATGTTGGATACACCACAGGAGGAATGAACTTGACAGTCAAAGGATATGGCTTCGACAAGGGTGAAATCACAGCCAAGGTTGATGGTTAAGATTGTATCGTTACTGGTTAGTCATCTGACTCATTTTCTTGCAAAGTTTAGGCCAAATCTCAACCTTCAATTTCAGACTCAAGTTACATTGGATCAAACGGAATCAGAAGGTCTTTGGTTAATGAGTCTGGAGCATACATTTATTGGGGAGAATTTGAAAATTACTCACAGACTGATTCTCTCTCTATGAACATGTAGGTTCCATCAAATGTTGGTAACTTGTATGGGAATATTTTGAAGGGTTGGTTTGTTCCTCCAGCTTCTACAAGATATAGATTCTACATTTCATGCGACGATATGTGCAATCTTGAGCTTGGAAACACAACTTCTGACAAGCAAGAAATCGCTTTCACCGAATAAAAAACAGACAGAAGAGAGTGGTGGGCCAATCTGGATGAATACAGCATTATCAGTGATTGGATAGATCTCACTCAAGATACACCATATTACATTGAGGCCAAACACCAGGAAGGATTTAGTAGTGATCACTTTTCAGCAGCAGTGGAAATTGAGCACTCTCATGAAGGACATCACCATGCAATGAAAGAAGTTCAGTATGTTTCTGTTAAGGCCGAGTAAAAGTATGAGCTCACAAAAATTACCATCACCAATGCTGACGACGGCCAATTCTTGCTAGTCTTCCAAAACCCAAATGATCTCTCTATGTCAAATAGCAACCCGATCTCTTCAAGTGCAACAGCAAAGGATGTTGAGAAGGCTGTTGAGGGATACTACAATGGAAACTCATATATTGGATCGTATGTCAACGTCAACCTTACTTGGTATGATGTTGATGGAGCTGAAACACTTATCGAGGAGGAAGCTGTTTCAAGAATATACTTCATTTAGTTGAGGAGACTTATTGAAGGGACATCTGTGTCAAGCATTCAAGTGATCAAAACAACGACTGCAGCAACCATAACTGTTGATCTACCCTAAGACGTCCAAGTCTCAAGTCCTCCATTGACTGGATCATACAGAATAAAGTGCGTGGACCCATCTGGGACAGTCTCTTACTCTAATGATATTTCATTGACCTCACAGAATAGTCCTGTCAAGAACAGCATTAATGGTGGATGCAAGAGAATTACTGACCTCTTTGAAATACACTACACAAATGAATTTGACTACAACGAAAATGGCAAATCATGGCTCATCCGCTTTTTGGGCATGAACGAAGCACCTGGTTAATTTGAAATAGTATCAAGTGAATCAAACCCTCTAGCTGCAGGAGAAACGGAAATCATATTCTATTCAAATAGAACAATTCCGTACGGAGAGAACCTATTCTTCGAGCCAGTGCCTTTTGAAATGCTTAGAACATATGAGACCCAACCTCAGCTCATAGTTTCAGTTGGTGACCTTCCAGCTGTTTGCCATAATTTGACTTGTGATTTTTCATACATTGAAGCTCAAGGTCAAGTTACATCATTTTCTTATGATGAGTCTACTAAAAAGCTTGTCCTTCAAGGATAGAATTTACCAAATGAAGCTAACATGATTCAGGAGATCAACTTTGCCTAGTCTAGCTGCTAAGTTGATGAGTCTTCAATTAGCTCAACAAGAATTGAGTGTACTCTTGAAAGAGATCCCACTTGTGGAAGCCATCTTCCTGTGTTGACCTCCAACCTCGGAATTATTCCAAACTCGAATTCCCTCCAAGTTTAAACAATTGAGTGTGTCATTAGCGATATCCAACCGAGCACGAGCCTTAACCTTCTTGGAGGAGACAACCTAACAATTTCAGGCCAATACTTACCTCATGACTTGGAGACAGCCACAGTCTCAATCGCCTTCAGTGACAGCTCTTAGACTCCATGCGTTGTCTAGTCATCCTCCTCGTCATCTATAGTCTGCTTGACTCAACCTCTTGAGGAGTCTGGAACTTTTAGTCTCTCGATTGTGATAAATGGACAAGATTCAACCAATAGCTTATCTTTGACCACAAATACTGACATCAGATCAACCATTTCAATTAATCCATCCTCTGTGTCTCCTGTGCTAAAGACCAAGATTACAGTCCAATTGGGTTCAGATTTTCCACACACATTAGAAAAAGGAGACTTCTCGATGAACGTAACCAGTGTTGCTGACTCGAGCTACATCAGATATCTCAACGTGATTGAGGTTAATGATTCAGCTAAATCCTTCACAGCGATGTTTGGCGGTGCATATTCAGGAGAATTTAACATTCACATTCGTCACAGCCAATATGGCCTGATTGACACCTCAGGCATGACACTAGATGTGAGTGGTTCAGTGACATCATTTTCTCCAACCACTGGCTCAATTTATGGTGGAACCCTCTTGACAATCACAGGATCCAATTTTGGAAATGAGATCACAGACAACCCTGTCTAAATCAGTAGTAATGGAGCAGTTGGAAGTATTGACTGCTTTGTCAAAGAAACTTCAGCCACTGAGATCAAATGCAGAATAGACACAGACATCAGCATGACTGGAGGAGAAATTAATACAATGATTGTGTTCTTGAAAACTTCAGAAGAAGCTGTGTGTGATCCAGTATCCAAGTGTGAATTCACCTGGACATCAAACCTGCCAGTTGTTGCCTCAATCGATGCTGAGTTTGACTAAGAAAGCTACTAATGGAAGCTTAAAGCGCAAGGCACTGGCTTCACAGGGGATCAAAGCTCAGTCGAGCTCTTTGTTGGGAGCATTAAGCAGGAAACCTCTTCAATCAGTGAATCAGAAGCAATCTTCACCATCACAAATGTGACATCTCCAACTATCTCGTCACTGGACTTATTCTTTGACGTTGGAATCCCAGAAGGTGTGTTAGAGACTTCACTGACCCTGACTCCAAAACTAGTGTCGGTGTCTCCTAACTCTGGGTCGATTGGAGGGTCATTGATCACAGTAATAGTGCCTGGAGCAAGCTCAACTGCAACAATTGTTGATTCAGATGGCAACTCTATATGCTAGAGTGTTCACCTTAAGGAGTATGGGGTGCTAACTTGCAAGACTCTTAAGCAGTAGATTGATAATACACACTTGAAGATTATGCAAGATGGCATGACTTATGATTGTGTCAACAGTGATGCATCTGCCTGTGAGTATGAACAGCTTACAGGTGGCCAATTTCCACAAATTGACTCTTTCACTTTCACAGATTCGACAATTATTTTGACGGGATCCAACTTTGATCTCGCAGATTTTGAAGCAACAGGAACAATCATGGGTGTAAATGCTGATTCAGTTGTAATTGACTCCAGCACACAGGCAACAATCACGTTCGATCTTGGAGTTCCGATTGCTAACGAGGTGCCAACTATGGCTTTCACCAAAGATTCGGTTGTTCATTTTGCTGAAGCATCTGAAGCTCTAATCAAAGCCATTTCGGTTTACTCAAGCTCAGCTGACCTTGTATGCTCCTTCGCTGGAGGATGCTCTTACTAAGTTGAATCCTCGGGTCTTGCATAAATCATAAAGCACGATTCTTCCCTCAACTATATCTCAGTTTGCGATGAGAAATGCATAATTGACGAGACCCAATCCTCAGCAAGTGTAGCGACATGTAAGGTACCTGCTATTTCCACAATCTATTCAAACGCCAATTTCAAGATATCTACCGAATCTGAAAATTTGAAAGCTGGAAATTTCTTTGGTACAGCAGCTGATTTTGAATTAGCCTTTGATGACAAAATGCTATAAACTCCTTCAGATAGCAGTTCCACTTGCAACTTGGGCATGCAATTCAAAGAAGGGCATGTTGGACTTCTGTCATAGGTGAAGTACTTCATGAAAGACATCGCATCCAAAGACCTTTTTGTTGACACAACTAAATTCTAAGGTTCAAATGATGGAACTACATACACCACACTTTTTAAAATGGATGAAAATCTGCACGAAGGATGGAACTATTTCAAGTGGGAGGATGATCAACCAAGGTATAGATTTTACAGATTCTATGCTGAGGCATAAGGTGCATGTGCAATCAATGAGATCACTCTCACAGGAGTAGAGACAATCGATGATGATCAAACCTCGCATACTTGTGATGTCAAGTTGGTTTCAGATCAAACTCAGATCTCCTTGAACTCTGTTTAGTATTAAGGAGAGCTAACTCCAGCCCTTAGCGCCATTAGCCCGAGATTTGGTACAGTTGTTGGAGGAACTGAGGTCACATTCACTGGAATTGGGTTTTCCACTGATCATACAAAATACACAATCACTATAGATGGAATTGACTGCCCTACTTCTACTGCTACAGAGTCTAGCGTAACCTGCACAACAGGATCTAGACCAGGTCTTAGAGAGTCTACTCTCGAAATTTATATTCAAGGCTAGGGTCTTGTTTCAAATAATGACTTGGTTTTTAGATATGTCAGTGTTTGGTCCAGTGATACAACTTGGGGAGGAGAATTCGCTCCAATGGAAATGGAAACGATCTGGATTCCTAAAGGACTCAATCTTTTGGTTGATGTTGATTCAACACCCCTGCTCAACTTCGTGTTTGTAGAGGGATCCCTCATTTTTGCTCCTGATGAAGATTCTCTTCATGAAAGATTCTTTGATGCGCATTATATTTTTGTAAATGGAGGTCTAATGGAAGTTGGAACAGAAGATTACCCATACACATCTCGAATTACAATTACAATGCACAGCTCTGTAACAGACCCATACCTGCCAATTTATGGAAACAAAGTGATCGGTGTAAGACATGGAACCCTTGACATGCACGGACCAGTGAGGACTCCAACATGGACTATGCTTGAATCTACTGTTGAAGCAAATTCAACAGAAATTTTCCTCCAAGAGGCTGTTGATTGGCAAATCGGAGAGTAAATATCTATTGCATCTACAAGCTACATCGGAAGAGAAGCTGAAAAAAGGACCATCAAAAATATCGACTCATCCAGAAAGGTAATTACTTTAGACTAGAAGCTAGATTACAAGCACTTTGCTGCAACCTAAACTTTTGGTGGTGATACAATTGATATGAGAGCAGAAGTTGGTCTTCTTTCAAGGAATGTTGTCTTCAGAGGAGACCCTGAAACAACCAAAGAGACCTAATATGGAGCAACAATTTTCTTGCATTCGAATGGTGATGATTCTCTAACTGCAAGGCTTTCATATATTGAATGCACTGATGTTGGATAAGCTTTCAAACTAGGAAGATACGCTATTCATTTCCATATGATTGGAACTGTTCATAACTCATATGCTAAAGGATTGGCAGTGCACCAAAGTTTCAACAGGGCCTTCACACTCCATGGAACTCATTACTTGAGACTTATCGAAAATGTTGCATTTGAGGTTAAAGGACACACTGTATTTATAGAGGATGCAATTGAGACCAATAACTACATGTACAGAAACCTCATTATGAAGACCATGAGATCTATGAGTCTTCTGAACACTGATCAAACTCCTGCTTGCTTCTGGATTACTCATCCAAATAATATTTTCATCGATAACCATGCGGCTGGATCAGACAGATATGGCTTTTGGTACGACCTTCAAACTCACTCGACTGGACCATCTGCTGACACTGATGTCTGCCCCGAGAATGACAAGGTTGGAGAGTTCAGAGGCAACTCTGCTCACTCTATGGGGAGATATGGACTCAGGATATTCCATAATATGGTACCTAGAAAGTACCCATGCAAACCATTTGTTTATGATGTCAATGTTCCTGAGGATCCCTATTGGTAGAATCCGTCCATTACTGCGAATTTCGATAATTTCACGGGATGGAAATGTGGTAGAAATGGAGCCATTGCTGAAAAAGTTGGAGATGTACGATTCAATAATTTCAAAGTCGCTGATAATCTTCTAGCAGGAATGGAGTTTTCATTGACTGCTGAGTTATCAGACGGCCATGCCTAGATTAATGGAGGATTAGTAATAGGAAGGTCTTTAAATACTGAACTTAACCTCACTCAATACAGTCCATTCGGTATAATTGCTCCAAGAACCGAAAATTTCTCTGTAAAGAATGTGAAGTTCTTTTAATTTGACTGGAATGATGCGGCCTGTTTAAGCTCTTGCTCTCACTGTTTCCACTCAGCTGCAACTGATTCTGGAGCAAGAACCGTAACATTCTCTGGTCTTGAGTTTGACTCAGGTTCTAAGAGAATCCACTATCAGACGCCACACAAAGCTATATTCCATGACCTTGATGGGTCCTTAACGGGTAAAGGACCAGACTCGTGGGCCACATATTATTATGCCTATCATAATCAACCTGAATGTGAGCACAATGAAGAGGTATTTAATGGAGTTGTCTGCAATGGAGAAGTCCAGATTAGGAGGATTGCCTTCCATAACTATAAGCCTGATCAGGTGTTCAATGGATAAGGATTCAAGGCAATTCCATGGGACGACGATATTATTTCATAAATGGACAACGAAACTCTTGATGCATATATTGTTAATTAAGAAAACTATGGAACTATCATGTTTAAGCCAAAACTGAGCCCAAAGAATAGTTGGGCAGTTCCCATGATCACAGGCCACAAATACAAAATTCACTGGGCTAAAACTGGGCTTGATTTTGAACAAATGCAGCTTTCACTCTCTCAGAGATGGGAAGAAACCGATAGACCAATTTATTTAGTGCACAACTTCACAGATGGTAGAGAGGCAATCGAAACCAGATTTAATGGAGAACTGATAGAAAACGCCAAAATTCCTAGCTAGGAGAGTCAATAATCGGCAGGCTAGAACAAACTGTATAACGCCACAGCCATCAGAGAGTTTCACTTGATCGTTGATGGGAAGGATTAGCCTGCGAACCCATTTGACGAGAACGTTATCTTGCTTAACGCTATCAGATGCCTAGGAGCTTGTACTGAGCCAATCGAGGAAAAGGAAACAGAGGCAGAGTTCAGACTTTGGAGTGATGTTTCTAATTGGCCAAATGAAAGACTTCCTCAAGAAGGAGACGATGTTCATATAGAGTCTGGTTGGAACATGATCCTTGATATTGAAGAAACTCCTATTTTTAAGCTGATCAGAATCAACGGAGTTCTCATTTTCTCAGATGAGTCTGACATCCATCTGAAAGCAAAGCACATCTTCGTACGTGCTGGAGAGCTTCATATTGGTAATGAGACTCATCCATTCTAGCACAATGCTCATATTACTCTCTACGGCGAGAAAGAGGCTGAGACAATTGTTTATGATAATGCCATTGAAGCTGGTAACAAAGTACTCGCTAATGTTGGAACTGTCAAAATGTTTGGAAAACAAAGGACAACCAAAATGACAAGGCTCACCCAAGAGGCTGCAAAAGGAGACACTGAAATCTATGTGTAACCTGGGCTTGATCTTGTACGAGGAGACAGGATTGCTATCCTAGACACATCTTACTCAGCCACTAAAAGTGAGGACATGTTTGTGTCTGCTTACGATATTGAGACAGGAACAGTCACGCTTTAGACTTAGGTGAAATACTATCATTGGGGAGCTGAGCAGTCAACTGCTTCCACCTACAACGGAGTTGATATCAGAGGAGAGGTCCTTATTCTGTCGAGAAACATCAAGATCTCTGGAGAAGACATTGACTCTTGGGGTTGCCAAATGGTCACAAGTGATACCATGGAATATGATGAAGCCACCCAAGAACTCATTTACAGAAATGGTCAAACAATTCTGGACAGCATAGAGATGTTCAACTGTTCTCAAATAGACACTACCAAAGCTGCAATCCGTTTTGAGAATGCTTTGAATCTCCCAAGCTCGGTTTCCAACAGTTCATTCCACAATGGTCTTTCTTGGGGTGCTTAAATAAGAGGGTCTGCCAATGTTGTGTTGGAAAATAATAACTGGTTCGGATTTGTGCAAATCGGAGTTAATTTTGACTATGTCAGGAACATAACCTTCGATAACAATGTCATAGCTCATGTTGTAGGAAGAGTAGCCCTTGAAACAGGGGATGAGCTTGTAGATCTGAGAGGTGGACTCGTTGCATGCCAGTATCTCGAAATGTAAAAGTGCTATGATCTATCTATCACCAACAATATTGTTGCTGGAATCACATATGCTGGTTTCATCGTACCAGGACATACTTGTGGAGATAGGGATCAAAAAGTCTTCCGAGGAAATGTTGCTCATTCAATTAAAGGATTTATGGGAGGTATAGGAGCTCTTATTTATCCAGACTAAGCTTAGCATGTTTAGGGTTCTTCTTGTTACCAGGGAAGTTACTTCTCTGCATACAAGTGTTATTACCAGGGAGCTTATGCTTATTATAAAACCTATGAGGTACGGCTTACTAACATGAATATGATTGACAACCGCTATGGATTTGGAGCTGCATTAGAAGCTAAGTTCGTTGATTATGATCGGATTAGAATTGAGTTAAGCGACAATAAGTTCTATGGAGAGACTCCTATCCTTGATTGTCCTCCAGATCAAAGTATCTGTTAGATTTGGGACAAGTTTGCTGTCATGTTCACAGGATCCAGCTACAGAGGAAAAATTGTGATTCCTACAGCAATGCCAGAACTCCCAGTACACAAAGTCAAGTCGATATCTACTTGGGGTACTCAGCAGGTGATGTATAGAAATGAATTCATTGGTTTTGAACCAAAAACGAGATATGGGAAGCGATAGGCTATATTCTAGCTTAACCCCTACCAAGCTGATTATATTCCAATGATTGAATTCTTCGATTCTAAGTTCATTGATGTGAAAGATGGAGCTGCGACTTATATCATGGAGCCTAATCCTGAATGGGCAACAGTTATTGATTGTGGAAATTATCCATGCTCAGGCCCCCAGAATATTCTTTTTAGCTTCCAGGACACCAAATTCAGTGGATCTAAGCCTAATTGGGCTACATCTGACTTCTAGATTATTGCTAACAACACAGGTTTTGCTCCATATATCGAGACTTGCAAGCCTGAAGTGGCCATGAATGCATATGTTTGCAAAGCAGACAAGATGGGAGTTCTCTTGTTTGAGTCACAGGATGAAGATAAATTGGACAGGTCAATGCAGCCAATCTACGTTAAAAAGCAAGGAACTAAGATGGAAAACAATCTCAATGCTTTCATGGACCATGTTTGGGACGGATTCTACACTGGTTAAGTTAGACTTCAGAGATTCCCTTCTATATTCTAAGGGGAAAGAGGAAGTGTTTACGATTTGAACTTCACAGGAACACCAGCCAAGCACATGATGTTCACCCTTCGTTCTCAGAGCAAGACAGCAGGTTCAACTCTCAGGATCGCTTATCCTGGCGCAGAGTCTAGAGCTATCTACGTCGACGGTACACTTGTTGAGATGAACTAATGGGATGACTCGATCCAACAATATGGAGAAATAAAACAGAGATTCTGCGGCGAAAACAGATTTATTGGAGTCAAAAACATTCTTGAGTTTTACCTTGACACAGAGTGTCACCTGGAGATCAAACCAAGGAACGCCATATAGACCACTGTTAGGATGGAGTGGACCATGGAGGATTTCTTTGCCGACGGAGGCACTACCCAGTTCATCGATAGGTTGACTGCCTCACTCGGCATCCATGCTTCAACTGTTAAAATTGTTTCCGTCTATGAGGGCTCTTTGATAGTCAATTATGAAATATTAGTTGATGACGATGATGAAGAGGCTCTTGATTAAATACAGTAAAATCAATAAGCCTTGTTTGATTCTGGTTCCATTGATCTTGGGGCTCCTGTCTTGGCATTTGAGTCAGCTGTTACCCTCAAAGCTACTGAAGCCTCCAGCTCGACATACTCACCTGTTACAATTTACTCTCCCAATTATGACTAGAGTAACAAAAATGATGAGTTTACTTTTAATCCGGATGTTGAGCTTATCACAGAGACCCAAGTCACTTATAAAAACCAAACGGTTAAAATTTAATTAGAACCAGAGACAATCACCAAGACAGAGACGGTCATTATTGATTCTTTAAGTGAGGCAATGAAGCTACCATAGGAGAAGGGATCTTCAGTTCTAATCCCAGCTATCCTAGGAATGCTTTTAGTCCTTTTAATCACCATGGTTTGCTGCAGATATTTCATTCTTAAAAGCACCAATGAGAAGCTGGACTAGCAAAGGATTGTGAAGAGATCTCAAACCGAACTCACAGCTGAGAAAAAGTATTCTGAAGTTGGTCGGGACAGTATTGTATGCCCAG
>Ga0210307_1004521_pt1 | contig 11166 bp, 12 predicted proteins | sample R1073metaT_FD_159690 | JGI IMG/M metagenome (GOLD analysis project Ga0210307, IMG submission 159690) | Metatranscriptome of estuarine water microbial communities from the Columbia River estuary, Oregon, United States - R1073 (Metagenome... | ecosystem: Environmental > Aquatic > Marine >...
GGACATACATGGAATACCGCTGGACGGACGCAGGATTTCGGCGCTGCATGACCACTCAAGCGAAAACACGGTCACGCGTTTGATAGATGCTGTGAAAGACGGGAAATCTGTGGCCTATGCGTCAGAGGCAGGGATGCCTCTGATCGCTGATCCGGGGTTCGAGCTGTCGCGTGCAGCGGCTGCCGCTGGTATTAACGTAACGTGTGCGCCGGGCCCTTCGGCGGTTCTGACGGCATTGGCGCTGGGCGGTCTTCCGACAGACGCCTTTCATTTTGCAGGCTTTTTACCAAACGCCAAAGCAGCACGCCTCAGCGCACTGGAAGGATTACGCAACATACGCGCGACGCTTGTGTTTTACGAATCACCCAAACGCGTCGGGGCAATGTTGCGGGACGCACAAACAGCGCTGGGCGCCGTGCGCACGGCTGCTGTATGCCGCGAGCTCACAAAAAAATTTGAGGAAGTCCGGCGTGGAACGCTAGAAGAACTCGCTGATTTTTACGCATCCACCACCCCGAAAGGCGAAATCGTCGTCCTAGTGGATCGGGGCGATTTAGAAGTTGTTAACTCCGATGACTTAGAAACATCGCTGAAGGCCGCTTTGGAAGATTTGTCGATGCGGGACGCGGTTGATTTGGTGGCAAAAGCCCACGCATTGCCGCGCAGGCAGGTTTACCAAGCCGCGTTGGAGCTGAATACGCAAAAGGGATGATTCCATGGCAGTTCAGAGCAATCGTGCACATCGCGGCGGTATGGCGTTTCACGCAGGTCTTGCGGCGGAAGGTCGGATTGCAATGGACTACGAACGGCGTGGTTTTACCATCGCGCACACCCGTTGGCGTGGCAAACGCGGTGAAATTGATTTGATTGTCCAAGACGGTGAGGGTTTGATTTTTGTTGAAGTCAAACAGAGCCAGAGCTTTGATCGTGCTGCCCTGCGCGTAAGTGCCGCGCAGATGCGTCGCATCTCTCACTGTGCAGAGGAGTATTTGGGGAGCCAGCCACGGGGCAGCCTGACAGATGTGCGCTTTGACGTGGCGTTGGTGAACGGTCACGGCGAGACACAAATCATTGAAAACGCCTTCGGTCACTGCTGAGGCCATTGCGCAGCGCGCCTTGCTTTGTCATCAAGAGGGCAACAGCAAGGAAAAGCCCATGAAAATCGCCTTTCAAATGGACCCTATCGGGGACGTAAACATTAACGCAGACAGCAGCTTTCGCCTCGCCGAAGAGGCGCAGGCAAGGGGGCATTCGCTGTTCTTCTATACGCCAGACCATCTGGCCTATCAGGAGGGCAGGATCACGGCGCGCGGTCATGATATGACCGTCCAGCGGGTCGCAGGAAATCCTGCCATTCTGGGTGAAATGCGCGAAGTTGACCTGTCGGAGTTTGATGTGGTCTGGTTGCGGCAGGATCCGCCTTTTGACATGCACTATATCACGTCTACACACTTGCTTGACCGGATTGCAGAAACGACTCTGGTTGTGAACAACCCGTTCTGGGTGCGTAACTACCCTGAAAAATTGTTGGTTCTGGATTTCCCAGACCTCACGCCACCCACAACAATTGCGCGTGATCTTGCTACGATCAAAGCGTTTAAAGAAAAGCACGGCGATGTCATCCTCAAGCCGCTTTACGGCAATGGCGGCGCGGGGGTTTTCAAACTGACCAAAGAAGACCGCAATCTCAGTTCCCTGCACGAGCTGTTCACCAGCTTCTCGCGTGAGCCGTTGATTGTGCAAAAGTTCCTGCCCGATGTGGCAAAGGGCGACAAACGTGTGATTCTTGTGGATGGGGAACCTGTAGGTGCGATTAACCGCGTGCCCGCCGAAGGCGAGACCCGGTCGAACATGCACGTTGGCGGACGCCCAGAGAAGGTCGGGCTAACCGACCGCGACCGCGAAATTTGCGCCCGCATTGGCGGCGTTCTCAAAGAAAAAGGTCAGGTCTTTGTCGGAATCGACGTGATTGGCGATTACCTGACCGAGATCAACGTGACTTCGCCCACCGGCATTCAGGAGCTTGAGCGCTTTGATGGGGTGAACATTGCAGCCAAAATCTGGGAAGTGATCGAAGCCAAACGCGCATGAGCGTCATGCGGCGCATCTTAAACCGGTGGCTGCGCCTTGTCGAAAAGCGCAGATTGAGAGTGGCGTCCCCAAAGATGATCCGCCGCGCGCTTGAGGTTCAGTCACGCCTGTTTTTTTACGCGCCACGCGGGACGAAGTCGCGCTGGGTCGACCATAACAGGATTCCTTGTCTGGAAATCGCGCCCCGCAGTGTGCAGCCGGGTCGCGTCCTTCTGTACTTTCATGGCGGGGGCTTTGTTTTTGGTAGTCCTGATACTCATTCAGCAATGGTTGCGCAGCTGGCGATGCGCGTTGGCGCGCGTGCTGTAATGCCAAAATACCGGCTTGCGCCCGAGGCCGCATGTCCGGCTGCCCTTCAGGATGTCCGCGCTGCATGGGATGGTTTGATTGCCGCCGGTGTCGCGCCCGCGGATATTGTTGTGGGCGGGGATAGCGCCGGCGGGGCGCTCGCCTTTGGGTTGATTGCCGCCCTTTGCGCCGAAGGTGCTGCGAAACCGGGGGCTGTTTTTGGTTTTTCACCTTTAACGGATATGACGTTCAGCGGGCCGAGTTTTATAGAAAACGCAGACAGTGACGTGCTGCTCCCAGCCGACCGCGCTGTCGCTTTGGCCGAGATGTTCTTGCAAGGCCATCCCGGAGATGATCTGGATGTAAGTCCGCTATTTGCCCGATTTGATGGTTCGCCGCCCGCTTGGATTACTGTCGGTGATACAGAAATTCTTTTGGACGATGCCCGCCGACTAGCAGCGCAAATGCGCAGTGAAGGGGTGCAAGTTCAACTGGTTCAAGAGCATGACCTACCGCATGTCTGGCCCTTGTTTCACAATATCTTGCCAGAGGCGCGCCAAACGCTGAATGCTCTGGCGGCTTGGATCAGGCAACAACAAGGCTGGGAATCCTGAAGCTAACAGCCTCGGCAATGTGGGGTTTGCGGACATCTGCTGATCCGTCCAGATCGGCAATTGTCCGGGCCACCCGCAGTACGCGGTGATAGCCCCGCGCTGAAAGCCCGAAGCGCTCGGCCGCGCGGATCAGCAGGTCTTTCCCCTCAGAATCCGGTGCTGCCATCTGCTCCAGAATTTGCCCTTCTGCATCGGCATTACACCGCATATCCGGCTGTGTGGCAAAGCGGGCCTGTTGAACTGCCCGTGCCTCAACCACACGCGCCGCAACTTCGGCGGAACTGTCCCCCGAAGCGGGTAGGTTCAGGTCCGTATACGCCACAGGCGGCACATCAACCCGCAGATCAAAGCGGTCCATCAAGGGGCCGGAAATGCGCCCCATATAGTCCTCACCGCAATGCGGAACACGCGCACAGGCGCGTGCAGGATCAGGCAGGTAACCGCATTTGCAGGGGTTTGCTGCCGCCACCAGCATAAAGCGGCAGGGATATTTGATATGTGCATTTGCGCGGCTGATCATGACCTCGCCTGTTTCAATCGGTTGCCGCAGAGTTTCCAGCACGTTGCGAGGGAATTCGGGGAATTCATCCATGAACAGCACGCCATTGTGGGCAAGGCTCACCTCGCCCGGCTTGGCATTGCGCCCGCCACCGATGATTGCCGCCATGGAGGCCGTGTGATGGGGTTCCCGAAATGGCCGCGCACGGCTGATTCCGCCTTCATCCAGCAGACCTGCTAGGGAATGGATCATCGAGGTCTCTAGTGCTTCTGCTGCTGACAGAGGTGGCAGGATGCCCGGCAGACGCGCGGCCAGCATGGACTTCCCTGATCCGGGCGTGCCGACCATAATCAGATGATGGCGACCCGCTGCTGCAATTTCCAGCGCGCGCTTTGCACGCTCCTGTCCTTTGACTTCGCGCAGATCGCGGCTGTGACCCGTCAAAGTTACTTCCCCCGGTTCTGCGGATGGCAGAGGGACCTGACCGGTATAGTGCCGCACCACATCGCCCAATGTGCGCGCGGCAATAACCTGACAGGCGTTGACCCATGCCGCCTCCGCGCCTGATCCGTAAGGGCAGAGCAGGCTGCGCTCTTCTTGTGCGGCGGCCATTGCAGCGGGCAGCGCGCCCAGTACTGGCACAAGAGAGCCGTCAAGTGACAGCTCTCCCAGTGCAACGACGCCTTCAACGACATCTTTGGGTAAAATGTCCAATGCGGCCAACAAAGCGAGCGCGATGGGGAGGTCGAAATGGCTGCCTTCCTTGGGTAGGTTCGCGGGGCTAAGGTTGATCGTAATGCGTTTGGAGGGCAAGGCAATTGCCATGGATGTCAGGGCGGTGCGCACGCGGTCGCGCGCCTCTGACACTGCCTTGTCCGGAAGGCCGACGATGGAGAAGGCGGGCAAGCCGGGCGTGACGGCGCATTGCACCTCTACAATGCGCGCCTCAACACCTTGAAATGCAACGCTATACGCGCGTGCCACCATATTCCCGCTCCGCCCTTATCAAAGGATTAACCATACGGAATCAGGTCTTTAAGAATGGTTAACGGTTGTTAGGCAGGCCACTCAGCTGTCCGCCCTACAGGAGGGTAGGGAAACGGATCATATGTGGTCTTGAGCCCCTCGGCGCGCCACTCCCGGAATGCAGGATCACTTAGCGTCGTGTGGCAATAGGCCTGCGCCGCGTCGGACACGGGCAGATTATACCCCGCAATCCGTGCACAAACCGGAGCAAAAAACGCATCCGCAAGCGAGTAGGCCCCGAACAGCCACGGGCCGTCCACCGCCTTTTCGCGCGCAAAGGCCCAGAGTGTTTGGACCCGGGCAAGATCGGCTTTGATCGCATCCGTGGGTACAAAATCAGCGTCGACGTAAGCCAGTTGCATCGGGCACCCTCCGCGCAATGCGCCAAAGCCTCCAACCATTTCCGCACATAGCCAGCGCGCACGGATACGGGCTGCGGGTTCAGCGGGCCAGAGGCCTGCATTCGGATGCCGCTCGGCCAATGTTTCGGCAATTGCCAGGCTTTCACCAATCACATCCCCTTCGGGTGTGCGCAGGGCAGGGACCAGCCGTGCCGGAGCGAGCGGCGCCATATCGGCAGCCATTGTACCGCCATAGAGGCCGATCATATGCGCGCGGTAGGGCAGATCGAATTTATGCAGCATCAGCCAGCCGCGCAAAGACCAGCTCGAGAATGTGCGGTCGCCGATGTAGAGGTCATATGTCATGATGGGTACTTCTGTTATTAACAGCCTACAGGCTAGACAGCGACTTGCCTTCAGGCAAATTCATTTGTGTTTGCAAGGCCATCACGGCAAGTGATTGATCCGCGTCACGTCCCAGCGGTCTGCCCCGATGTGATGCAGGGTTGTGACGGATATGTTGTCAATCTTGTGTGACATGGCCTCATAGGCGGACACGCGCAGGGCGCGCTGGACCTGTGTCAGGATCACACCGAAATGCGCCACGGCGATGATATGGCCGTCGGGGTGGGATACGTTCAACCTGTCCACAACCCCGTTGACCCGCGCCATCGTCTCGTTCCAGCTTTCGCCATCGGGGGCGCGGATGTCGCCGGGTTGCTCCCAGAACGCACGGCTCAGGTGGGGGTCACGGGCGGCGACAGCGTCAAACCGCATACCGTCCCAAACGCCGAAATTGATCTCGCGCAGGTCAACTTCATGGGGCAGGCGGGTGTGGTGTTGGGCGCTGAGAGCATCCGCTGTTGCAATAGACCGGACCAGATCAGAGGACACCATCACGGCTTCTTCCGGCAAGTGGTCACGCACCCGCGCAATCAACGCTGTGTCAGACAGGTCAGCAGGTACATCGCGCCATCCGACAAAGGATTTTTCATGTGTCGGCCCATGCCGGACCCAATGCCAGGTCGTCACTGAAGCACTCCTTTTAATACCTGCGGCAGACCTGCGATCACCATAACGGCCAGATCAGCTTCGCGCGCCAGAGCGATGTTCAGCCGCCCTTGTGCCTCGCGGAACTGGCGCGCCAGCTTGTTATCGGGCACGATCCCGTGTCCGACTTCGTTCGAGACGATGACCCAAGGCGCAGGGCACGCCCCCAAGGCCGTGACAAGCGTTTCAGTCGCCACCCCCAGATTGGCCTCCGCCATCATCTGGTTGCTGAGCCACATGGTCGCACAATCAATCAGCACCGGTGTGTCAGCGGCAAGTGCGGCGAGGGGAGGCCCCAAATCGAAGGGTTCTTCCACGGTCGTCCAGCGATCATCCCTGCGGTTTTTATGAACCTGCACACGCAGTTCGGTTTCATCGTCCCAGATTTGCCCTGTGGCAAGGTAGATTACCTGCAAGCCACTGGACATAATGTAATTTTCGGCCCATTCGGATTTCCCCGACGCGGCACCGCCTAGAACGAACGTCCCATTGGGCAACATTTTTCTGACCTTTTGTGAACCAAACTCTGACCTCCTGCGTACTCATATCAAAGCGTCACTACAAGGTGACCGCATTATTTCAGGGAGACCAAATAGATGGTAATTGGCACTGCGCAGGATTTCTCACTTACCCGTACCGCAATGAAAGCCGAGCTTTTGGATGCAGAGACGGAGCTGAAGCTGGCCTATGCGTGGCGCGACCAGCGCGACGAGGAAGCACTGCACCGTCTCATCACCGCGTACATGCGCCTTGCCATCTCGATGGCGTCCAAATTCAAGAGGTACGGCGCTCCGATGAATGACCTCATTCAGGAGGCCGGATTGGGCTTGATGAAAGCCGCCGATAAATTTGACCCCGACCGTGGTGTCCGGTTTTCGACATATGCCGTATGGTGGATCAAGGCATCCATTCAGGATCATGTGATGCGCAACTGGTCTATGGTCCGCACTGGCTCTACGTCCTCGCAAAAATCACTGTTCTTTAATCTGCGCCGCGTTCAGGCGCGGCTGGAGCGCGAAGCGGCAACTGCAGGCACCGCGCTGGACAAGCACCAGATGCGTCAGATGATCTCGACCGAGATCGGCGTGCCCCTGCACGACGTCGAGATGATGGAAGGCCGCCTTTCAGGCTCGGACTATTCGCTGAATGCGACGCAGTCTGCCGAGGATGAGGGCCGTGAGTGGATTGACGCGCTTCAGGATGACAGCGCCCAAGCAGCCGAGCAGGTCGAGCATAGCCATGACACCAAGCAACTGCGCGAGTGGCTGGTCACCGCTATGTCCGCACTCAATGAGCGTGAGCAGTTTATCGTCCGTGAACGCAAGCTGCGGGACGATCCGCGCACACTCGAAAGCCTTGGGCAGGAGCTGAGCCTGAGTAAGGAGCGGGTGCGCCAATTGGAGGCCGCCGCATTCCAGAAAATGCGTAAATCCCTTGAAATGCAATCTCAGGAAGTGTTTCACTTTCTCACATGAGATGGCATCTTTTCAGAGCAATGATTGCGGGCGCGGCAACTATTGCCGCGCTTTTTGTATCTGTCGTACATGCGGAAATGCCCGATGCGGCGCGGATGGCGGAAATCATTGTTCTGGGAGAACTGCACGACAACCCTGCGCATCATGCGCGGCAGGCGGAATGGGTCCATGCGCTTGCTCCAAAAGCGTTGGTGTTTGAAATGTTGACCCCGCAGCAAGCGGCGCGTGCAGCGGGTGGCTGGCGTACACAGGCCGAACTGGACGCGGCTGTAGGTTGGACGGGCAGTCCTTGGCCTTCTTTTGATTTCTATTTTCCAATATTTGCGGCAGCCCTTGATGCTGTGATCTATGGGGCTGGTGTCCCGCGCGAGGTGCTGATGGAGCAGATAGAGGCTCCGCTAGACGCGCATCCGCTTGCGGCAGAATACGGAATCGGTCAACCCTTGGATGATGAGCAACAGGCCGCACGGATTGCCTTGCAGGCTCTGGCGCATTGCGGGGCCTTCCCTGAGGAGGTTCTGCCGATTATGGTCGATGCCCAGCGGCTGCGCGACGCCGCTCTGGCTGATGCGGCGTTGCGTGCGCTGCGCCATACGGGGGGGCCTGTTGTGGTTGTCACCGGCAACGGTCATGCGCGCACGGATTGGGGCATGCCTGCAATGATTGCACATGCCGCCCCTGAAATTCGCGTTTTTGCGCTGGGTCAGAGCGAAGAGGGTAGTGCTGTTGAGGGCACATTTAACCTCACGCTGGATGCGTCGGCACCGGATCGCGGTGACCCTTGTGCCGCCTTCTCCCAGTAGGGTCTGGCGCTGTGTCAGCACGGTCCCTATGTTGTAGACAATAGGGCCAAACAAGAGGTGCCACATGCTTGGCGGCAAACATATACTTCTCATCATCGGTGGCGGGATTGCTGCGTTTAAATCACTGGACCTGATCCGTCGGTTGCGGGAACGTGGCGCGGTTGTAAGGCCGGTTTTGACCCGCGCTGGTGAAGAGTTCGTTACGCCCCTTTCAGTTTCGGCGCTCGCGGGTAGCAAAGTTTACCGCGATTTATTTGACCTCGGTGACGAGGCCGAGATGGGCCATATCCAGCTGAGCCGTGTTGCCGATCTGGTTGTTGTCGCCCCTGCCACTGCGGATTTGATGGCCAAGATGGCGGGGGGATTGGCCAATGATCTGGCCTCGACTCTGTTGTTGGCCACGGATACGCCAGTGATGATTGCCCCTGCGATGAATGTGCGCATGTGGGAGCATGCCGCGACCCAGCGCAATCTGGCCACTTTGCGGGGCGATGGCATCACAATAACAGGCCCTAACAAGGGCGATATGGCCTGCGGTGAACATGGCCCGGGGCGGATGTCCGAACCGATGGAGATCGTCGCTGCGATTGAGGCACAGCTGTCGGATGGCCCGCTGAAAGGCCGCCGAATCCTTGTCACCTCCGGTCCGACGCATGAGCCGATTGATCCGGTCCGCTATATCGCGAACAGGTCCTCCGGCGCACAGGGAACGGCGCTCGCGCGGGCCTTGGCGGCGCTGGGCGCGCAGGTGGTCTTTGTTACCGGCCCCGCTGATGTACCCCCGCCCGATAATGTGGAAGTTATCACCGTCCAGACCGCGCAGCAGATGAAAGACGCGGTAGAGGCCGCGTTGCCCGTGGATGCGGCTGTGTTTGCAGCCGCTGTGGCGGATTGGCGCGTCAGCTCTGCTTCCGACAGGAAGTTGAAGAAGACCAAAGATGGCTTGCCCGTGCTTGAATTTGCTGAAAACCCCGACATCCTGCACGGTGTCAGCCAGATGAAGCAGGGCCGCCCGCCACTGGTGGTAGGCTTTGCCGCCGAGACGAATGACGTGATCGAGAACGCGACTGCCAAGCGCTTGCGCAAAGGCTGTGACTGGATTGTGGCGAATGATGTGTCGCCTGCAACGGGCATTATGGGCGGAACCGAGAATGCAGTCACCCTGATCAGTGATGCAGGTGCCGAAGAATGGCCGCGCATGACCAAAGACGCGGTAGCGCAAAAGCTGGCCGCACGCATCGCGGCGGCAATCACTGCATGAGTATTGTCGAACTTCGCATGATGTGGGAACCCGATGCAGACCGCGCACTGGGCTTGCCCAGCTATGAGACAGCAGGTGCTGCGGGCGCTGATCTGCGCGCCAATCTGCCGGATCGCGGGGAAATTATGCTGAAGCCGGGTGCGCGCGCGCTTGTCCCGACGGGGCTCCGCCTTGCGATACCGCAAGGGTTCGAAGTGCAAATCCGCCCCCGCTCGGGCCTTGCGCTCAAGCATGGGATCACCTTGCCGAATAGTCCCGGCACCATCGACAGTGACTATCGCGGGCCATTGGGTGTGATCGTGATGAACGCGGGGACAGAGGATTTCACCATTACGCATGGCATTCGGATCGCTCAAATGGTGGTCGCACCCGTTGTGCGGGCTACCTTCCTTTCCGTGGAAACGCTGGACGAAACTGCACGCGGCGCGGGCGGTTTCGGGTCCACCGGAACGGAGTAGTCGGGTGCTGGTATTTATTCTTGCAGGAGTGATCTGGGCTTTGGGCATTGTCATGGGCACGCCCCGCTCTGCGCGCTGGATCATGATTGGTCTCTTGCTGGTTACGGTCATCGCAAGCCATCTGGCGTTCCCTGACGGTCATCCTCTGCGCGTGGCGACAGGGGGCAGCGCGGCCATGTGGCTGATCGTCGTCGGGATTGGCGCACTTGTTTGGGCCTATTCGCGGGTGATTGCCCGCGTCCGGCAGCGCACCGGCGTCGACGTGGAACAACAACCCTTGCATGCGGGTAAACCGGGCAGCTTCTCCGAGACGGAATTGAACCGCTACGCCCGCCACATCGCCCTGCGCGAGATTGGCGGCGCCGGGCAAAAGGCGCTGAAAAACGCGCGCGTGCTGGTGATCGGCGCAGGCGGGCTTGGCGCACCGGCGTTGCAATATCTGGCAGCCGCAGGGCTGGGTACCATCGGCGTGATTGATGCCGATACGGTCGAGAACACAAACCTGCAACGTCAGGTGATCCACAAGGATGCGTCCATTGGCATGGCGAAAGTGTTCTCTGCGCAAAAAGAGATGGAGGCGCAGAACCCGTTTGTCACGGTGCGCCCTTACCACCGCAGATTCGACGAAACCATCGCCGCCGAACTGGTTGCCGACTATGATCTGGTCCTCGACGGCACTGATAATTTCGATACCCGATATCTGGTGAATGCGACCTGTGTCGCGGCTGGCATCCCGCTGATTTCTGGCGCGCTGAGCCAGTGGGAAGGTCAGCTGAGTGTGTTTGACCCCGCCCGGGGCGCACCTTGCTACCAGTGTATTTTCCCTGCTGCTCCGGCACAGCATCTGGCGCCCAGCTGTGCCGAGGCTGGCGTGATTGGCCCGTTGCCGGGCGTTGTTGGGGCGATGATGGCAGTGGAAGCAATCAAGGTGATCACGGGAGCGGGTTCGCCCTTGCGCGGCCAGATGGTGATCTATGATGCGCTGTATGCGGAAAGCCGCAGCATCAAAATATCTCCGCGTGCCGACTGTCCGATGTGCGGCCATTCCCGCGCCTGATATTGTATCCCCTACACCGCGCTCCTAGGTTGAGTGCAAAGGAGCCTTCCCATGACAAACCCGCTGCTGACCGAATGGTCGACCCCCTTCGCTATCGCGCCTTTCGACCTGATAAAGGACGATGATTTTGCACCGGCTATAGAGGTGGGTCTGGCTGCACACCTTGCTGAAATCGATGCGATTGCAGTCGACCCTGCGGCGCC
>Ga0210307_1131453_pt1 | contig 11156 bp, 7 predicted proteins | sample R1073metaT_FD_159690 | JGI IMG/M metagenome (GOLD analysis project Ga0210307, IMG submission 159690) | Metatranscriptome of estuarine water microbial communities from the Columbia River estuary, Oregon, United States - R1073 (Metagenome... | ecosystem: Environmental > Aquatic > Marine >...
CCCATCTGTACGCAATGACTCTTGGATTAGCTCCTCACCCATTTGCTTTGCACTTTCTGTGTTGTAGAAGTTTTGAACGTGAATGGCCGTAGCATCATGTTGAAAAAGACGTTTCAAGTGATTTGTACGTATGATTCCATCATCCGCTACGATTGTCTCTGCAGCTTCACCTGAATCTATGAGAGAGGATAGGTTGCCGTATTTGGACTCAAGATTTCGAAATAACGCCTGTATTGCATCGTTGCGTGTTTGATTGGAGAACTGCCGCCGCTGCTGGAGCGCATTGTGCGATGTTGATGATAGTAATCTGCCTCGCATGATGACTCCTTCGCTCCCATATATGCATTGCATCAGTGTGTCGGTGTTCGGTGTCAGGGTGGATCTTTTCTACGCGAGTGTATCAATTCCGGCGTAGAAACGATCCAAAAATCACTCGCTCTTCCATCTCTGAACTTCCAAGCAACTTCCGAACACACTCACGCCGTTCCATACAGGCGACACGAGCGCCCCATCACAAGATTCAAGATTTGGTACCGTAGCCAGCGGCTCTTCACCATGATATTACGTTCATCCTACTCCGTTGCATGCCGGGCCATCGCTGCCCGACAGCAAGCCGACATAGTGACACGTCTAATGTCATCGAGTTCCAACCAACCCAAGAAGCACCTCGTGACACATGAAGAAGGCGTACATCAAACCATGAAGCTTCCCACGGCATGGCGTAACAAACCTCTCTTCCGTCGTCAGGGCGATGTCCGCTTCAAATCTGGAATGGAGGCATCCAAACTTCTCATCGCTGAGGCCCATCGACGTGATTCTCACGAAGGGGAATTCATCGACTCCATCACTAGCACCATGGAGTGCCTTAGTCCGCTCTTTGATCGTAATCCAAGATACGCATTTGTGGCCAAGCAATTGATGGAACCAGAACGATTTATTCAATTCCGTGTCGCATGGATGGATGATTTAGGTGTCATCCGCTTGAACAGGGGGTTTCGGATCCAATATTCGAGTTCGTTGGGGCCGTATCAAGGACCTCTTCACTTGGGTCCTCACGTGACAGGAGGATTGATCAAGGCGTTGGGATTTGATAACGTATTTTCCAATGGATTGACGGGGTTTGATGTTGGAAGTTCTGTCGGAGGAAGTGATTTCAATCCATTCGATAAAAGTGAGGCTGAGGTGCAAAGATTTTGTCAGAGTTTCATGACAGAGCTTGCAAAATATGTTGGACCAGATATCGATGATCCAACAATGGGAATGGGCGTGGCGGAGAAAGAGATGGGTTATTTGTTTGGGCAGTACAAGAGAATCAATGCCAAGTTTACGAGCGGTAATGTACCATTCATGAACAAGAAGAGTTCTGAGGTACCTGGTAAAGCAGTTGTTCTCTTTGCCAAAGAGATGCTGAAAGATATTAACCAATCTCTCATGGGTAAGCGATGCCTTATCGTGGGCTCAGGCAAAACAGCACGGGCTATTGCCGCGAAGCTTTTGGAGTATGGAGCCATTCCACTCACATTCTCTGATGAATCTGGACATGTTTATGAGCCCAGCGGCATTGACGCGAGTAAACTTAGAACGATCTCCAATATTAAGACGGATCGAGGTGCCATGCTTGGTCGGTACGTAATTTCAAGCACTACGGCCAAATTCAACGAACCAAGTAGTATATTCGATATTCCTTGTGACTTGTGTTTCAGCTGTGGACCAATCAAATCGATCAATTCTGATGCAGTGACCAAATTGGCAGACAACGGATGCATGGGCGTTATCGAAGCAGGACACAAAAATGTTACAATCGATGCCCGCCATGCACTCAAGAGTAGAGGAGTAATGTATGCACCACACATTGTTACTCTGACTGGAGTTAATATTGTTCACGCTCACAAACATGACTTAAACGACAAAACATTGGAGAATGAAGTGCACCGCATCTACAATGACGTGAAGAGTGCAGCAACAGAATTCAATGCTCGTGGCGATTTGTTTGCAGGTGGTAGCATGGTGGGATTTTTGCGCGTAGCTGATGCAATGCTTGCTCATGGAGCAATCTAAATGGAGTTAGAGACGTTTCGTTCTGTCTCTAGTGTGTAATTTTTTTAGTTAGAGAACCATTTTATATTCAATTGAATGATTGATGTCCTGGTTTGTGGAAGTAATTCCGACTATGAAACGTGGCTTATATGACATCCAATATCACTTTAAGCACGCAGCACCATACTATTATCGTAGACACCCTAAAGTCATGAGGATTACATAGAATTGAAGACCCCAGCAGTGCCATTTACCGCGTCTAATCCACGTTCCAACTCATCCACGAAACCTCGAAAGTCTTTATCGTGAGCAAGTTTGACGATATAAGAAAGGAGATCATCTTTGCGTCGGTATTGCCTGGCAACTGCATCGTTGTGTGCATCTGCCTCCACCTTCGCCATGTCATCATTCTTATATTGTTCATGAGCTGAGGCTGCATGAGGAAACAATGAATTTGATTTCCAAAGTAATTGATCTCCAATCATGTCAGCCTTACGCCTTTTGTTCGATCGCATTCCATCCACATACAACTCCCTTTGATCCATCCCATTCAGACATTCATTGGATTGATCAAATAAGCCATCATTGCAAATGGTATTAGACGATGACGATGACATGAAGTAATCTCGATTGAGGTAAATCAATCGATCACAAAACTCCATGACTTGCTGTACCGACTTGAAACGAAACACGAGAGCACCCATCCCCCGACGTGTCGTTACCAAAAGTGAATCTTTGCGTCGTACAACCAGCGCATTGTTATTCCAACCATCGGATCCTGCAAAGCCTGGATCGTCCTCGTGCTCATCAGTTTGTCCTCCGTCACTGGCATTTTGCTTGGCGTTGGAAGTATTGCCATCCCTCGGCTGATTCTGCTCGAACAATCTCACTCTGAGACGCATCTTGCGCACTTCAATGCTGCCTTTCCGGGGTGCTACAGAGAGTTCCTCTTCCCTAGTTTGTTGACTACTCTTCTTGGAAGCTTTCTTACCGTTGGCGCTTCCTCCGCTGTTGCTGCCATCTTCATCAGTTGGGGAGAAAACCTCCCACCCGCGTTGGGACTGGAGTCGATAAATGAGGCAAGGCCATGCTTCACGTTGTTGGGCGGTAGCGGATGCCGCCGAAGGGCGCTTAGTACTGAGCGACATCGCAGTCTCCTTTGTTCTTTATCGTCGCTTTTGTCTTCGTCCGATTTTCGATTCTTGCGTGGTCACGAGTCTGAGTCACGATCCGTTTGTTTAACAAAATATGTCCGAGTCCCTAAAACACGTTACAAAAATAACGTGACTTGCGAATGAATATGGAATACAACACTACCAATGAGAGGCGCGAGCAACGAGCTCTGGCCAGACCAGGCCTATACGGTGTATGAATATGTCTCCTTCTTTTTGCAACATTTATCTACCTATTATTGCTTTAGTGGACACTGAGATTGCTGTTTTTTAAGGCATCAAGCACGCCCTTCACATTTGTCTTCCAAGTGTCCAATCGAACCTTTAGTGCAGCCCACTCATTGGTGCCAAACTGTCTTACTACACATCTCTCCACAAGCACAACCTTACGAAGTTGATCCATCTTGGCTTCCATCAAACCTGAACTGACTCCAGCAATAACCCATTGTTCTACCTCCTCCTCCTTTACTTCCAAAGCGGAGGCAATTACACTATACGGAATCTCTTCGTGCTCAGCAGCAAGTGACACCAAACTCAACAAAGACATGTTTTTCGCGCATTCGCTCTCGTCTAGATTGAAGGTTGCAAACACAGAGTTCTTATCCGGCATCGATGTAAAGTCACGATAATCCTGCAACTTACCATCCATAAAGATTTTGAGTAAATCATGGAGCGCAGGTTTTGATTTTTGGAGAGCCACTACTGCTGGGAGACTGATTAGTCGTCTTTGCGAGGAAAACAGATTAATTGGATCGCGTATGGCGCCGATAGACGCCTCTTCTGCATACTTAGCGGCTGTACTATCTAGCTGAGACTCATCTGTGTAAGTTTCTAGAATGAAAAGAACATATTTTTGCTTGCATTCATTAGCTGCCTTGATCTTCTTCAACTTCGTCTTATCTCCAGAAGTATCTTTGGACAAGGTTGCAAGCACCCTATCCATCCCTCTTACAATTGCTTGATACAATGCCCTCAATTCTTCATCCGGTATATCACTCCCCCAAAGCGCCAACGACGCCTTTAACGTAGTCACATCCAACATATCAGCTAATGGCGACACTCCCCTATCTTGTCCCTGAATCAAAGCGGTCACACCGGCCAGATCAATAATTTGTGCAAGTAGTCGAACCTTCTCGACAGCATCACTACGAAGATTGAACAAGGCCGCAATCATGCCCGATTGTTTCTCCCTCTTGACTAACGCAGCCTCATCATCAGCGGCCACTTCAATTTTACCCACCGACTCTGCCAACGCAGCGCATAGCTCCTTTTCTACACTTGCATCACCTACACGATCCAAGTACACCGTCAACAGACTAAAGGCACTCACAGCCTCATCCAATGAAAATTCATCCTCGAGCAACCCCGCAACGGCACCGTTCGAAATGACACAACGGAGCAATTTAGCCGCATCTCCACTCTGAATAGCTGCGTTGCATGTAGTTTCGAAGTCAGAAGGGGAGGATGTAGCCGGAGCAAGGACACGGATGAGACGGAGGTCGGCATCGTCAGAGATGTTCACAAGTGTGGAGGAGGGGTGGGGCGGAGTTTGGGATAAAGAGGTGGCCATGATATGTTTTTGTTAGATTTTGGATGACACAATTTTCAGCTCGGGCTTTGCAATGGAGAAGATGACGATTTATCAAATTGTTAGTAAGAAGTGCTGCTTGCACTGTTTTATTGGAGGCTACCAGAATGCAATGCGAGAAGAAGCGTACATGGTGAGAGGTGAGAGGACCACAGCCACAGACCAAGCTACAGGGCCAGGCAGACGTGCATGCAACACACGGTACTTATTATTAGCCTATTATTTATGCTGTCTTTTGACCCGTCTTCGTCTGTCACAACCTTTTGGCAGAAGGCAAAAATTAAATTTTTGCCCTTATCGGCCTTCTCTTCCAAGATTCCTCTCCTTTTATATCTGCCGATGTTAGGTCGTTTAGGTTACCAAATCGCCGACAAATACGATAAGTAAGCTGGCCTGTTGAAGAGAATTGGAGCTTCACAGACGTAAGACTAGGAATAATGCCATTTCCAGGTCGATGGTGGCATGAGCCCGACGCAAAGGATGCATTTTGGATGTCATGGGTTAGTCTCGCTCTTACCACCATCGCCGCAGTCGGAGGGATTGTTGGATATGTGAAGGCTGAGTCGACTCTAATCCTTGCCTTCGGTCTCGAGAATTTCGTAGATTTTATTTCATCCGCTGTGGTGCTGTGGCGCTTCTACTGCCCGCACGGAGCTGATCAAGAGAAACTGGCCAAGTTGCAAAAACGCGAGGAACGAGCGAGTGTCGCCATCTCCTTGGTGATTGGAGTGCTCGGCTTGTTTGTGTTTGCCATTGGTATATGCGATTTACTGGATCGGGACAAAGACCCAAATCTTGACCTACTTTTTGGGATATCCTTCTTCTCGATCGTCGTCTTCGGGAGTCTTACAATCATCAAATTCCACTATTCTCAAAAATTGGATTCATCATCGCTTTATAAAGATGGCATTTGTTCGTTGATTGGAACGTGTCTATCTGGATCGTTGCTCCTAACGACAGCAATTATTGATAAGTTGCCGGGAGCATGGTACATCGATCCAATTGTTTCGTTGCTGATTGGATTTTGTGCCATTTGTTATGGATGGAAGATTGTCATCGACATGCTTAAAAACGGAATTCCAATCTTTCTCCCTAGCTGGTGGTACTCATGTGGGATGAACGAAATGGCCCAGGAACTTCCTGCTTCAATGGATTCAACTGGAGAGTTTGTTGAGAATCCTTCTCCTGCTAAGGAGAAAGATGCAGAACATGAGGTTATTTAACACTTGAAACAACTCGTTCGTAAACGGGGTTCGTTTTTCATTTGTCCAGAATTGAAATAATTCGAATAAATGGGGTTTGTATATTTGTTATACTGATAAGTCACTACTAAGTCGTCAGTTCACATCACTGGATGCAGAGCTTCTTTCAATCGAGCGATGGCGTTGTCAATATCCGTATCAGATCTACATGCAGCGAAACGAAGATACTTCTTCCCATCATCTGATTTGCCGTAAAAGTTGTCTCCAGGCACTGATGCAACACCTACTTGTTTCATAAGATACATAGCTGCCTCTGTTGGCGACAGCCCTTTCAATTCTTCCACACCGACAAAGTCCACAAATAAGTAATAAGACCCCTCGGGATGAATGACACCAAATCCTATACTCTCCAACGCATCTGCTAGCTTCCGTATACGGTTGATGTACCGCGATGAAAGTGTTTCTCTAAAATACTGAGTTGGAAGATTCAAGTATGCCAGTGATGCATACTGCATTGGATGTGGTGCCATGGCGACAAGTTGATCGTGCACACCTCTATACAATGAAGACAAGGCGGGCGGATGCAAGCACCACCCCAGCCGCCATCCTGGGATTGATATAGCTCATGAGGTTGACTGGAAAGGAGGAAGAAAAAATGGCAAGATGCACTGATGATGACTTACCTGTAGCCGATGCACTCTTGCCCAGTGAATTGCAAACCAATGTCCGACAAGTCGCTTCAGGAAACGCTTCAGGAATGAGCAAATGCTTCCGTGGAGTACCATTGTCATCAGGATAAGTCATATGCTCGTAGATTTCATCGGTAATGATGTAGCAATCCTCTTCTTGCAAACAAAGATTAACAATTTGTTTCAGTTCACTGTATTCGAAACATTTCCCCGTCGGATTGTGAGGTGTATTTAAAATGATTGCCTTCGCTCCTTTGATTGCATCTTTCAGCTCATCTGAATCATAATGCCATTCACTCTTTTCTTTGTTGGGTCTCAACGTTACGTAGACAGGATTCAAATAGAATATCTCACACTGAGAACAATATAGCTCGTGGAACGGCTCGAATATCACCACCTTATCACCGGGCCTACCAACTGTTCTTAATGCTGTTGCGACAGCCTCGGTTGCACCTAGCGTAAGAGTGATGTGATCTTCGGAAACTTCATAATTGTACAATCTAGAGTAATAGTCAGATACAGCTTTTCGTGCATCAGCTCTTCCCATTGGTGGAGAGTATTGATTCAGCTCATCAGTCAAGGTATCTTCTGACGACTTGGTTAACAAACTCATGATTGATTCAGTTAATGCTTGCTCCGTACTGTCACAATGATTGTTTTGCAACAGGCCGTCGTCCTTTCCCGACAAGACAGCTTGTGCTAGAGCCAATTTGACTTTCCTCGGTGGTGGCTCGTTCGGAAAGCCTTGGCTCAAATTCACAGCATTATATTGCAGAGCAAGGCGCGTCATCAGTCGGATCACGCTTTCTTTGACTTGAGGTTCATGGTCAATATCAGCGGGATGCATCAGATTGTGGTCGTCACCAGATGAAGACATGGATAAAAATAATTTATTATTATGGGTGTAAGGTAGTAATGCTGGGCAGTAGTGGATTGGACCTGCTACTGACGGCCTCGAATAATAATGACCGAAACGATGACTGAACGTTGTGATCATGCCGCAAAGACTTATCTAATGATATTAAAGCCAGCCGCCCGCCTCCCGCCTCAGCCGCTGCTGCCAGAGATGCTTTGTTTTGTCTTTTCAAAGGGTAATCCGGTACTCTCTTGTATTCACGGAATTAGTATGTACCATTTTTAACTTTCGTGAAGCAGTGAAAGTTGCTCCAAACAAGCGGAAACTTTCTCGCTCCAACCCCCAATTTCGATGTGAGAGGCGACAATGTATTCTTGTCCAGATAGTACAATACAGTGGGTATTCAACAAACACATTTATTATCACCAGAAATGAACTGATATTCTGTCTATCACTACTGCTGCTGTCAATGCTGAAAGATGAGGTTGTTGCAAAACACCGCTCTCCTTTATCTGCTGCTCGTCATTGTCAGACCATGCTCGGTCGACGCGAATAGGAGGAAAAGAGCAGTGACGGATGAAGATGAAGAGAAACAAGGTGACCCACTCCCACCTGGTCAGTGTGGTCTCTACCTCGCCCCTTCTTCTCTCCCATTTGCTGGACTAGGGCTCTTCAGTGGTACTAAAATTTCTGCGGATTCGCCCATAAATGAGTTCCTTGGAGGTACGTACCCAGGTTACAGTGGCGAAACCAATTCGCCGTTGTGGTCAGATCTCGCCATCCCAATCGCCGATGACTACAAGGCTCTACCTTATAGGGGACAGCAGCGTTTCCCCTCCTGGCTGGGATATGTGTGGCCTAAGGAGGTGGGAGCACTTGTATCGTTCAGGACAGCCTTTCCCGAAATTGAGCCAGGGTTAATAGCTATGGATCCTGGATTGCAAATTGCCGATGGAATTGAGTTTTTCATGGATGATCATCCGTCGAATGAAGACTTCGACGAAGATCACGAACCTTCTGTACGAATGAATGCATTTTCTCCAGGCATAGCAAGTTTGGCCAATCACGATGGAGACTTTGCCAATATAGATCGAAATTATGATATCAGTCGCACCGATTATAATTTTCTAACAGCACCTTGGGATGCAGGTGCGGGTGCTTTCTCTCCGCATCACAATATGCAATATACAACGTTTAGGGATGTGGAGGAAGGTATGGAGCTGCTCTTAGATTATGGTCATCAATTTCATGCTGACATTCGGAAGAGAAATGAACAACTTCGTCACATGCAGGGCAAGAGTACGCGCACGCTTACTGGCTTTGCTGATACAATTGGCAGGGATTGGGATATCATGGAAAAGGTTCAAAAGAAAGACTGTCCAAAAGAATTACCCACCGAAAAAGCAAAGAGAGAGAGGCTCAAAGTTGGAATGGGAGTTGATTCATCAATTCTTGACGTTGGAGTCAGACCTTATATTGAATACCGACCTAACGATCACCTCCCTGCAGTGGATGAAGAGAAGGACGATGATGACGATGAAGAAGATGACTATGACTGGAACATCAGACCCCTTGAATGGCTGCATGACAACGGAGTATGCCTTTCGTCAGGGAAATTGTCGATTGGACCCTCTGATATCGACGACGCTGGCCGCGCGGTCTTCTCCACAACTGATGTTGCTAAAGGAGAGGTCATCCTTATTGCACCATTGATTGCTTTGCGGAGAGATGATTTCAGGATCTACAAATCTGATCCTGATGCAGAGCACGAAAGAGATGAGGTGGATAAGTCGACTGTAATTGGAGAGGAACTATTATTGAATTATGCTTATAGCCACCCTGATTCTCCAATGCTATTGGTACCGAATGGACCATTGGCTAATTTCATTAATCATGGCGGCGAGGATGCGAATGTACAAATTAGGTGGCCTGCGGCACTTTCCAAGACGGCGAGGTTATTTGACTGGGCTTACAACCGCAAGAAAGAAGATGTTTACGATGACAAATTTGAGTCCACCAATCACAATGCTTGGCTCAAAGATCATCCAATTGATGTAATGGAGAAGAGTGGAAGGCTAGCTTTTGAGTACGTTGCGCTACGAGATATTAAAAAGGATGAGGAAATTCTTATTGATTACGGACCTCTATGGGAAGATGCATGGGGCGCATTTTCAAATGCTCACCCCTACGCTCGATCTGGCTACTTCCGTCATTCAATCGGTGTTCCTGATGGGTTTTACCCCGACAACTGGCTTGGTGTCACTGACAAGTATGAAATTGCCGAAATCAAAGATTTAAAGAACAAACCATTGCAGCCGGGAATAGCACTCCCATTGACGTGGGCTCACAATGGTAAGGCGCTGAGTCCAAAGTATGGATATGTAGTAGGATTGGACAAAGGTTTCTCTGATCGCTTCTTGGACTACAGCGAAAAGGCTGGGGTCATTGAGCTGTACAGGAAATTACTGACCAACCAAGAGGGCTTCCGCCTAAAGTCAGATGAATTCACGACTTACACACCTGGAATGTTAACAAATACAAGCACAACCAACGATGAGGAGATGGAGTTCTTTGCGCAAAAGTACAAGGCTGATCAGTACAAATTCAACATGCACTTTGTTGCAGCGTGGAACGAAGCTGCCAGGAAAGGTGTCATGAAGGCTCTAGGAGATGCTGGTTTCGACTTGGCAGTGAAAGGAATTGGTGAACGATTCGGTTACGATAATATGACTTGCTTTCACGCATCATATATGGGTATGTCACACTGTGATCGAGCCAAGATGCACTCCGATATTTATGCTACGAATGACAAGTCGTGGAATATTATCTTCCCGTTGATTACTGTAGAGGGCACTGATCCAGAACTCAACATTCTGGCCGACGACATGAACACGGTAGTCGGAGTTCATTATTTGAAAGATGTTGCCTACGCGTTGGGAGACTTTGGCTTCCATCAGACTAGCCCATCCAATTACTTTGATCCCTCACAGAGTGACGGAGAGGAGAGTGCAGCTCATATTCGTGTTGTTTTTGGGGCATATTGCTCGCAAATTGATGAGACAAACATAGCCATGATAAGGCATATCTACGACGGTGACGACCCTGCTCCATTCGCTGATCAATTCGCTGAATTGCCTGTAAAAGAAGTTCACTGGACCAAGACGGGCAACGCGACTCTGCGGCACCCGGAAGGGAGTGGATTATCAGAGCAAAGTTGCAAAGGAGATGCTAAGCCAAACGAGAAATAAGGACGCCTCTGCCTGCGCATTGAATGTATGAAAATAATTTATGATTTGCACGTATAATAGACGACGTGAACGATATCTACCAATGCCTAAAGATTGGCATTTCGCTCTAAAAATAATTCTTAACCAGACAGGCTTACACATCTCGATCTAAAAAGCGAACAACTTATAACATTGGTCGGATATTCATTCATCTTTATCTTTGAATTCGAAATGAAACGATAGCTCGTCATCAATCACTGCTGCAAAAACGTTCATAGCATCCGCAGAGAGTGGATAACATTTCCAGTACGACACTGCCACCGTTAATATCGAGTAAAGTGAGACCACAATGTCGTCGCCTGAGTAATTCACTAGAACATTCCAC
>Ga0210307_1229107_pt1 | contig 11150 bp, 3 predicted proteins | sample R1073metaT_FD_159690 | JGI IMG/M metagenome (GOLD analysis project Ga0210307, IMG submission 159690) | Metatranscriptome of estuarine water microbial communities from the Columbia River estuary, Oregon, United States - R1073 (Metagenome... | ecosystem: Environmental > Aquatic > Marine >...
GTCGCTTGATTGGATAGTGTTGTTAGTGTAAGTTGCCGTTGCTGCTGGATGGAGTTGGTATTGTCTCACCTCCACAATTGGTGATGATGATGTTGGATGATTGCTTGTTGTTGACGTTGACATAGCGGCTACTAAGCAACGTGTCGATGAACGAGCAGTAGCACTCCTCAAACCAAGCATTATGCGGGGGTACTACTTCTGCGATTGTAGGAAGTAGTGTCTATCGAGGAGCAATCGAAACCGAGCCAGGATGAAGCCGGTCGTATGCTAATGGTATAATGATGGTTAATCTTTTTTTTTGCGCGACGATGTATTGTACCCCCGCCGGCCGGCTGTCGGTCAGGCCTGCGGTCAGCACTGGTCAGCATCGGTCATTGTTCACTAAATGAACTTTATCATTGTTCATTTTTCGTAGTATCTCTATATGATGTTGGTCCACAGTTGTCGACTTTAACAATATAATTTCTGCTCGGCCTAAGATCAATATTATGGTTCTCCTACCCCGTCATCGCCGCCGCTCCCGCAATCCCTACGGAGCTGAAGAAGGTAATTATGCGGCTCATCCTCAGAGACAAGGACAGCCCTATTATCATCCGCAGCATGCACCCTCATCCACTACCAGATCCATGATCCTCCTAATTGCAGGTATGGGGATAGGATATCTAATCCTTCCCGTCTTGATGGTAAATGATGCATCTCCTCGCTCTCAAACTATTGGATTGAATGACGTCGTTCAAAAACTTGAGCGGCAAAAGGCGGCAGCTTCTCCGCAAACAACTAAAAAGGGGATGACTAGTCAATATTATAGCCAAGATGCAGCACAGCAGCATAGCCCTGTGAATGTGGTGCAAAATAGTCGTCGTGATGTGGCTGCTGCCATGTTACGGGGGGATACCTCCTTTCATGCCGGTGATACTACGTATTACAATCACCGTCGTGCTTCGTCTGATATGGCTGTTGATGATGCAAAAGATTCCGCTGAAGAAGAGGCTGAAGACGAGGCTGAAGACGAGGCCGAAGCAGATCACGATGATACACCCAAATCTGCGGTTGGAGGTCAACTCCCTCTCCCCGTCAAAATGCATCATACGTTCACTGAAATGGAAGATGAACAAGTTAAGGAGGAAGAAAACAATCTTAATGATGCCGAAAAGCGTTTCATTGAAACACAAATGCTTATTTCATCACAATCAATTCCCACACCTACCGAACCGCATGTTATGAAAACTCCTACATTGCCCGATGGCAAGCGTAAAAAGATTCTAGTTACTGGAGGTGCAGGATTTGTTGGTTCTCATTTAGTCGACAAGCTTATGCAACAGGGGCATGAAGTCATTGTCCTTGATAACTTCTTCACTGGTCAACGCAAGAATATTGATCATTGGATGCACCATCCTCGTTTTAGTTTGATTGTTCATGATGTTACAGAGCCAATCATGCTTGAAGTGGATGAAATATATCATCTTGCATGCCCTGCATCTCCTCCGCACTACCAGTACAACCCTGTGAAGACTATCAAGACGAGTACCATGGGAACAATCAACATGCTGGGATTGGCAAAGAGAGTCAAGGCTAAGATTCTGCTCACTAGTACTTCCGAGGTTTATGGTGATCCCCAAGTGCACCCCCAACCAGAGAGTTACTGGGGGCATGTAAACAGCATAGGTCCTAGAGCGTGTTACGATGAAGGAAAGCGTGTGGCTGAAACAATGATGTACTCCTACAAAAGTCAAAATGGTGTTGACGTACGTGTTGCCAGGATTTTCAACACATTCGGTCCTAGAATGCACCCGAATGATGGTAGGGTAGTATCTAACTTTATCATCCAAGCTCTTCAGGACAAACCGATGACAATTTATGGAGAAGGAATGCAGACAAGAAGCTTCCAGTATGTATCTGATTTAGTCAATGGATTGCATGCATTAATGAATGGAAAGTATGATATGCCAGTAAACTTGGGTAATCCTGATGAATACACTGTCAAGAACTTTGCTGAGCACATCAAGGAAATGACAGGAAGTAAGTCGGAGATTACATTCTTGAAGGCTACGAAGGATGACCCGACACAGAGGAAGCCAGATATTACCACGGCGAAACGTGAATTGAATTGGGAACCAGTGGTTCAGGTGAAGGAAGGGTTGCAAAAGACAATTGCATACTTTAGCAGAGTATTGGAGGAGTCGGGGGAAATCATTCCAACTGGACAAGATGCTGCAAAACCAAAGCCGAAGATTGAGGATGAAGCATAGGAAGTTGCTCGATACTGAGGTTGATAATTTAAGACAGGCGCAAATCTTATTTATTCTCTCGAGAGAAGGAAAGTAGAATCAGATGTAATTCTAATAAAATAAACTGGAACTACTCTAGAGAGACAGGTGAATTTAATACACGCAGCTACGATCAAGAACGGGGCCCGGGGCACTGACATGATTGTTTAGATTTAGATCTTGTACATCTTGTGCGAGCACTTGGTCAACTTCCTCGATCCAACATCAATGCTGGCTGTTTTTTTTGTAGAAAGACCCACGTACTTAGATGAAGACGATACATATGCACACATACCAGTGACGTACGTAACGTCTAGCTATGACGTTTGTCCAGTGGCGACGTTATTGGTACGTGTTCTCTGTGCAAATCTTTCACAGCACATGGCGATGAATCTTTTACTCCGCCCGTTGCAATCATAATTGTTCCTTGCCACAGCCGAGAACACTTAGCAACAAAACATAACTTTTTTATTCCTCCAAATCAATTTGTAAATCTGGCAACATGGCTTCTTTTGAACCTTGCAGGGAGAAAATGGAAAAGGAGGGCATTGCCCAATCTGCCATCTCCGCATTCGAATCTACATTCAACTCTCTCGTATCAGGAAACACTGGAATCATCCCCGAATCGACAATATCTCCCGTGCCTGAACTCGTTCACACCGATTCTATTTCCGCTGCGCCCAACTCTGCTCTTCTAGCTGAGACTGTTGTGCTCAAGCTTAACGGTGGTCTTGGAACCGGTATGGGACTTGACAAGGCCAAGTCTTTGCTTGAGGTTAAGAATGGTGATACTTTCCTCGATCTTACAGCCAAGCAAGTTATTTGCATGAGGAAGGAGTTCGGACAGAATGTCAAGTTCATGTTGATGAACAGTTTCTCTACGAGTGATGATACTCTTGAGTTTTTCAGGACCAAGTACCCCAGTCTTGCTGCCGAAGAGGGATTGGAGATGCTGCAGAATAAGGTGCCCAAGATTGATGCTACTACTTATGTGCCTGCTACCTGCGAGTCTGATCCAAGCAATGAATGGTGCCCTCCCGGACATGGTGATTTGTATGCCGCTCTTATTGGATCTGGGCGTCTCGATGCCCTTCTTGAGGGAGGTTACAAGTACATGTTTGTGTCAAACTCGGATAACCTTGGTGCCACGCTTGACTTGAAAATTTTGACTCACTTTGCAACCACCGATGCTTCCTTCATGATGGAGTGCTGTGAGCGTACTGAGAATGACAAGAAGGGCGGTCACCTTGCTGTTCGTAACTCTGACCAGCACTTAATCCTACGTGAGTCAGCTATGTGTGCTGACGAAGATGAGGATGCCTTTCAGGATATTACCAAGCACCGTTTCTTCAACACCAACAACCTTTGGATCCGTCTCGACAAGTTGAAGGAAATCGTTGATAAATTTGGTGGTTTCATTCCTCTTCCTATGATCTTGAATAGCAAAACTGTTGATCCCAAGGACGACGATTCTCAGAAGGTCATCCAACTTGAAACTGCTATGGGTGCAGCTATCGAGTGTTTCGATGGAGCAAGTGCTGTCATCGTTCCTCGCACACGTTTTGCTCCCGTGAAGAAGTGCAATGACCTTCTTCTACTCCGAAGTGATGCATACATCATCACTGACGACTTCCGCCCTGTGCTCAACCCTGCCTGTGGAGGTGCCGCTCCAGTTGTCGACCTTGACTCAAAGAAATACAAGATGGTTGGACAGCTTGAGGAGGCTACTAAGGATGGTGTTCCATCTCTTGTTGATTGCAAGCGTCTCAAGATCAAGGGTGTTGTCCGCATGGGAAGGTCTACTCGCTTCGTTGGTGACGTATCCATTACCAACACATCTGACGAATCCAAATTCATCTCTGGAAAGATTGAGAACGCTACACTCGATGTCAGTGGCGAAGTTGGACTTGGTGCATTGAAGCCAACCTCCGTTGCAACTGCTCCTATTGCTGGACAGAAGCCAGGAACTTCCGGTCTCCGTAAGAAGACTAAGGAATTCATGTCGGAGAACTACTTGAACAACTTCGTGCAATCTGTCTTGGACGCAGTGGTCGCTGGTGGAACTAATTTGTCAGAGGGAACTCTTGTTGTTGGTGGAGACGGACGTTATTACAACGATCAAGCTATCCAGACTATCATCAAGATGGGTGTTGCGAACGGCGTGAAGCGATTCTGGATTGGACAGAATGGCTTGCTCTCGACACCGGCCGTATCTGCCATGATCCGCGAGCGTGGCCCTGTTTGGCAGAAAGCTTTCGGCGCATTCATCCTCACAGCTAGTCACAACCCTGGAGGGCCTGAGGAAGATTTTGGAATCAAATACAACACTCAGAATGGAGGACCTGCCCCCGAATACCTCATGGAAGCTACCTATGCCAACACTACTTGCATCAAGAGCTACAAAATCTGCTCTGACTTCCCCGAGATTGATATCACTACACCTGGTTTCACCAACGTAGCCGCGGATGATGGAAGCAGCTCTGTCGTTGTCGAAGTCATCCCTTCCACTGAGTCTCACGTTGCACTCTTGAAGAGCATCTTTGACTTCGGTGCCATCAAGTCCTTGCTTGATCGTGAAGACTTCTCGATGATTTATGATTCGATGCACGGTGTGAATGGACCTTTCTCAAAGGCCATCTTTGTGGATGAGCTTGGTCAGCCCGAGTCAGTGCTCATGAACCAAATCCCTAAGGACGACTTCAACGGTGGACATGCTGATCCCAACTTGACCTACGCGAAGGAGCTTGTTGCCATCATGGGCTTGGACAGGAAGGGAAACAAGATCGATGTCTCCGGTCCCGTTCCTTCATTTGGTGCGGCTGCTGATGGTGATGGTGACCGTAACATGATTCTGGGTTCTCAATTCTTCGTCACGCCATCAGATTCTCTCGCTGTTCTTGTTGCGAATGCCAATTGCATTCCTTTCTTCAGCACTCAGGGCGGCTTGAAGGCTGTAGCAAGGTCGATGCCTACTAGTGGTGCTGTCGACCTTGTCGCCAAGGACTTGAACCTTGACTTCTTCGAGACTCCCACTGGCTGGAAGTTCTTTGGAAACCTCATGGACTCGAAGTGCATCTTCAAAGGAAAGGACTACACTCCTTTCATCTGTGGTGAAGAGTCATTTGGAACTGGCTCAGACCATGTCCGTGAAAAGGATGGAATCTGGGCTGTTCTCGCCTGGTTGAATGTTTTGGCTGCCCACAATCCTGATGCATCCAAGCCCCTCGTGACTGTTGAGGATATTGTGAGGAAGCACTGGGCAACCTACGGCCGCAACTACTATTGCCGATGGGACTTTGAGGGCATGGATGCTGCTGGAGCGAACGCTATGATGGATAAGATGCGTTCAAGCTCGGCCGCTAACACAGGCCGCACTGTTGGAAGCTACACTATCGCTACTGCGGATGACTTCAAGTATGTTGATCCTGTTGACGGATCTGTGGCTGCGAAGCAGGGAATTCGTTTCCTCATGTCTGATGGATCAAGAATTATCTTCCGTCTTTCTGGCACTGCTGGTTCAGGTGCCACTGTGCGTATGTACATCGAGCAATATGAGACAGAGAAGCTGGACTTGCCTGTTGCAGACGCATTAGAAGAACTCACCAAGATTGCGCTCAGCTTGTGTGACATTAAAACTTTCTGTGGCACTGAGACACCAACTGTCATCACATAAAGTGGATAATGTGGTAATGTAGTACTCTTCTTTGTTATTTCCTAGCACTAGCATCAATAGTTACTCTCGCTAATACTAAATAAGGCTAAAAAGATAATTTCTAAGAACGAGTTTAGTTCATGACATCTTAATATCGATTTTCTGTTTTCGTACAATTTAATGGAATTCATCCTTATCCGTCCATGCATCAGCGTCTGTCTCCCCTTGGTAGTGTTCAAACAGTTTCTTCGGGTCAAGACCAGAGATTTCGCCCTTCGAGTGTAGGTGAGCAGCATCAGCGAAGACCTTAAACAAGTTCATGTTTGTCATTAGGGGGATTCCGAAATCTACCGCACTTCGTCGCATCAAGAAGTTGTCTTCTAAGCGTTTTGATTCATACGTGGGCACGTTGACAACCATGCAGATATCTTTCTCACGAATCATATCAAGAGCGTTTGTCAAATCGCTGCTGTCTTTTTCAGTTGGGTATCCAACAATAGTGCATGGAACTCCATTCTTTTGAAGTACCTCACCCGTAGCTTTGGTAGCGAAAAGATTGTAACCAAGCTCATGAAGCTGGTATGCACTATGCGTCATCTCGTTTTCAAGGCTCGATTGAACACTTAAGAGAATGTTCTTCTTGGGCATCGAGAAGCCAGTTGACAGAAGGGACTTCAAGAATGCTTCCTCCTTGTTAGCACCGAAACATGCCACCTCTCCAGTTGAGGCCATCTCCACACCAAGAACGGGGTCGGATCCACGAAGACGGGTGAAGGAGAACATTGGTGCTTTCACTCCAACAAAGTTTTTGGGGCGATCTCTAGTTTCGAGTGTAGGCAAGTTCATGTCAGATGTGTCGTATCCAACAATCGCCTTTGTTGCTGCTTCAATGAAGTCAACTCCCATAGTTTTGGAAACAAAGGGGAAGGAACGAGACGCACGTACATTGCACTCAATACACATTACATCAGTACCCTTGGCAACAAATTGGATGTTGCATGGACCAGTAATATTCAAGCGTTTGGCAATCTTTTTAGCGGCATCCCTTACGCGCTCCATCTGGTAAGCAGTGAGGTCCTGAGGAGGCAAGACCAAAGTGGCATCACCTGAGTGAACTCCTGCTTGTTCAATGTGTTCATGAATTGCGCAGGCAATTATGTCTCCATCCTTAGCAACACCGTCGAATTCGATTTCTTTAGCACCCTCAATAAAATCAGAAATGACAACAGGATAATCCTGTGAAACCTCAGCAGCCTCGCTCAAGCACGCTTTGAGTTGTTCGTCAGTCCATGCCACATTCATTGCCGCACCACTGAGAACGTATGACGGACGAACAAGAACAGGGTAACCCACATTAGCGGCAAATTCAATGGCGCTATCAACGCTGGTGAGCTCTCGCCATCTGGGCTGTTGGACACCAATCTCATCAATCATGTCAGAGAACTTCATTCTGTCCTCGGCGTTGTCAATCATCTTTGCAGGAGTTCCCAAGATATTAACTCCAGCTTTATCAAGAGGAATAGCCAATCCATTTGGAATTTGACCACCAACACTAACGATAACCCCATCGCTGTTATCTTTCTCGTAGATATCCCTAACGCGCTCACCACTGAGCTCTTCAAAATACAACCTATCGCACTCATCGTAATCAGTCGAGACAGTTTCGGGGTTGTAGTTGATTACAGTGGCACTCTTTCCGATTTGACGGAGTGTACGGATAGCACTCACTCCACACCAATCGAACTCGATAGATGAGCCGATTCTGTAAGCACCACTTCCAAGTACAACAACTCCGCCGTTCGATGATTCAACATCGTCTTCGATTCCGTGATATGTCGTGTAAAGGTAGTTAGTTTCGGCTGGGTATTCAGCTGCAAGAGTATCGATTTGTTTTGTTTTCGGGATTATATCGAATGCCTTTCTCTTGGATCGGACTTCTTCCTCAGTGCACTTGAGGCACTCGCCGATTTGTTTATCAGAGAAACCATTCTTCTTTGCCTCGAGCATCATAGCGTGGTCAATGTCGCCGAGAGATTTGCCCTTCATGGCATCATATGTCTTGACAATGTTCTCGCATCTACGGAGGAACCAGTGATCAATCTTGGTGATATCGTGAATTTCAGCGACAGACAAAGACTTATCATACATGGCTTGAGCGATTGCAAAGATACGACGGTCGGTGGGGACCGCGAGTTCCGTCAAAAGCTCTTCGTGGGTGAACTTAAACTTGGGAGAGTAACCAGGATTGGATGGGTCGACCATGCGAATAGCCTTTTGCAAGGACTCTTCCAAGGTGCGTCCAATACTCATGACTTCGCCAACACTCTTCATGGCGGAGCCAATATTGGTGGCAACACCTTGGAATTTCGACATATCCCAACGAGGGATTTTGGTCACAATGTAATCCAAACTAGGCTCGAAGCACGCTTGGGTCTTCTTGGTGACGGCATTCTGAACTTCATTCAATGGAATACCGAGCGCAAGTTTGGCGGCTACGAAAGCGAGGGGATAACCGGTAGCTTTTGATGCAAGAGCAGAAGAACGAGACAAACGAGGGTTGACCTCAATGATGCAGTACTCGAGGGATGTAGGGTGCAGTGCGTATTGAATGTTGCACTCTCCAACAATGCCGAGATGTTTCACGACCCTGATGGCAGTTTCACGGAGCATATGGTATTCTTCGTCAGAAAGAGTTTGGGACGGGGCCATAACAATACTGTCTCCAGTGTGGATCCCAAGAGGATCGAAGTTTTCCATGTTACAAACTGTGACACAGTTGTCATAAACATCCCTCACGACCTCATATTCGACTTCCTTCCATCCCAGCATACTCTTCTCGACAAGAATTTGAGGACTAACAGCTAAAGCTTTCTTGGCATTCTCCCGAAGATGTTCTTCGTCTACGCAAATTCCACTCCCCAACCCGCCAAGAGCGAATGCGGATCGGATCATAAGAGGAAATCCAATCGTTTTTGATGCTTCAACGGCCGCTTCGATTGATGTAGCAGTGATAGATTGAGCGATCTTTTCATTGATTTCATTCAACCTATCAGAGAAGAGCTGACGATCCTCGGTGTCGATGACCACAGGAACTTGTGTTCCGAGCACGTGGACGCCGTACTTTTCAAAAATTCCCATATGGTACATTTCTACAGCGCAGTTAAGAGCAGTTTGTCCTCCCATGGATATGACAATACTGTCTGGCTTCTCCTTCTTGATGACTTCCTCGACGAAATCAGGAGTGACGGGCAAGAAGTATGTATGATCGGCTTTGGTATCAGACTTAGCGTCCATGTTGGTCTGGACTGAAGCGATGTTGGGGTTCATCAAGACAACCTCAAGACCCTCTTCTTTGAGAGCTTTGATAGCCTGGCCACCAGAATAATCGAATTCACCGGCTTGTCCAATCGAGGTTCCTCCACTACCAAGCATCAAAACCTTCTTCACTTTTGGCACAGGTGGAGCTGGCTTCCTGGCTGGGAACTTAATCGGAGCTTTGGGGTCTTTGCATGCAGCCAAGAAAGTATCAAACATGAATTCGGTATCAGTTGGTCCGTTCCTGTACTCAGGATGGAATTGAGCAGTGAAGTACGGACGGCTCTTATGGATGAAACCTTCGTTGCTTCCGTCGTTGAGGTTGGTAAACAACTCTATGTAGTCACTGCCAAGCGTAGTAGTGTCAATGTGATATCCATGGTTTTGGGAGGTAATATAACATTCACCGGTAGCATGGTTGATCACAGGTTGGTTTTGTCCACGGTTTCCAAATGGAAGCTTCTTCGCTTGACCACCAGCGGCAAGACCCAACAGCTGGTTACCCAAGCAGATACCAAAGATGGGCTTCACTTGATCATCTGGAACGGAGATGGCTTGTCTCAACTGCTCAATCGTCTTGTCGCACGAAGTGGGATCACCGGGGCCATTTGAAAGGAAGATACCATCATATTTGTGCATATCAGCAGCGAAGGGGTAGTCCCATGGGACAATAGTCAGCTCACAGCCACGGTCCACCAATAGACGAATCATGTTGTACTTCATCCCGCAGTCAACTCCCATGATTTTGATAGGGTTGCCCTTTCCGTATGTTTTGATCTCCTTCGTACTCACTTCAGAAACCATGTGTCTGTTAATGTTAGGGTTTCCAATCTGGGTAAAATCAGGAGCAGGAGCATTCTGATCAACCTCAATGCGTCCGACCATAGCTCCCTTCTCACGAATCTTCTTGGTAAGCATACGAGTATCAATGTCACACAAACCTGGGATGCCCTCTTCCTTCAACCAGTCGCCGAGACTGGAGGCAGCCTTCCAGTGGGAGTAATGGTGTGCGTAATCTTGAACGATCAAACCACTAGCGTGGATTTTGTAAGATTCGAACATAGCAGGGAGACCAAACTTGTCAATCTTCTTGCGGTCTGGCACACCATAGTTTCCAACCATAGGTGTGGTAAGAGTAATAATCTGCCCCTGGTATGAAGGATCAGTCAACGCTTCAGGATAACCGACCATTCCAGTGGTAAAAACAACCTCTCCATCCACTGCTGCTTCATGGGAACCGAAACTGCGACCGACAAATTTAGAACCATCCTCCAAGTAAAGCGTTGCAAGTGCAGATGGAGGTTTGGCATCATCACCACTTTGAGTGCTCATCAATCTGCTCAAAGGAGACTTCGTGGAAGAAGTAGATGCCCGGTTAAGAAACGCAGCGCTTCTGCCGCTGCTGCGAGCGATCGGTCGGAGCATCGACGCCATCGTTGTATGAAGGTGTAGGCTCGTAGGATCGAGTTGGAACAACAGTGTATCAAAATTGATTTATAGCACAAATGTGAAGTGATTGATGGTTAGGAAGTGATCAATCACTTTGCAATTTCACCTCTGATCGAAAGGTTGATAGCCGATGATTTGTGGTAGGTGCGGATTGTTTGTAATAACGAGAAGAAGCTGAATTTCTGTGAATTTGCAATGTGCGGCTGCGATGAAGCGTTCTCATCTTTTGTCCCTCTTTCGTGAGAACCCCCCGCTAAAAGCTTCCAAACACGTCATAACAACGTCATAGCTGACGTAACTTCCCATGATTGGGCCGGCATAATCGCTTTAGCTTCGCTTTACCGAGGTCGGGATCTCTCGCGTTGGATTGATTGCGATGCGTGAAAAAAGAGTTGCAAGATGAGAGGGGGAAAGAAAGAAATGAGGGGTGGAAACGACGTGCAGACAAGAGACAAACTGAAAGCGAA
>Ga0210307_1055730_pt1 | contig 11077 bp, 11 predicted proteins | sample R1073metaT_FD_159690 | JGI IMG/M metagenome (GOLD analysis project Ga0210307, IMG submission 159690) | Metatranscriptome of estuarine water microbial communities from the Columbia River estuary, Oregon, United States - R1073 (Metagenome... | ecosystem: Environmental > Aquatic > Marine >...
AATTACTCCGGACAGGTGATGCGGCGGATTTCGCGGGTGGGGAAACCGCGCATTCGCGCCAAAGGCACAGCGGTGATTTCCTTTTCCGTCTCGTCAGGCGGGGGGCTGGCCAGCGTTTCTGTGTCGCGCAGTTCCGGCTCGGCGGCGTTGGACCGTGCGGCTGTCGGGATGATCCGCAAAGCCGCGCCGTTTCCGCGCCCGCCCGCAGGGGCGCAGCGGCGGTTTACGATCCGCATAAAAGGCCAGTAGTTTAGGGGCAGCGACCTGAGCCGCCGCCCTCAAGCCTTTCAAATATCGAAAAAGATCGTCTCTAGCGGCCCTTGCAGGTGCACGTCGAAACGGTAGCTGCCATCGCCCTTTTTCTTGGCCAACAGGGTAGGGATGCGGTTTTGATGTTCGATCCGCGTCAGGATCGGGTCATTGGCGTTCGCCTCCGCTTCGTCTTCGAAATAGATGCGGGTATGCAGGCCGATGTTGATACCCCGCGCGACAATCCATGCGGTGATATGGGGCGCTTGCATCCGCCCGTCGGGGAAGGGTACGGCACCCGGTTTGACCGTTTCGAAGGTGAACTCACCGGTTACCATATCGCCGGGCGAGCGGCCCCAGCCGGTAAAGTTGGGATCAGCCGTGCCGCGCGTTTCATTTGCGGAAGCGAACAGGCCCGCCGCATCCGGCTGCCAGATCTCGACCATTGCATCGCGCAGGGGGGTGCCGGTTCCGTCATAGACCGTGCCTTTGATGGTAATCTCGGTTCCCTGCACAGGGCCGGTTTTCATCTGTGTGCCCAGATCACCGCCGTAAATCTCGATGCCGGTGAAGTTCGGCGTGCAGCCGATATGGACGTAGGGGCCCGCCGTCTGGCTGGGGCTTTCGCGCAAATTATCAATACGCTGCATGTTACAGACCCTCCTTGCGATTTTCGAAATAGGTCTGACGGCGGCCCCGCAGAACGATATCGAATTTATAGGCGCGGCTGTCCATCGGGACGGTGCGGTTCATGTCCAGCAGACCTGTCAGCGCATCCACCGCTTCCTGACTTTTGAGGACGCCGACGATGGGGCATAGTTTGATGTGCGGATCGCCCTCGAAATACATCTGGGTGATCAGGCGCTGGGCAAAGCCATGGCCGAAGACAGAGAAGTGGATATGCGCGGGCCGCCAATCGTTCATGCCGTTGGGCCAAGGGTAGGGGCCGGGCTGGACGGTGCGGAACTCGTAGCTGCCGTCTTCGCCCGTGATGGTGCGTCCACAGCCGCCGAAATTGGGATCAAGAGCGGCGAGGTAGCTTTCCTTCTTGTGGCGGTAGCGCCCGCCTGCATTGGCCTGCCAGAACTCCAACAGTGCGCCGGGAACGCCGCGCCCGTTTTCGTCCAGCACGCGGCCATGTACGATGATGCGCGGACCAATGGCACTTTGCCCCGGTGCGGCGTAGTTCAGGATCAGGTCATTGTCCAAATCCCCGATCAGGTTGTGCCCGAATACGGGAGAGGTTTCTTCGCTCAGCGTGCTGGGAAAGGACAGCAGGGCGGCCTGCGGGCTGCGCTTGATGCTGGTTTTATACGGCGGCGTCAGGGCATCGGGCTGCCACTCCCGATCACGGGGGATAAATCCGCCGCGTTTAGGCGGTGTGTTGCGGATGCTCATAGGGTCACTCCCATTTCGGAATAGGTTTGTTTGGCCAGTTTGATCGCATGGTTGGCTTTTGGCACACCCGCATAAACAGCGACATGCATAAAGGCTTGCAGCACGTCGGCAGGGGCGGCACCGGTATTTGCGCAGGCGCGAATATGCATCGGGATTTCTTCAAAATTCCCTGTGGCTGCCAGCAAGGCCAGCGTCAGCATAGAGCGTTCGCGCCGCGTGATCGTATCATCCGACCACAGCGTGCCCCAAGCGCCTTCGGTGATCAAGCTCTGGAAGGGTTCGTCGAACGACGATTTAGCTGCCTCGGCGCGGTCCACATGGGCATCGCCCAGCACGGCGCGGCGGGTTTTCATGCCTTGTTCAAAACGTTTCGACATATCTTCTTCCTTGATTTTCGGCCGCATCAGTAGGGCAGCCCGACATAGTTTTCCGCCATCGCCTGCTGTGCCGCTTTGTTGGAGCGCAGGAATTCAATCTCGGCCACCTGCATTTTCAGATCAAATTCTGATTGATCGGGATAGGTGTGCATGAGCGAAGAGAACCACCAGCTGAACCGCTCGGCCTTCCAGACGCGCGCCAGCGCCTTGGCGGAATAGGCATCGATACCGGCTGTACTGGCGTTTTCATAAAAATCACGCAGCCCGTTGTAGAGGTAATGCACATCGGAGGCGGCTGTGTTCAGTCCCTTCGCGCCTGTGGGTGGCACGATGTGGGCGGCATCTCCGCACAGGAACAGACGGCCCCAGCGCATCGGCTCGGTCACGAATGATCGCAGCGGGGCGATGGATTTCTCGATGCTCGGGCCGGTCACCAGTTTGTCGGCCTGTTCTTTGGGGATGCGACGTTTGAGTTCCTGCCAGAAGGCTTCGTCGGTCCAGTCTTCGGGTTTGTCGCTCAGCGAACACTGGATGTAATAGCGGCTGAGGTTTTCATTCCGCATGGAGCAGAGCGCAAAGCCGCGCGGGGAGTTGGCATAGATCAGCTCGTGATTGACGGGAGGTGTCCGTGACAGAATGCCGAGCCAGCCGAAGGGGTAAACCTTTTCATATTCTCGGCGCACGTCCAGCGGGATGGTCTGGCGGCTGACCCCGTGGAATCCGTCACATCCTGCGATGAAATCACACCCAAGCCTGCGGGCCTCTCCGTCCACAGTGTAGGTCACATGCGGCGTATCGGTGTCGGCCCTGTGGATCACGACATCCTCGACGTTGAATTCGATCGCCCCTCCGGCCTTTTCACGGGCGGCATAGAGATCGCGGGTCACTTCCGTCTGGCCATACACCATCACAGGCGTGCCTGTGTGTTCAGTGAAATCCACGCGAAACATCTCGTCGCCGTAAGAAATCAGCGTACCGTCGTGGGGGATGCCCTCGGCGTGCAGGCGCTCGGCACAGCCCGCTTCCTCCATCAGCTTGACCAGACCCTGCTCCAGTACGCCCGCGCGGATGCGGCTCAGGACATAGCTCTTTGTTTTGCGCTCCAGAACCACGCTGCTGATCCCGCGTGTGTGTAGCAGCTGGGCCAGCAGCAGCCCCGATGGTCCGCCCCCGATTATGGCAACTTGGGTTTTCATGATCGCCCCTCTGATAGTGTTCAGGAAACGTCGCATGTTTGTATGGGTATTGAAAATGAGATAAGGGGAATTTTAGTTGCCCAAAAAGGTATGAATATGGACCGTCGCATCAAATTCCGCCATTTGGATGCCTTTAGCGCCATCGCCCGCGCCCGCAGCTTCAAAGCGGCTGCCGAGCAGTTGCACCTCACACAGCCCGCGATTTCCAAAACGCTCAAGGAACTTGAAGACATATTGGGTGTGGTTGTTATGGAGCGGAGCCGGTCCGGCGTGTCTTTGACACCCGAGGGCGAGGTGTTTTTGCAATTCGCCGAGCACAGTACGGCCGCGTTGCGACAAGGGCTGCGCAGTGTCAGGGGGGCAGGTGTGGGGGCAGGGGTGTTGCGGGTGGGTGCGCTGCCCAGCGTTGCTGCATCCTTACTGCCCGCTGCCGCGATTGCTTTTGCGCAAACGAGCAGCGAGACACTGCTGGAGGTGCACGAAGGGCCACACCACGACCTGACAGCGCGGCTGCGCAGCGGCGGGCTGGATCTGGTGGTGGGGCGGTTGGGCAATCCTGAAACCATGGTCGGCCTCAGCTTCCAGCAGCTCTACTCGGAACAGGTGGTGATTGTCGCCGCGGCGGGCAGTCCGGCGCTGGGCGTGACGGATTTTGCCGCACTGGATGGTTTCCGCGTGGTCTATCCTCCAAAGGATTCCGCAATCCGGCCGCTGGTGGCACGGCTCTTGATTTCCCAGGGCGTACCCTTGTTCCACAACCGGATCGAGACCGCATCGCCCGCTTTCGGGCGGGCCGTGGTGCTGGCCGATCACGCGACGGTGTGGGTTATTAGTAAAGGTGTTGTGGCGGCGGATATCGCCAATGGTACGCTGGTCCCGTTGGAAATTGACATGTCCGCCACCTTGGGCGCAGTCGGAATCATGAGCCGCGCCGAAGAGGTCCCCCCTGTGGCGACCCGGTCATTTAGCAAGATTTTGAACGAGTTGTGTTAGTCTGCCTGCGACAGGGCGGGCAACTTTGTGTTCCGAGAAACAGGCAACACAGTACTTACCCCTAAAAACATGAGGCCGATTTTCGCTAAGTCATTGAAAGTAAATGGAGGCGAGTATCGGAATCGAACCGATATACGCGGATTTGCAATCCGCTGCGTAACCACTCCGCCAACTCGCCTCGGGTGCCCCGATATAGACCGCGTGTTCTAGGGCTGCAAGACGCAAAATAGGCAATTCGGGCATGGATTCGTGGCAGTGACACAGGCCGGGTTTGCTGTGGCGGTATGTGGCGTTGCCGCCCGCTGCTGGTTGTGGCACATTAAGGCTCAACAGGATTCTGTAAAGACGAGCATTCCCCCATGACCGATTTCTCAAAACGACGCACGATGATGGTTGATACGCAGGTACGCCCCTCAGATGTGACCAAATTCCCTATTATCGACGCGATGCTGACAGTGGCACGCGAAGATTTTGTACCCGCAGCAAAGCGCGAGGCAGCCTATGTGGGCGAGAACCTTGATCTGGGACGGGGCAGGACGCTGGTTGAGCCGCGCACATTGGCGAAAATGCTGGATGCGCTGGCGATCGACGGTGACGAGCTGGTTCTCGATGTGGGCTGCGCGCTGGGATATTCCACAGCTGTGATTGCGCGGATGGCGCAGGCTGTTGTTGCGGTAGAACAGGACGAAGACATGGCCCGCGAGGCGCAAGACGCGCTGATGGCGGCCGGGGCGGACAATGCCGTTGTGCATGAGGGTGCCCTGACAGAGGGCGCGCCAAAGGATGGGCCCTATGATGTGATTGTCGTCCAGGGTGGCGTATCGGAGGTGCCTGCAGCGCTGACCGACCAGTTGAAAGAGGGTGGCCGGATTGCCGCGCTGTTTATGAACGGCGCACTAGGCGAAGTGCGGGTGGGCTACAAGCGCGAGGGCCGGATCAGCTGGCGTCTGGCGTTTAATGCGACCGCGCCTGTTTTGCCGGGTTTTGAAAAAGAGATGACGTTCACGCTGTGAATTTCGGTGTGCCGGTCTGCGGCACACATCAACATGACGGAAGCTGTGCCGATGTGGACGGATTCCTGAACGGAGGCTTTGATATGGTATTTGGTAACTTGACGCGGGAGGCTGTGCGCGCCGCGCGGACAACCTGTTTGGTGGCGGTCGTGGCCACCTTCGCGGGTCTGAGTGCCACTGCTGTGCGGGCGGAAACTCTGGCGGATGCGTTGGTCAGTGCCTATAATCATTCGGGTTTGCTGGACCAGAACCGCGCCTTGTTGCGTGTCGCTGATGAGGATGTTGCAGCCGCCGGGGCCGCACTGGAGCCTGTGTTGCGTTGGACCGCGAGCTTTACGCAGAGCGTTGGCCGTGGCCAGTCTTCGGTGGGTTTCGGGGTGCAGAACAGCGAAAGCCTGATCGCTCAGGGCCGATTGATAGCTGAGCTTTTGATCTATGATGGCGGTGCGACCGCACTGGGTATCGAGGTTGCAAAGGAAACTGTTCTGGCAACCCGTCAATCCTTGATCGGGGTCGAGCAGCAGGTGCTGCAGCGCGGCGTTCAGGCCTATATGGGCGTGATCGAGGCTACAGAGTTTGTGCAATTGCGGCAGAACAACCAGCGCGTTCTGACACAAGAACTGCGTGCCGCGCAAAACCGTTTTGAAGTGGGTGAGGTCACCCGCACGGATGTCGCATTGGCCGAGGCGCAACTGGCGCAGGCGCGCAGTGGTCTGGCAAGTGCGCAAGGCAACCTTGCCATTGCGGTAGAGGAATACCGCAACGTGATCGGGCGCAAGCCCGGCCGCCTGTCACCTCCGCCAAAGCTGCCTAAGCTGGGCAGTGATATTGAAGCGGCCAAAGGCCTTGCCGTGCGGGCGCACCCGTCTATGCGGTCTGTCCAGCACCGTGTCGCCGCGACCGAGTTGGCGATCAAGCGCGCGGAAGCATCAAAGCGCCCCACCGTAGGGTTGCAGGGTATCCTGTCGATGAGTGAAGACCTGAACAGCAGCAATTTCAGCACAGGCGCAAGCGTGGGTATCAATGCTGCGGGTACGATTTATCAGGGCGGGGCGCGGTCTTCGGCTGTGCGTGCCGCTCAGGCGCGGCGTGATGCAGAGCGCGGCAATCTGCATGTTGTGCGTCACAATATCCAGCAAAACGTCGGTATCGCTTACGCTCAGCTCAGCTCGGCGCGGGCCTCTATCGAGGCGTCAGACCGCCAGATCAGGGCAGCCCGCATTGCCTTCCGTGGTGTGCGCGAAGAGGCGACACTGGGCGCGCGGACAACATTGGACGTGCTGGATGCAGAGCAGGCTCTGCTGGACGCAGAAGCCGCGCGGATTTCGGCGCAGTCACAGTTGTACAATGCAGCCTATGCCGTTTTGGCCGCAACGGGTCGTCTGACAGCGCAGGACTTGCGCCTGCCGGTTCAGCAATACGATGTGTCCGAATATTATAATCTGGTCAAAGACAGCCCTACAGCCAAGTCCGATCAGGGCAAGCAACTGGACCGCGTGTTGAAGAGTTTGCAAAAGAATTGATCACTTTAGATGTGGTTTAAACAAAAGGCCGCTCCGGCAGGGGCGGCCTTTTGTGTATCCGGCCCAATTGAACCGCATGAAGGCAACAGGGTAATTTTATATTCTTTAACGATTTTCGCCCCATTGTTAGAATCCCCTCTACGCGCTATCTTTGCCACTCAGTAGAGGTTGGTGCAAAATGTCAAAAGCTGTCACAAATGAAGAGGTCGAGGATGTGTTGTCATCGATCCGCCGCTTGGTATCCGAAGACAAGCGCCCGCTGGCCGGTCTGTCGTCGGCACCACGCGAAGTTGTTGCACCGCCAGCCGAAGTTGTGGATCCCATAGAGGCCGCCCCTGCGGTAGAGGGCGCAGCAAAACCGGTGCCTGACCGTTTGGTTCTGACGCCCGCACTTCGTGTCGCAGATGCGCCGGATGTAACAGATTTCGATGAGGTGCCGCTTGATCTGGGGGCCGTAGCGCGAGAGACTTGGGGCCCCTCTGATGAAGTAGAAGAGGCGCAGGATGAGGATGCGCCGGACATTCTGCCTTCTGTCGATGGCGAAGTCGAGATTGATGCGCTTGTTCATGACACGTTGGAAACGCAAGGTGACGAGACCGGTCTATCCGACGGTGACTACGGCGACGAAGGGTATTGGGACAATGAAGACGACATGGATCCCAACACCACGGCGACTGCTATGCACGACGTTGAAGATGTAACGGAGTTTCGGGACACGGCAGCCGGTTTTGGCGATGACGGTGATTGGGATGACGAGATTTCAACTGATGATCAGTGGGATGTCGAAGCTGCAACTGATGGCCTGACCCGTGATAACGCATCCCCGGATTTCGAAGCGGATATCGTTCGTGAAGCTGACGTGAAGGTTGAGCCACAAGCCGCAGATATGTCAGCGGAAACAGAAAAAGATGCCAATATTCTCAAGGCAGATGTGTCTTTGACAGCTAAGATCGCCGCTTTGGGCGCTGCGATTGGCAAGTCGCCGCAAGAGTGGGAGCCGGATGGCGATGAAGCCAATGATCTTGCAGCCACAGGCGCGCCTGCTATGGCGTGGGAAGATGATGTTGAGCTGGATGCCAAAGGCACGCCGTTTCAGGAGCAGATGATCGACGAGATCGCAAGTGCTGCCGAGGCGGAAATGGCCGAAGAAGCGGGCAAGGCTGGTCTTGCGGCAGCTTTTGGTAGTGATGATCAACTGATGGATGAAGAAGCCCTGCGTGATCTGGTGAGCGAGATCGTACGCTCGGAGCTGCAAGGTGCCTTGGGTGAGCGGATTACGCGGAACGTGCGCAAGCTGGTGCGCCGTGAAATCCACCGTGCGCTGACCGCGCAGGAAATGGAATAGGTTCTATTTGACCTCGGCTGCCGCCTCTAGCAGCGCGTCGAGGTCGAAATACGCCTCGATGTGCGCGGCGAGCGCGTCTAGCGCTTGTTCGACCTGATCTTCAAAAACCACTGATGATTTCGCATCCAGTGTGGCCAGATAGGCCGCACGAAAAGCGTCTGACGCAAAAATCCCGTGTAGATAACAGCCCGACACGCGCGCCCCTTGGTTGGTCGCCCCTTCGCCTGTGTCATCCAGCTTTAGTAGCGGGCGGGTGCAATCCGGCCCGTCGGTTTTACCCATGTGAATTTCATAGCCATGCAGGGACGTGCCGCTGGCAATGTGGAAACCTGTGCGTAATGACAGGTGTTTGACCGGTTCCAGCACCGTATGGACGTCCAAATGGCCCAGCCCCTCAACCGTGCCTGCGGGCCCCTCAATTCCTGTCGGGTCGCTGATGGTTTTACCCAACATCTGATAGCCACCACACAGTCCCATCACATGGCCACCGCGCCTGATATGGGCCGCGATATCAATGTCCCAGCCTGCGGTGCGCAGGTCTGCCAGATCGGCGATGGTGGATTTGCTGCCAACCAGCAGGATCAGGTCGGTATCGGCGGGAATGGCAGTGCCGTTGGTGATCATGCGCAGGTCCACCGAGGGCTCGGCTGCAAGCGGGTCAAGATCGTCGAAATTGGCGATGCGCGGCAGTTGTGGCACTGCAATCACCAGACCCGCCCCGCCTGAGCGCGCCCGTGCGGGCAGGTCCATCACATCTTCTGCGGGCAGGCGTGCTGCGTGCTCAAACCATGGTAACACGCCAAAACTGGGCCAGCCGGTGCGTGCCACGATATCACCGCGCCCCTCATCAAACAGGCTGCGGTCGCCCCTGAATTTATTGACGCAAAAGCCTTTGATCATTGCATTATCTGTCGCGTCCAATACGGCCTGCGTGCCAACGATCTGGGCAATAACCCCGCCGCGGTCGATATCGCCCATCAGGATCACGGGGACCTGTGCGGCTTGGGCGAAGCCCATGTTGGCGATGTCACCGGCCCGCAAGTTCGTTTCGGCAGGAGAGCCCGCACCTTCGATCACAATGATGTCGCATTGGGTTGCCAGCCGCGCAAAGCTTTCCAGCACTGCTGGCATCAGGTTTTGCTTGTTTCTGCCAAAAGCGCGGGCTTCCTGACTGCCCACGACTTTGCCCTGCACGACCACCTGCGCGCCTGTTGCCGTTTGCGGCTTTAGCAGGACGGGGTTCATATCGGTATGGGGATCAACGCCACAGGCGCGGGCTTGTAGCGCTTGGGCGCGGCCAATTTCGCCACCATCCGAGGTGACGGCGGCATTGTTGGACATATTTTGCGGCTTGAACGGGCGCACGGTGAGGCCACGGTTGCGCAGGGCGCGCAGTATGCCCGCAACGATCATGGATTTACCGACGTTGCTGCCGGTGCCCTGAATCATAATTGCTTTTGCCATTTCTTGCGCCCTGTTCCTGCCTGAGTGCAAACTGCCGCAAAGGCGGCATTAGGGAAAGCGGTATAGGGGCAGGGGCCAGCAAGATTCACAAAAAAACGCAGCCCGAAGGCTGCGCTTTTTTTACAGGTAGTACCGAAAGAGCTTACGCTGCTTCTGCCTGCTGTGCTGCATTGCGCCGTTCTGATTCTTCGCGCGACAGGGCAACGGACGTCCGTACACCTTTGCCGACAAAGTCCATCAGACCCGTCACAACACGCTCGTTCGGGTCGATGCCCGCACAGCTCAGGACTTCACGGCCATCGCGCGAACGCGCCCAACGGGCGATCTGCTCGGGGCCATTGCCATATTTCTTGTCGTCTGCGATTGCATCATCGAGTGCAGCTAGTACTACTGCTGCGAACAGTTTACGGGCGCGGTTACCTTGTTCGTTATTAAAGGCCGTGCCATCAACGAAATCTTTCAACTCGTCGTCCTTCCATTATTCTTGCTCTTGTCATTTTCGGCGTTTGCCTCTTCTGACAGATAATGAGCGATTCGGATACCCTGTTTAAGCATGGCTGCCATGCTAAATGCGCATGGCTTGTGAGGTCTCCGATACCAAACACAGCTCCTTGTGTGCGGTTTCTCCCCAAGATATAGGAACGGTCAAGATTTCATCAACCTTTTGCCAGAGTTTTGACACATGCCCAAAATCAACGGAAACGAGATTCGCCCAGGAAACGTATTGGAACATAACGGCGGTCTTTGGGCTGCGGTTAAGGTCGATCATGTAAAACCGGGTAAAGGTGGTGCATTTGCGCAAGTCGAGATGAAGAACCTGCGCAACGGCTCCAAGCTGAACGAACGTTTCCGCAGCGCCGACAAGGTCGAGCGGGTGCGTCTGGAGCAGAAAGACCAGCAGTTCTTGTATGAAGATGCAGGCATGCTGATCCTGATGGACACCGACACCTATGATCAGGTGCAGCTGCCCGCAGACCTGTTGGGCGATCGTCGCCCGTTTCTGCAGGACGGCATGATGGTTGTGGTGGAATACCACAACGAAGAGGCGATCAACGCTGCACTGCCGCAAAAGGTAACTTGCAAGATCGTCGAGACAGAGCCTGTGGTCAAAGGCCAGACGGCGGCGAACTCGTTCAAGCCGGCGCTGCTGGACAACGGCATCCGTGTCTCCGTGCCGCCTTTCGTCGGGACAGATGAGGATATCATCGTGAACACAGAAACATTCGAGTATGTAGAGCGCGCCTGAAGCCGTTCCCTAAACCACAATTGATGCGCAGCCCTTCGGGGCTGCGTTTTGCGTTCAGGCGGTGCGGGTGACAGTTACGCCGCCTGCCTCCATCGGTCCTGTGGCGCGGTCATAGCGCAGATAGGCGAGTGCGGTGTCGCCCGCGCGGGTCAGCAGGGTGCCTGCGGGTTTGCCATCAGCGGTGATCGCGGTTCCCGTGGCAGCCGGACCTGACACGATCACTTGTGCCAGCACTTTGCGCAGTTCTGTCTTGTGTTTCATTCGTGCGGTGAC
>Ga0210307_1203347_pt1 | contig 11037 bp, 11 predicted proteins | sample R1073metaT_FD_159690 | JGI IMG/M metagenome (GOLD analysis project Ga0210307, IMG submission 159690) | Metatranscriptome of estuarine water microbial communities from the Columbia River estuary, Oregon, United States - R1073 (Metagenome... | ecosystem: Environmental > Aquatic > Marine >...
ATTCCATCTGGCCAACAGCTATAAGGGCGGTGGCGGTACAAACGTCGTCAACGTGATTCTTGTCGACTTCCGTGGCTTCGACACCTTCGGCGAGATCATCGTGCTCGGCATTGCTGCTGTGCTGATCTATGCGCTGACCGAGACGCTGCTGGGCGGGCCGGTGCGCGCGCGCCTGTTGAACCGTACGCCGGACAAGCCATTGGCGGGGGACCAGCACCCGATGATGATGGTGGTCCTGACGCGCGTCGCGATGCCGGTGGTTATGATGGTCGCCTTTTATGTCTTCCTGCGCGGCCATAACGAGCCGGGCGGCGGTTTTATCGCAGGCCTCATCGCCTCCATCGGCTTGGTCATGCAGTATATGGCCAGTGGCTATAGCTGGGCGACCCAGCGCCAGCGCTATCCGCATCACGGCGTGATTGGTGCAGGTGTGCTGATTGCGGGCCTGACAGGCATTGGATCGTGGTTTGTGGGCAAGCCGTTCCTGACATCGGATTTCACCTATGTCCGCATCCCGCCGTTCGAGAAGTTCGAACTGGCGACAGCCGCCCTGTTTGATCTGGGTGTTTTCCTCGCCGTGGTTGGGGCGGTGATGCTGTCGCTGGACGGGTTCAGCCGCCTTGCGCGGCGCGCCCATGTGAAAGACAGCGACTATGCGATGGATATCAACCCTGCGCGATCAGAGAACGAAGCGCTGAAAGGGCAGGGAGTATAATATGGAAATTCTTGTAGCATCTGCCATTGGCATTCTAACCGCCGGAGGGCTGTATCTGGTTCTGCGCATGCGGACGTTTCCGGTGATTTTGGGCGTCTCGCTTTTGACCTATGCGGTGAACGTGTTTCTGTTTGCCTCTGGCCGTTTGACCATCGGCGCGCCGCCCATCCTGACGGACGCCACCACCTACACTGACCCACTGCCTCAGGCGCTGGTGCTGACGGCAATTGTGATTTCCTTCGGGATGACTGCCGTTGTGGTGATGATTGCACTGGGCGCCTATCTGGGCACAAACGATGACCACGTCGATGACGCGCCCGGCCGTGGGGAGGACGCTGTATGACCCATTGGTTGATTATGCCGGTTGTTCTGCCGGCGATCCTTGCACCGTTTATCATCCTCGCCGCGCGCTATCACATGGGCATCCAGCGGGTATTCTCGATGGCGGGGGTGCTGGCGCTGATTGCCATTGCGCTTGGCCTTGCGGTCCAGACGTCCGATGGCACGGTGATGCTGTACCAGTTGGGTGATTGGGCTGCACCCTTTGGAATTGTGCTGGTCGGTGACAGGCTTAGCACAATGATGGTGCTGCTGATGGCGGTACTGGCGTTGTTTGTGCTGCTCTATGCGATCGGCTCGAAATGGGACGAACGCGGGCGGCATTTCCATGTGCTGTTCCAGTTCCAGTTGATGGGCATCGCGGGCGCCTTCCTGACGGGTGACCTGTTCAACCTGTTTGTCTTCTTCGAAGTCCTGCTGATTGCTTCCTACGGGTTGATGATCCACGCGGGGGGCAACACACGGCTGCGGGCAGGGGTGCAATATGTGCTGTTCAACCTGCTTGGCTCCACGTTGTTTCTGTTCGCCCTTGGCGCGCTCTATGCCGAGACGGGAACCCTCAACATGGCGGATCTGGCGCAGCGGGTGCAACTGATCGGTGCGGATGCGACGGTGGGTATCCGCGTGGCCGCCGTGCTGCTGATCCTTGTGTTCGCCATCAAGGCGGCGATTGTGCCGCTGCACTTCTGGCTGCCCAGTTCCTACGCCGAGGCACCGGCGCCCGTTGCGGCCCTGTTTGCGATCATGACCAAGGTGGGCGCCTATGCGATCATCCGCGTCTACACGTTGATCTTTCCTGTTGATCTGGAAGTCACGGCAGGTCTGCATGGCACTTGGCTGTTGCCGGTGGCGATGCTGTCGCTTGCCGTGGGCGCCATCGGTGTGCTCGCCGCGAAAAAGCTGGACCGTCTGGTGGCCTTCGCCGTCATCAGTTCCATGGGGATGGTGATGGTTGCTGTGGCGATGTTCACCCAAGAGAGCATCGCTTCCGCCCTTTACTACATCGTGCATTCCACGCTGGCCGCCGCTGCCCTGTTCCTGATCGTTGATCTGGTCCGGCAGAGCCGTGGTCATCTGGAACTGGTCACGGACGCACCGGTAAAAGGCGCTGCGTTGATTGCAGCGCTGTTTATGGTAGCGGCTATTGCCATTACCGGCCTGCCGCCGTTGTCGGGGTTTGTGGGGAAGTTGATGGTGCTGAACGCGGCCTTTGATGACGGTCTGACAGCATGGGTCTGGAGCTTTGTTCTGGTGTCCAGCCTGCTCAGCGTGGTTGGCTTTGCCCGTGCCGGATCAGTGCTGTTCTGGAAGGCGCAATCTGACGGCGCACCGGTGCCTGAGGCAGGCAGGCCGATGCCCTCCACCTTGTCCTTTGTCGCCGTCGGCGGGCTGCTGGTGTTGTTGGGTGTGCACACAGTCCTTGCGGGGCCGATGTACCGATATACCACAGCGACCGCCGCACAACTGGTCAGTCCTGACACTTATATCAGCACTGTTCTGGACGCGCCGGGCAAGCTGAGCGATGCAAAAGCGGGGGATCACTGAGATGGTACGTTTGTTTCACTGGCTCTTTCCACACCCGCTGCTGACGCTGCTGCTGACAGTGGTCTGGATCATCCTGCAAAACGGGTTCTCTGCGGGGATGGCGGTATTTGGGCTTATCATAGCGATCATCATTCCGCGCATCACAGCCGCCTTCTGGCCCGAACGTCCGGGTGGTTTCCGCGTTGGCAAGATGATTTCCTATGCGCTGATGGTACTCTGGGACATCATGGTGGCCAACGTGCAGGTGGCCTGGATCGTGCTGAGCGTGCCTAATGCGAAACTGAAACCCGCGTGGATTATTATCCCGCTGGATCTGCGCCAACCCGAGGCAATCACGCTGCTGGCGGGGACCATCACGCTGACGCCCGGCACGGTCTCTGCCGACCTGTCGCAGAGCGGTCACTACCTGCTGGTGCATGTGCTGCACACCGAGGACCCCGATGCAGAGCGTGACGCGATCAAATCCCGCTATGAGGCCCGCCTGAAGGAGATTTTCATATGAGTGCTGCAACCGATCTGATGAACTATGCGCTGACTGGTGCATTTATTGTTGTCGGGCTGTGCCAGTTGATGGCGATGGTGCGTGTGGTCATCGGGCCCGGCACGGGCGACCGTATTCTGGCGCTGGATACGATGGTTGTAAACGCCATCGGCTTGATCGTCCTGATGGGCCTTGCCCAAGGGACACGCATTTACTTCGAAGCATCGCTGATCATTGCCATGTTGGGCTTTGTGTCGACTGTGGCCTATGCGCGCTTTGTCTTGCGGGGGGACATCATTGAATGACCTATGAAATCATTGCTCTTTACGCTGTCTCGTTTTGCCTGATTGTCGGGGCTATTTTCACGTTGGTTGGCGCCATTGGCCTGTTGAAATTCAACGACAGTATGACGCGCCTGCATGCCCCCACCAAAGTAGGCACTGTGGGCGTGGGCGCGCAGTTGCTGGCTTCGATTATCTATAACGGTGTGTTTGGCGAAGGAGCTATCCAGGAGCTGCTGATCATGGGCTTTTTGTTTGTGACAGCGCCAATCTCGGCCAATTTCATAGCCAAGGTGAACATGCACCGCCGCGCGTGTGACGCGCCGCCCGCATTGCCCACAGGCGAAGAATGGGCAACTTTCGATCTGCCCGCCACGGACAATGCGCTGTTGGAAGACAAAATCCCCTCCAACTAAAGGGCGGCAAAACTGGCTGCCAGATGGTCAAAACACAGGCGCACTCGCGGGCTCATCCGCAGCTCGCGGTGCGCAGTCAGCCAGACAGGGATCGCTCCTATGGTCAGGTCCGGCCAGATTGGCACCAGATCGGGGTCTGCATCACCGGTGACGCGCTGGCCAAAACCAATCCCCATTCCGGCCTGTACCATCCGCCAACACACAACCTGATCATCCGACCGGAAGGCAAAGCTGCTGCGATCCACAGCAATACCCATTTGCCGCATGCCATCGATGATCAGGGTGCTGCGGTCATAGCCAATCAACCTGTGGCGCAACAAATCCTGTGGCTCTGCCGGCATGCCGCACCGCGCGACATAGCTGCGTGCTGCATAAATCCCGATGGGCAATTCAACCACCTTTTTGGTGATCAGATCGTTCTGTGTGGGGCGGTACATGCGCACCGCCAGATCGGCCTCGCGTCGCAACAGGTTATCGGTGAGATCCGAGGCAATCAGCTCAAGGGTCAGCGCGGGATGTGCGGTGTGCAACGCGGTCAAGATCGGAGGCAGCAAGTAGGTTGCAGCAATCTGGCTGGCGGTGACGCGCACGGTGCCTCCCACTTCTTGCGCCTGTGCCCCCGTGATGGCCAGTTGTGCGGCTGCCTGTGCCATCGCCTGCGTATGGGATTGCACCGCGGCCCCTTCCGGCGTCAGGGTCAGGCCGGCGACACTACGGAAAAACAGGCGCTTGCCCAAGTGGCTTTCCAGTTGGGTCAAATGGCGGCTCAGCGTGGGTTGACTGATGCCGGATGCCTTGGCCGCAGCAGAAAGCGAGCCTGCTTCGCTGATTGCGACAAAGGACTGCAAGAGGTGCCAAGGAAGGGCCGATGTATCCATAATTGAATATCATGATCCGAATTAACGCAGTCATCAATCTATAAATGAATTGATAAGGTCGCCCTATCCACAGCAAACAGATCGGAGACCACAATGACCGGAACAGTTCTTATTCTTGGCGCCAATGGCCGCGTTGGCCGCGCCACAACCCTCGCTTTTGCAAATGCCGGTTGGCAGGTCCGCGCCGCGAGCCGTCTGGGCAAGAGCGCTCCGGTCAAAGGGGTTAGCAATATTGCATGTGATGTCTTGGATCAGGCGGCCTTGATAGACGCAGCGCAGGGTGCCGATGTGATTGTGCACGCGGTGCATCCGGCCTATCCCGACTGGGCGAAAATTATGCCCATTCACACCGCAAATATTATCGCGGCGGGCCTTGCCAGCGGCGCAACCGTACTCATCTCGGTCAACGTCTATCCCTTTGGCGAAAACGCCGCTGTCACCCTCGATGAAAACGATACCCCCGTACCCACAACCCGCAAAGGTGTGTTGCGTGTCACAATGGAGCATGCCTTCAAGGATGCCGCGGAGCAGGGCCTACGCTCGGTTGTTTTGCGCAGCGGCGATTTCATCGAGCAGACCAAATCGGGGAACTGGTTTGACGCCTATATCACCAACAAGGTCCATAAGGGGAAGTTCACCTATCCGGGCCGTATGGATGCGGTGCATGCATGGGCATATCTTCCCGACGTGGCACAAGCGATGGTTGGGCTTGCGGAACAACGGGCCGGTTTGCCTGCCTTCAGCAGCTTCGGGTTTGAGGGTTTCAGCCTCACGGGGGCTGAACTGATGGCCGCCGCGGAAAAAGCGGTGGGTCGCGCCCTTAGGAGATCCTATTTCCCGTGGCCGTTGTTGCGCGCCCTGAGCCCGTTTAGCCCCTTGATCTATGAGACGCTTGAAATGCGGTATTTGTGGAACACGCCCCACCGCATTGAAGGCAGTGCATTGCGGGCGGCCTTGCCCGGTTTCGTCGTGACACCACTGGCTGAGGCAATGGCGGATGTCCTTGGTCCTGTCGTCTCTGATCGGTCCGTAATGCGGCAGGCAGTAGGCCGATCTGCTTGACATTGACGCGGCGCGGGGGCCTTTTTGTCCCAACATCTTTTTAGGAGAACCCCATGATGAGAACCCGTGCCGCAGTTGCAGTTGAAGCAGGAAAGCCCCTTGAAATCATGGCGGTGAACCTCGAAGGCCCCAAGCGCGGCGAAGTTTTGGTCGAGATCAAAGCGACAGGCCTGTGCCACACGGATGAATTCACCCGATCGGGTGATGATCCCGAAGGTATCTTTCCCTGCATTCTCGGCCATGAGGGTGCGGGCATAGTTATGGAAGTCGGCGAAGGCGTCACGACGCTGGAAGTCGGTGATCACGTCATCCCCCTCTATACGCCCGAATGCCGCGAGTGCGAGTATTGCCTGAGCGGTAAAACGAACTTGTGCCAAGCCATCCGCATCACCCAAGGGCGGGGCCAACTGCCTGACGGGACCACGCGGTTTTCGATGCTGGATGGCACGCCGATCCATCACTACATGGGCTGCTCCACCTTCGCCAACCACACCGTTGTGCCAGAGATTGCATTGGCCAAGGTCCGCAAGGACGCGCCGTTTGACAAGATTTGCTATATCGGCTGCGGTGTGACCACAGGCATTGGCGCCGTGATCAACACGGCCAAAGTCGAGATCGGCGCGCGCTGCGTTGTGTTTGGCCTTGGCGGTATTGGTCTGAACGTGATCCAGGGCCTGCGTATGGCAGGGGCGGACCAGATTGTCGGCGTGGACCTCAACGACGACAAGGAAGAAACCGGCCGCTATTTTGGCATGACCGATTTTGTGAACCCCAAAAAGGTCGACGGTGACATGGTTGCCCATTTGGTTGAACTGACCAAAGGCGGGGCCGATTACACATTTGATGCCACCGGCAACACCACCGTGATGCGTCAGGCGCTGGAGGCCGCACATAAGGGCTGGGGCGAGAGCATCATCATCGGGGTAGCCCCGGCGGGTGCGGAAATCTCCACCCGTCCTTTCCAGCTGGTCACAGGCCGCGTCTGGCGCGGTACGGCGTTTGGCGGCGCGAAGGGTCGCACCGATGTGCCCAAGATTGTTGATTGGTATATGAACGGCAAGATCGAGATCGATCCGATGATCACCCACAAACTTACGCTGGACCAGATCAATGAGGGTTTCGAGCTGATGCATCAGGGCAAATCCATCCGCGCGGTTGTGGAGTTCTAAAAATGCTGCCCGACATGCGCCACGTCTCGACCGGTCTGGTCGTGGCGATTGTCGGGTTTTTCGGAACCTTCCCCATCGTCGTGCAGGGTTTGCTGGCGGTGGGGGCCTGCCCTGCGCAGGCCTCTGCCGGATTGATGGCCTCTGCGATGGCGATGGGGCTCGCCGCAATTGGGCTCAGCCTGTTCTACCGTATGCCGGTCAGCATTGCGTGGTCCACGCCGGGGGCGGCCCTACTGGCCGTGAGTGCGGCACCCCAAGGCGGATTCTCCACAGCGATTGGCGCATTTATGATCGCGGGCGTGCTCACCTTGGCGGCTGGTCTTGTGCGGCCATTGGGCCGTGCAGCGGCTGCCATCCCCGCAAATCTGGCGCAAGCGATGCTGGCCGGTGTGCTGCTGCCGATTTGCCTTGTACCGTTCGCTGCCCTACCGGAATTACCGTGGTTTATTGGCCCGATCATCGGCGCGTGGATTGTGGGCGCGTTGGTGCACAGGCTCGCGGCGGTGCCTGTCGCACTGCTGATGACGGGCGTGCTGACCTTTATAATGGGCGACACCTCGGCGCTGGATGGTGTGGCCTTCCTCACCCCGCCGGCGTGGACGATGCCGACCTTTTCGCTGACCGCTGCCATCAGCATCGGCGTGCCGCTGTTTATTGTCACCATGGCCACCCAGAATGTGCCCGGCGTCGCAATCCTGCGCAGCTATGGGTTCACGCCTCCGCCCTCAGTCTTGTTGTCGACTGTCGGTGCGGGGAGCATGCTGGCGGCTCCTTTTGGTGTGTTCTCGATCTGCATTGCGGCAATCACCTCGGCGATGTGCGCAAATGAGGACAGTGATCCCGACCCTGCGCGGCGCTATATGTCTGCCGTGATGGGTGGCGTGTTTTATTGTCTGTTCGGGATGTGCGCTGGGTTGCTCACCGCGTTTGCCGCGGCAGTGCCGGATCTGGTGTTTGCGGCACTTGCAGGGCTTGCCGTGCTTAACGTTATGGCAGGGGCCTTGCGCGCCGCACTGACCGCCGATCACGGGCGCGAGGCAGCCGTGCTGACCATAGCAGTCACAGCCTCGGGGATGAGTATCGCGGGCATTGGCGCTGCTGTCTGGGGGCTGCTGGCGGGTCTGTGTTTTTACGCCATGCTTACGCTGCGGGCGCGCATGTTTTGACCGGCTCCTACGCTTGCCGTAGCGTCAGCGCACGTTGACATGGCATGAACTGATCGTATCTGACTGAGACCACCTATTTATCCAAGGAAAACTCACCATGCCCGACACCGCCCTGATCACTGGCGCTTCTTCCGGCATCGGTGCCGAGTTTGCCCGCTATCACGCGTCCAAAGGCGGGGATGTTGTCCTCACAGCCCGATCCGAGGCCCGGCTAAAGGCACTGGCGGCGGAGTTGGAGGCCGCGCATGGAATCAAGGCGCATGTTTTCGCCACTGATCTGGGAACCGGGGAGGGTGTCTATGCGTTGGTTGACGAGATTACACAGGCGGGCATCCAGATTGATATTCTAATCAATAACACAGGATTCGGCGGACAGGGGCGGCACATTGACCGTGACCTTGATGACGAGCTGGGGATGATAGACCTGAACACCAAGGCTCTGGTCGCGCTGAGCCATCATTTCGGTGGACAAATGGCGCTGCGCGGGGCGGGACGCATCCTGAACGTGGGCTCTACCGCAGGCTTTATGCCGGGCCCTTTGCAGGCCGTCTATTTTGCCACCAAAGCCTTTGTCAAAAGCTATTCGCAGGCGCTGGACCATGAATTGCGTCCGCGGGGCGTGACTGTAACGCTGCTGGCGCCCGGTTATGTGGGCACGGCCTTTGCCGATCGCGCAGGGCTGCACGGGACCAATCTGGTCAAAGGAGGCGGTAAAACGCCTGCCTCGGTTGCCAAGCATGGCTATGATGCAATGATGCAGGGCAAGCTGGTCACGGTGAATGAAGTGCCGCTCGGATTTTTGGTGAACTGGGTCATCCCTTTGCTGCCACGGCGGACCGTGTTGAAGATGATTTTAAACATGCAAAAGAAAAATAAATAGAGCCACAGATCGAAATTGACGGCCATCCGGAAGGAACAAGCGATGAAACTGAACGTAGATGGAAAATCCCACGAGGTTGACGTCGAAGATGACATGCCCCTGCTGTGGGTGTTGCGCGATGAGCTGGGGATCACGGGCGTCAAATATGGCTGCGGGATTGCGCAATGTGGCGCCTGTACTGTGCATGTAGATGGCGTAGCTGTGCGTAGCTGCCAACTGGCGGCAGGCGACGTGGACGGCGATATCACAACCATTGCTGGCCTTGGCTCTCCGGATGCGCTGCACGCGGTGCAGGCCGCTTGGGTCGAGCATCAGGTAGCGCAATGCGGATACTGCCAGTCCGGTCAGATCATGCAGGCCGCCAGCTTTCTGGACCTCAATACTGCCCCGACCGATGACCAGATTGATGAAGCGATGAGCGGCAATCTGTGCCGCTGCGGGACCTACCCGCGCATCCGCGCTGCCGTCAAAACCGCTGCTGCCAAACTGCAAGGAGCCTGAACCATGGGTCGTCTGAAAACAATCGCCCGCCGGTCCTTTCTAATCGGCTCTGCTGCCATCGTCGGGGGCGTTGCCTTTGGCGCGTATCTGGTAAAACGCGATCCCGAAAACCCGCTTTCGCTGGATGCGGCTGCCGGAGATGCGGTGTTTAACCCGTGGGTCAAAATCAACGCGGACGGTATCACGCTGATCGCGCCGCACGCTGACTCGGGGCAGGGCGCTGCGTCCATGCAGGCGATGTTGATCGCCGAAGAACTGGATGTGGAACTGGACCAGATTATCACCAGCTATGGCCGTCCGGCTGCCACCTATTACAATACAGCACTGGCTGCCGAGGCCGTGCCTTTCCGCTCGAACGATGAAGGCTTTGCCGCCGAGACGATGCGCAGCACGATGGGCGCTGTGATGAAGGTACTGGGCGCGCAGGTCACAGGTGGATCAACTTCGGTGCCCGACAGCTTTGACAAACTGCGCGAGGCGGGTGCCGTCGCCCGCGAGACGCTAAAAGCGGCTGCTGCCGCAGAGACGGGGCTGGATGTCAGTCAGCTGAAAACCGAGCGTGCCGCAGTGGTGCTGCCCGATGGCACGCGGATGAACTACACCGAACTGGCAGCGCGCGCAGCGCAGATGGACCCTGTGACAGAAGTAACTCTGCGCGATCCAGCGCAGTGGCGCCTCATCGGCAAGCCGCTGCAACGTATAGATATTCTGGCCAAATCAACAGGCACCCAGACCTACAGCATCGACTTGAAGGTCGAAGGTATGGTGCATGCCTCCGTTCGGATGAACCCGCGTAAAGGCGCGCCGATGTTGGGGTTTGATGCCAGTGCCGCCGAAGGCATGCGCGGTGTGTCGCAGATCATCGGACTGCCTTACGGGGTGGCGGTGGTAGCCGACAACACTTGGCGGGCGTTTCGTGCGCTGGAAGAGATCGAGATTGATTGGGACGTGGCCCCCTATCCCGCAGAGCAGGACCAGCATTGGGCGGAGGTCGCTGCGTCCTTTGTACCCGAACGTCTGGACAAGGAATGGCGCAATGACGGTGATGTTGACGCGGCGCTGGACGGCGCAGAGGTATTCGAGGCCGAGTACCGCGCACCCTATGTGGCACACCAGCCACTGGAACCGCTGAGCGCGATTGTAAAGGTTTCGGACGGGCGCGTGGATATTTGGGCGTCTCACCAGTTGCCGCGTTTTGTGCAGCAGCGTGTGGCCGCAAAGCTTGACATGGAGACGGACCAAATCCATCTGCACAACCAGCACGCGGGCGGCAGCTTTGGCCACCGGTTGGAGTTCGACAATATCGACGTGACGGTGGATGTCGCGCGCGAACTACCTGACACGCCTGTGAAACTCACCTTCCGCCGCGAGGAAGATTTTGCGCAGGATTACAACCGCCAGATCGGTATGGCGCGCGGGCGTGGCACCCACGCAAACGGGCAGGTCACGACACTTGATCTGGACATCGCAACGGTGTCCGCGTCGCGCTCGCAATCGGGTCGGCTTGGCGCGCCTGTGCCGGGGCCGGATACGCAGATTGCGGCAGGGGCGTGGAACATGCGCTACGCCGTGCCACACCTGCGGGTGCGTGCCTATGCGGTGCC